>ERZ780149.2816-NODE-2816-length-15504-cov-6.491164_pt1 | contig 15504 bp, 14 predicted proteins | sample MGYA00511367_ERZ780149 | MGnify/ENA primary metagenome ERZ780149 (study PRJEB29588, sample SAMEA2153852) | human gut metagenome | biome: human gut; feature: human-associated habitat; material: faeces | place: Denmark | collected 2008/2010 ... | reverse complement strand
GGCGGCTGTTCGCCGACCAGCCCTATGCCCAGCATACGGGGCTGGGGGCTTCGGCATTCTCGTTCAACATCGCGGGCGGACGCTGCGAAGAGTGTCAGGGCGAAGGGGTCATCAAGGTCTCGATGCAGTTCATGGCCGACGTCGAACTGGTCTGCGAGGCCTGCGGGGGCAAACGCTTCCGCGACGAGATACTCGAAGTCAAATACCGCGGCAAGTCGATCTACGACGTGCTGGAGATGACCGTAGACGACGCGATCGCGTTCTTCGGCGAGGAGAAAAAGGATTCGACCTGCAAACGGATCGTCGAGCGGCTCAAACCGCTGCAGGACGTGGGGTTGGGCTACATCAAGCTGGGCCAGTCCTCTTCGACCCTGTCGGGCGGCGAGAGCCAGCGCGTGAAGCTGGCGTCGTTCCTGACCAAGGACAGCGCCCAGGGCGGCGTGATGTTCATCTTCGACGAGCCGACGACGGGGCTGCATTTCCACGACATCAACAAGCTGCTGGCGGCATTCAACGCGCTGATCGAACGGGGACACACGATCGTCATCGTGGAACACAACATGGACGTCATCAAATGCGCCGACTGGGTCGTGGATCTCGGTCCCGAAGCGGGTACGGGCGGCGGAAGAGTCGTATTCGAAGGCACTCCGCGCGCATTGGAACAGTGCCCGGAGAGCTATACGGGCAAATTTCTCAGCCTGCGCACGAAATTATAATCATGGAATTCTTCACATACAGATTACCCAACGGCATCCGGGGCATCCACCGTCAGGTGAAAAGCAACGTGGCGCACTGCGCGCTGGTCGTCAATGCCGGAAGCCGCGACGAACACGCCGACCAGTACGGGCTGGCGCATTTTACGGAACACGCCTTCTTCAAGGGCACCCGGCGCCGCCGCGCATGGCAGGTGAACTGCCGGCTGGAAAACCTCGGCGGCGAACTGAACGCCTTCACGACCAAGGAGGACACGACCATCCACGCCACGACCCTGCGGGGCGACTTCCCGAAGGCCGTCGAGCTGATCGCCGACATCGCCTTCCGCTCAACGTTCCCCGACCGGGAGCTGGAGCGCGAAAAGGAGGTGATCGCCGACGAGATCAACACCTATAAGGACTCGCCCGCCGACCTGATATACGACACGTTCGAAGAGATGCTGTTCGCCGGCTCGGAGCTGGGCCACAACATTCTGGGCCGCAAGGCCGCGCTCATGCGCTACGACGGCGACGCGATCCGCGCCTTCACCGGCCGCACGCACACGACCGACCAGATGGTCTTCTCTTCGATCGGTAACTTCTCGGCCAAGACAGCCGAGACCGTCGCGGCGCGCTATTTCGCGCAGCAGGCGGCCACGACGCGCGGATTCGTCCGGGCCGCGACCGCACCCCGGCCGCCGTTCGAGAAGACCGTGGTGAAGCATACCCACCAGACACACTGCATCATCGGCGGCCGCGCGTACGGCATCGGCGAAGAGAAACGCCTGCCGCTGGCCCTCGTGACGAACATTCTCGGAGGTCCGTGCGCCAACTCGCTGCTCAACATCGTGGTGCGCGAGAAGAACGGACTTTCGTACAACATCGAAGCCAGCTACACGCCCTACGGCGACACGGGCATCGTGGCCATCTATTTCAGTTCGGACCACAGCAACGCGGAGCAGTGCATCGAGCTGATCGAAGGACAGTTGCACAAACTGCGCACCGTGCCGCTGACGGCGCGCCAGCTATCGATGGCCAAGAAACAGTTCATCGCCCAGCTGGCCATATCGAGCGAGAGCAACGAAAGCTACATGCTCGGGGCGGGCAAAAGCCTGCTCGTCCACGACGGCATCGACACCATGGAGCAGGTCTACGCCAAGGTCCGCGCCCTGACGGCCCGGCAGCTCACGGAGGTGGCCGAGGAGGTTTTTTCGGATATGTCACGATTAATCTACAAATAAGATGAAAACCGTATTGTTCGTATTACTCGACCAATTCGCCGACTGGGAGTCGGCATTCCTCGCCCCGGCGCTTCGCGGCGGCATTATGCCGGGACGCCCGGGAAGCCACGCCGTGCGGTATGCGACGCCCGGGGGAGTTCCCGTGCGCTCGATCGGCGGCATGACCCTCACCCCCGACTGCGATACGGAGACGCTGCCGGACGACTGCGCCGGGCTGATCCTCGTCGGCGGCATGAGCTGGGCGACGCCCGAAGCCGAACGGATCGTCCCGCTGGTAAGGGAGGCCCTGTCGCACGGGATTCTCGTCGGTGCGATCTGCAACGCCGCGTCGTTCCTCGCGGCCCACGGATTCCTGAACGGCGTAAGGCACACCGGAAACGGCCTCGAAATGCTTCGCGAATGGGGCGGCGCGAACTACACGGGCGAGAAACTCTACCAGGAGCGGCAGGCCGTGCGCGACGGCAACGTCGTGACGGCCAACGGCTCGGGGTATCTGGAATTCACGCGCGAATGCCTGCTCGCGCTCGAAGCCGACACGCCGGAGCAAATCGCCGCATCGTACGCCTTCAACAAACACGGATTTTATCAGGAATAGATGGACGCTCTCGAAAAATACGTCCACGATTTTTCGGAACCCGAGGAGAAGCTGCTGCACGAACTCGACCGCGAGACCAACCTACGGGCCGTGGCGCCGCGAATGATCTCGGGGCACATTCAGGGCCGTCTGCTGGAGATGCTCGTACGGATGCTGCGGCCCCGGCGGGCGCTCGAAATCGGGACCTTCACGGGTTACTCGGCGCTCTCGATGGCCGCGGGGCTGGAGGAAGGGGCCGAACTGCACACCGTCGAGGTGGACGACGAGCTGGAAGAGTTCATCCGATCGTATTTCGACCGCAGCCCCCACGGCGGCAAAATCCGCCTGCACATCGGCTCGGCGCTCGACATCGCCCCGAAACTGGGCGGCGAATTCGACCTCGTGTTCATTGACGGCGACAAACGCGAATACCCGACCTATTACCGGATGCTGATGGGCGACGACGGCAGTAAGGCGCTTGTTCACAGCGGATCGGTGCTGATCGCCGACAACATCCTCTGGTCAGGGAAGGTCGTGCAGCCCGTGGCGCACAACGACCGCCACACGCAGGCGCTCCTCGAATTCAACCGCATGGTCGTCGAAGACGCACGGGTGGAGAACGTCATCGTCCCGCTACGCGACGGACTGAATCTGATAAGAGTAAAATAAGATGGAAATCAAGGAATTGCAGGAGCGCGTAGACGCCTGGATCCGGGAATACGGCGTGCGCTACTTCTCGGAACTGACCAACATGGCCTGCCTGACCGAAGAGGTGGGGGAGCTGGCCCGCGTAATGGCCCGCAAATACGGCGACCAGTCGTTCAAGGCGGGCGAAAAGGAGAACCTCGCCGACGAAATGGCCGACGTGCTGTGGGTGCTGGTGTGCCTGGCCAACCAGACGGGCGTGGACCTCACGGCGGCCGTCGAGGCCAATTTCGCCAAAAAGACCGCCCGCGACAAGGAGCGTCACCGCGACAATCCCAAGTTATAAAACGCCGCCGACCGCGGCAAAGCCCCGGCCCGAAGCCGTAAAAACGCCCCATGCGGCGGCTTTGGCCGTCGTATGGGGCATTTCCCGCTTATGGCATCAGGGGAGGGATCAGCGTCTCGGTTCGGTCAGTTTCAACGGCACGGCGCGGGCAATTACCTGTCGTTGCGGTTCGTCGCGGGCAAAGCATAATCCGCGCTGTCGGCAGGCAGGCGCAGGGGATCGGGCGGAAGCATCCGCACGATGCCGGGATCGGAAGCTTCCGCAGTCAGTTTGAGACGAAAGGCATGCGCACGGCGCGACGCGTCCATCACGTCGGCCAAATCGGCCATAGGAGCATCTTTGTCGGCCCGCAGAACCACCTCCATCTGCGCACGGTCGGCTTCGGAGAGTTTTTCGCGTTCGGCGGCGATCAGCCGCTCCAGATCCCCGACCGTCACAGGACGGCCGTTGAAGAGAATCTTTCCGCCGGAGGAAATATGTACCGTAACGGTCGGCCGGTCCGGGTCCCCGGCTGCCGGAAGAGGAGTTTTGACGGTAAAACTGCAAAGCATCATCATTGCTGCCACCACGGGAATGGCGGCACCGAGCCGCAGCACGGCGAAACGGCGTTTTCTGAATTGGGTCATCATGGCAAATCGTTTTTTGGTGAGTGAATGATTCAACCCGCAGGCTATATCCGGATTATGGCCGAAGAGTTGGTGAAAAATAACCGTTCTGTATTCGGTAAGGTCGTAACCGGCGTCGAGCACGTCGCGGTCGGCCTCCCATTCGTGCACCTCCTGCAACCACCGCCCGGCAATCCAGACGAACGGATTGAACCAAAAGAGACTGCGGACCAGCTCGACGGCGATGCGTTCCGCCGAATGGCGGTGACGGACATGCCCCGCTTCATGGCAGAGAACGATCATGCGCCGGCGACCTTCGTATCCTCCGCCCAGGAAAACCGTGCGCAGGAACGAAAAGGGAGTGGCGATCTGCGGATGCTCGGCAAGGGTGTACGCCCCGCAATCGGTCAGACGCGACCGTCGCCGCAGACGGCGAATTCCGACCATGCGGACCGCAAGAAACCCAAGCGACAGAAACACCGCCGTCAGATAGCCACCCACAGCCACCGGGCGCAATATGCGCCGCCAGCCGGATGGGACGACCGGACCGGCAGCGGGAAGCTCCCCGGTCGTCTGCACGAAGTTTTCGGCCGGGGGTGCGGCGATCAGCGGCAGCGGATAGACCACCGTCCGGGCAGGGTAGAGCGGAATGTCGAGCGCCGGGATGACCGCCGAGAGAAATACGGCAGCGACCAGATAGCGGCGGCAGGCCCTGAATGAAACCTTGCGGACCAGCAGCAGGCGGTAGAACGCCAGGAGCAGTCCGCTGCAAAAGAGCACTTCGAGGATATAGAGCAAAGGCGATTTCATGCCCGCGGAGCCAGCCCTTTTCGGGGCCGTGCAAACGCCCGGAACGCCCCGGAACAAAAAAATACCTCCGAACGGGATCGTTCGGAGGTATCGGCGGGACGGAACCGCCCCGAAAGCAGGGGGCTACTCCAGCTTGAGGTCTTTCTTGATGCCTTCGATCTTGGCGTCGAGTTCAGCCAGCGTCTTGTCGAAATCGGCGACCGAAGCCAGCGGCGCCTTCACGCCGAAGTAGAACTTGATTTTAGGCTCCGTGCCCGAGGGACGCACCGAAACGGCCGTGCCGTCGGCGGTGAACCATTGCAGCACGTTGCTGCGGTCCTGCTCGATGGCGGTCTTCGCGCCGGTCTTCACGTCGAGCGTTTCGAGCGTCTGGAAATCGTTGATCTTCACCACCTCGGAACCGAGGATCGCCTTGGGCGGATTGGCGCGGAAGTCGACCATCATCTTCTGGATCAGCTCGGCGCCCTCCTTGCCCTTGCGGACCACCGAAACGAGGCCCTCGCGGTAGAAACCGTATTTCACGTAGAGTTCCTGCAACCACTCGTAGAGCGTCAGGCCCATCGTATCCATCGCCCATGCGGCGGCCTCGGCGGCCAACGAGCAGGCCGACACGGCGTCCTTGTCACGCACGTAGTCGCCCGCCAGGTAACCGAACGACTCTTCGCCGCCGCCGATGTACTTGGCTTTGCCCTCGTTCTCGCGGATGATCTTGGCGATATACTTGAAGCCCGTGAGGCAGTCGTAGCACTTCACCTTGAAATGCTCGGCCACGGCGTTGGCCATCTGCGAGGTGACGATGGTCTTCACGACATACTGGTTGCCGTCCAGCTCGCCGCGCTCGGCCCAGCGGGTCAGCTGGTAGCTCAACAGCAGCACGAGGGTCTGGTTGCCGTTCAGCAGCACGTATTCGCCCTTCTTGTTGCGCAGCGCCACGCCGATGCGGTCCGAATCGGGGTCGGTGGCCAGAACCAGGTCGGCGCCCTCCTTCGCAGCCAGATCAATGGCCATCGCCATCGTCTTGCGCTCCTCGGGGTTGGGAGACTCGACGGTGGGGAAGTCGCCGTCGATGACAGCCTGCTCCTTCACCATGATCACGTTCGTGAAGCCGAATTTCTTCAGCGACGCCGGAACCAGCCGCACGCCCGCACCGTGCATCGGCGAATAGACGATCTTCATGTCGTGGTGCTTCTTCACGCTTTCGGGCGAAAGCGAGAGTTCGTGCACCTTATTTAAATAGATTTCATCGAACTTCTCGTCGAGGATGGTGATATTTTCGGGATTTTTGCCCGTCTCGATCATATCCACGTCGGTGATCTTCGCAACCTCGGCGATAATGTTCTTGTCGTGCGGCTCGGTGACCTGCGCCCCGTCGGTCCAGTAGGCCTTGTAACCGTTGTACTCCTTGGGGTTGTGCGAGGCCGTGACGACCACGCCCGAATGACACTTCAGTTCGCGGATGGCGAAGCTCAATTCCGGCGTCGGCCGGAGCGCGTCGAACAGAAAAACCTGAAACCCGTTCGAGGCGAAAATATCGGCCACACGCTCGGCGAACATGCGCGAATTGTTGCGGCTGTCGTGGGCCACGGCCACACGCACCCGCTCGCCCGCGAAGTTCTTCTTCAGGTAGTTCGAAAGACCCTGCGTGGCGGCGCCCACCGTATAGACGTTCATGCGGTTGGAACCCACGCCCATGATGCCGCGCAGGCCGCCCGTACCGAATTCGAGATCTTTGTAGAAGCTCTCGACAAGCTCTTTCATATCGTTGTCCATCAGGTATTTGACCTGCTTTTTCGTCGCCTCGTCATAGTGGCCATCGAGCCAACTCTGGGCTTTTTTCAGAACCAATTGTTCCAATTCGTTTGCCATAAGTTTATTAGTTTTATTTATAGTTTGACTTCGGAAGTCCCAAAAAAATTATATGCAAATATACGAAATAAAATTCGATAATTCACTATCAGGGAGTTAAAATTGAGACCCCGGAAACCGTTGTTTTTCTATATACAAAAAAAGGAAAACTGCAACATAAAATCGAGAATCTTTTTGCAAAATTATTCACAACTTTGTCACATCAAAAATAGTGCAACCCTCTGTCATGTTAAACAACACACGGACATATAGCGATATATGGCAAAACTGCTTGGACCAGATCAAGGCCCGGACCTCCGCCGAGGAGTTCGAAAAGTGGTTTCAGCCCATCGTCCCGCTCGAATTCGACGGCACGACGCTTCGCTTGAGGGTTCCCAACGAAAGCTACGTCCGCCAGATCGAGAAGAACTACATCCCGTTCCTCAAACCGATCATCTCGCAGCTCTACGGGCAGCAGACCCGCCTCCACTACGCCGTGCCCCGCACGACGGTCCAGGCGGTCCCCGTGGCCGCGGATTCCGACACGACGGCCATCTCGCGCTTCAACACGCAGACCAACACCGCAAATATAAAGAATCCGTTCGTAATTCCGGGCCTCAAGAAAATAATCATCGACCCGCAGCTGAATCCGAACCTCACGTTCGCGACTTTCATCGAGGGCGAGTGCAACCGGCTGGCCCGCTCGGCGGGCATGTCCGTGGCGGTGAACCCGGGAAACAACCCCTTCAATCCTCTTTATATATATGGGGATTCGGGGCTGGGAAAGACCCACATCGTGCAGTCGATCGGCCACGAGGTGCGCCAGCGCCACCCGGAGTTGCAGGTGCTGTACGTCTCGATGAACAAGTTCCAGGCGCAGTTCCAGACGGCTTACAAGAACGGCGAGATTCCCGACTTCATCCACTTCTACCAGATGATCGACGTGCTGATCATCGACGACATCCAGGAGCTGACGGGAAAGACCGGTACGCAGAACGCGTTCTTCAACATCTTCAACCACCTGCAACTGGCGGGCAAGCAGCTGATCCTCACGTCGGACAAGCCGCCCGTCGAGTTGAAGGACATCGAGCAGCGACTGCTGACCCGTTTCAAATGGGGACTGTCGGCCCAGCTCAACACGCCGGACTACGACACGAAGCTCAAGATCATACGCGCCAAGGCGCAGAAACTCGGGGCGCAGATCACGGACGACGTGGTGGCGTACCTGGCGGACAACATCTCGGCCAACGTGCGGGAAATCGAAGGCGCATTGTCGTCGCTGGTGGCCAACGCCTCGTTCCTCGGACGCAAGATCACCACGTCGCTGGCCAAGGAGATTCTGAAGGTCTACGTGAAGCTCTACCAGAAGGAAATCACCATCGACCACATCATCGAGGTCGTGTGCGAATACCTCAATCTGGACTTCGCACGCTTCAACTCCACGGAGCGCACGCGCGAAATCGCCCAGGCCCGGCAGATCGCCATGTATCTGGCCAAGCAGCACACCAAGGCGCCGCTGACGACGATCGGGTCGGCCATCGGAGGCCGCAACCACGCCACGGTGCTCCACTCGTGCAAGGCCGTGACGAATCTGATCGAGACCGACAAGGCGTTCCGCCGCCAGGTCGAGGAGATCGAAAAAAAGGTGCTCGCCCAATAAATTGGGTACACATACCGTCGGTACAAACAGAGGGTCGTGACAGACAATGTCACGACTTTTTCGTATATTTGGAGTCACTAACCCTCAAACCCATGAAAAAGCCCCTTTCGATCATCACCGCAACCGCGATTCTGGCGGGTTGCAGCCAATCGACAGCCGTAAAATTCACCCTTACGGGCCGCGACCCGGCGTTTACCGACGGAAAATACATGTACATCATCACCTATGCCGGAGGCCCGGAGACCATCATCGACTCGGCGCGAATCGACAACTCGTCCTTCGCAATGAAAGGAAGCTGGCCCTATCCGGTGAGCGCCTTCCTCTATATGGGACGAGGCGCCGACGGAGAACAAATCAGCGACTCGGATTTCATCCTCGAAACCGGCGAGATCCGTGTTGAAAAGCGCAATGAAGACGAATTCATCCTGACCGGAACGCCGCAGAACGAGTTCAGGAACGAACTGCCGCAAAAAGTCGCCGAGTTGAGGCAAAAAGGCCTTTCCCCGCTGCGTACGGCCGAAGCCTGCGACAGTTTATTCCGCGCGGTCGTTCTCGAGAACCGCAACGCCCTGGCGCTATCCCTGCTGGAGAACGAATTACTGACCAATCGTCCCGGACGCGAGCTTCTGCCATTATTGGATTCGTTCCCGGCTGCATTTCAAAAGCATCCCGCCCTGCTCGGACTGCGCAAGACGATCGCCGGGATGCGCGCCGATGTCGGAACATCTTATGCCGACATCACGGGACAGACGCCCGAAGGGGATACCGTTTCACTCGCCGCGACAGTCCGTAAACCGGGCAACCGCTACGTGCTGCTCGACTTCGGCGCCCTCTGGTGCGGGCCTTGCCGGGCGGAGTTCCCGAACCTCGCTGCGCTTTACGAGAAATACCACAGCCGGGGATTCGACATCTTCGGCGTCTCCTACGACGCCAACCGCAAACGGTGGCTCGAATGCATCGAGACCTACGGCATGCGCTGGACGCAGATTCATCAGGGATTCGGTCTGCACCCGCGCCAGACACAGGCGTGGAGCGACTATACGCTGGGCGGTATCCCTTCCTGCTTCCTGATCGACTGTGCGACGGAAAAGATCATAGCCAAACAACTGCGGGGCGAAGCCCTCGCGCAGAAACTCTCCGAACTGCTCGACTGACCGCCTATGAACCAACCCGAAAGCGGGTCGTGACAGACAATGTCACGACTTTTTCGTATATTTGCCGAAAACAGCATGAAAGCGTTCGTCACTCTTTTGATTGCGTCCTTTTCAGGAATCGCAAACTGCCATGCAATTATTCCGGATACCGTATATACCAGGAAGCCGGAAAGCATGAGGCTGATATATAGAAATTTAGAAGTCATCACAAACGACGGCTATAAAATCGAAACCTGGTTTTTCCCTGCACAAAACCCGCCGTCCGAGAGCGAGCTGCGGAATCCGAACGAAAACCGCCGAACCCACGAAGCGCCGGGTGAGGCAAAGCGCCCGACCATCATCATATGCAATGGCGATGCAGGCAATATGTCCTACTTCCAACTTTATCTGGCGAAGAACTGGACCTCCCGGGGGTTCAATGTCGTGACTTTCGACTGGCGCGGATTCGGCAAGAGCTCACCCTTTGCAATGGATCGCAACTACCTGTGTTATACGGAAATGTTGGAAGATTACCGGGCTGTCATACGGAAGACCTCCGAACAGGAGGAAGTTCTGGACGGAGCGACGGCCATCGTCGGCTGGTCGACAGGCGCCTATCTCTCCATGATTACGGCACACACCGACAATCTGGTGAATGCTTTCATCGGCCGTTCCCTTCCGACGGATTTCGACGATTTCATCCCTTTGGTCATGCAGTACAAAAACAAGACCCGCAATGAATTGCTGGTTCCGGATGATTTTCCGACCGAACTGATGCCCGTACATATCGCTCCGGAATTCGAAAAACCCCTGTTCCTGATCGTAGGCGAGAACGATTTCCGCACTCCCGTCTGGATGAGCAGGAAAATAATCGAATCGCTGCCCGAAACGACACCCAAAGAGTTGATGATTGTCGAAAATGCCGCTCACGGCGGAAAGGAAGACCCGATGCTGATTGCATTCGATGACTTCATAAAAAGAACATCCGACTTTCTTATGGCTAATTTACGACCTCTGCACGGCGAACAGCCGTCTGCTGCCGAATAATTATGGACCAACCCAAACTCGAACGCCTGCTGCGGCTAATGAAGCTGCTGACGGCCAACACCACCTACAACGTCGACCAGCTGGCCGAACGGCTCCAGATGTCGCGCCGCACGGTCTACCGGTATATCGACACCTTTCGCGAGGCGGGGTTCGTGATCAAGAAATCGGGCGACTGCATCCGTCTCGACAAGGAGTCGCCGCACTTCCGCGACATCTCGCAGCTGGTGCACTTCACCGAGGAGGAGGCCGTGATCCTGAAAAACGCCATCGAGAACATCGACGACACCAATATGCTCAAGCAGAACCTCAAGCGCAAACTCTACTCCGTCTACGACAACAAGACGCTGGCCGACACCGTCGTGCGGGGCAAAAACGCCCCGAACATCCGGCGGCTGATCGAGGCCATCGAGCAGGAGCGGCAGGCCGTGCTGCACGGCTACCTGTCGGCCCACGGAGGCGGGGTCCGCGACCGCAGGGTAGAGCCTTTCGCCTTCACGACCAACTACGTGCAGGTGTGGTGCTACGACCTCGAAAGCCACACGAACAAACTCTTCAAAACCTCGCGTATCGGCTCCGTGGAGCTGTCCGAAGCGGTGTGGGAGCACCAAGAAGCCCACAGCGAGGGATTCATCGACGCCTTCCGCATGCACGGCGGGGCGCGCCGCCGCGTGCGGCTGGAACTGGGAACGCTGGCCTACAACCTGTTGTGCGAGGAGTATCCGCTGGCCGAACGCGATGTGAAACCGCTGGGGCGGGGACGCTGGTCGCTCGACACGGAGGTGGCCGGAATGGCCGGGGTGGGACGCTTCGTCGTGGGGCTGCTGGACGACATCCGCATCGTCGACTCCCCCGAGCTGACGGGCTATATCCGCGAATATATTGCGGCAAACACCCCGAAAATGTAAATTTTTCACTATATTTCCACAAACTTTGAAAGCAAACCGCATGAAACGAAATCACCTCCTGACGACCGGCGCGCTGTGCCTCGCACTCGCCGCCGCATCGTGCTGCCGGCAAGCTCCGGCCCCGCAGGCAAAAGCCTCCGCCGAACCCGTCTCGCTGAAAGATCACGGAGCCGAACCGACGGTGCTGAACATCGAAAGCCACACGCTCGCGAACGAGAATTTCCGGACCGCATTGTGGACCGGCAGCAACTTGCAGGTGACGCTGATGGCGATTCCCGCCGGCGGCGACGTGGGGCTGGAACAACACCACGACATCGACCAGTTCCTGCGCGTGGAGGAGGGCACGGCACGCGTGATGATGGGCGACAGCGAGGACAACCTCGACTTCGAGCGCGAGGTCTCGGACGACTATGCGATCCTGGTCCCGGCCGGAAAATGGCACAACATCGTCAACACGGGTGACAAACCGCTGAAAATCTACTCGATTTACGCCCCGGCGGAACACCCCCACGGCACGGTCCACAAGACCCGGCAGGAGGCCATGGAGGCCGAACACCACCATTAGCCGAACGACCCGCCGACAGCTGTCGGCGGGTTTATTTTACATTTTTCACCGTTGTGTCACAACCTGTCACTCGCAGACCGTTCCTTTGCAGCGTGAACCAAAAACAAAACGACAATGGGAACAGCTTACAGAATCAGGTGCAAGCACTGCGGAGCGCAGTTCGAGCACTCCATGCAGCCGGGCTACGGCCTGCTGCCGATGTGCGTCGGGTGCGGCGAATACGTCGAGACCGAAACGGCCATCCGGTGTCCTGCCTGCCTGCACCGGCTCAACACCACGCAGGAGGAGTTCAACGAGCAGATCGAAGTGACCTACCAATGGGATTAGGCCGCAAAAAAGTCGCCCGGGAAGCATGAAAATCGCCGGAAAATTCATACCTTTGAGAAAATAATCTCTTTTTCGGAAAACGCTATGACACAGTTGCAGGCGGGGGAGATGGCCCCCGATTTCAAGTCCACGACCCAAGACGGTGAGCCTCTGACGCTTGCCGATCTGCGAGGACAGCGCACGATACTCTATTTCTACCCCAAGGACAACACCTCGGGCTGTACGCTCGAAGCCAAAAGCCTGCGCGACGGCAAGGCCGAACTGACACGGATGGGATTCCGGATCATCGGCGTAAGCCCCGACAGCGAGAAGTCGCACCGCAGTTTCTGCGACAAGCACGACCTGAATTTCACGCTGCTCTCCGACACCGACCACTCGGTGTGCGAAGCCTACGGCGTGTGGGCCGAAAAGTCGATGTACGGCCGCAAGTACATGGGTGTGCTGCGCACGACGTTCGTCATCGACGCCGAAGGCCGCATCGAGAAGATTTTCACCAAGGTGGACACCAAGAACCACTACCGGCAGATCATTGATTCCTACAAGTAAGGACAGGATACAATTTGTCCCGCCGATGTGCGTCCGACCGCCGTATTCGCCGCCTGAAGCGTCGTTTACGAATCCGACCCACCCCCTAAATCCCCGTCTCGGGCGGGGACCCGACGCCGCAAGGCGGCGGAACAACGGCTCCCGCCGCTCGGCGAAGTTCGACAGCAGCGGACCGAAACAAAGTTAATGATACAAAACAAAACCATAATGGCAGAAAAAGTACAGATAAACGCGGACAAGCTCAAAGTGCTGGACGCAGTGATGCAGAAAATAGAGAAGGACTTCGGCAAAGGCTCGATCATGCGTATGAACAGCACCGAAGTGAACGACATTCCGGTCATCCCGACGGGTTCGATCACGCTCGACATGGCGCTCGGCGTAGGCGGCTATCCCAAGGGCCGCGTCGTGGAGATCTACGGTCCCGAGTCGTCGGGCAAGACCACGCTGGCGATTCACGCCATCGCCGAGGCGCAGAAGGCCGGCGGCATCGCGGCCTTCATCGACGCCGAGCACGCCTTCGACAGTTTCTACGCACAGAAACTGGGCGTGGACGTCGACAACCTGCTCATTTCGCAGCCCGACAACGGCGAGCAGGCGCTCGAAATCGCCGACTCGCTGATCCGTTCGAGCGCCATCGACATCATCGTCATCGACTCCGTGGCGGCGCTGACGCCCAAGGCCGAGATCGAGGGCGAGATGGGCGACTCGAAGATGGGTCTTCAGGCGCGCCTCATGTCGCAGGCGCTGCGCAAACTCACGTCGAGCATCTCGAAGACCAAGACCGTCTGCATCTTCATCAACCAGCTGCGCGACAAGATCGGCGTGGTCTACGGCAACCCCGAGACCACCACGGGAGGCAATGCGCTGAAATTCTACGCTTCGGTGCGTATCGACATCCGCCGCATGTCGGTCATCAAGGACGGCGAGGACCAGCTGGGAACCCGCACGAAGGTCAAGGTCGTGAAGAACAAGGTGGCCCCTCCGTTCAAACGCGCGGAGTTCGACATCATGTTCGGCGAGGGCATTTCGAAGATCGGCGAGATCGTCGACCTGGGCGTCGATTACGGCGTGGTCAAGAAGGCCGGATCGTGGTTCTCCTACGGCGACCGCAAGATCGGACAGGGACGCGACGCCGTCAAGGAGCTGCTGAAAAACGACGAGGAGCTGCGCAACGAGATCGAGGCCAAGGTCCGCGAAGCCATGAAGACCACCAAAAAGGAGTAGTCTATGGGATATACTGCCGAGGATGAGAACCTTATAAAGGAGAAATGGGACGACCTGCTCCTCTCGTGCACCAAGATCTGCAAGAACGACGAGGACTGGAACTTCATCAAACGTGCATTTTTCCTGGCCAAGGAGGCACACGAGGGGGTAAGGCGCCGCTCCGGCGAGCCGTACCTCCTGCATCCTATTGCAGTAGCCAAGATCGTCATCGAGGAGATCGGGCTGGGCGTGAAATCGGTCGTCGCAGCCCTGCTGCACGACGTCGTGGAGGACACGGAATACTCCGTGGAGGACATGGAACGCATTTTCGGCCCGAAAATCGCCTCGATGGTCGACGGACTGACGAAAATGTCCGGCGTGTTCAACGCCGACACCTCCGAGCAGGCCGAATATTTTCGTAAAGTGCTCCTCACGCTCTCCGACGATGTACGGGTGATCCTGATAAAGATCGCCGACCGCCTGCACAACATGCGCACGCTGGGGGCGATGCCGATGAACAAGCAGATCAAGATCACGGGCGAGACGATCTACCTCTTCGCGCCGCTGGCCTACCGGCTGGGGCTCTACTCGATCAAGAGCGAACTGGAGGACCTCTGCATGAAGTACCGCTTCCCGCAGCAGTATGCCGAAATCACGCAGAAATTGCAGGAAAGCGAAGCTTCGCGCCGGGAGTTCATCAACAAGTTCAACGCCCCGATCATCGCCTCGCTCAACCGCGACAACATCAACTACGAGATTTCGGGACGCGTGAAAAGCGTCTACTCGATCTGGAGCAAGATGCAGCGCAAGCAGATTCCTTTCGAGGAGATTTACGACCTGTTCGCCATCCGCATCGTCTTCAAGCCGCTGCCGTTTCCGTCGGAGAAAACCCAATGCTGGCAGATTTACTCCACGATCACCGACATTTACACCCCCAAGCCCGACCGGCTGCGGGACTGGATTTCGATGCCCAAGGCCAACGGCTACGAGGCGCTGCACTCGACGGTGATGGGACCCGACGGAGTGTGGGTCGAGGTGCAGATCCGCACGCAGCGCATGGAGGACATCGCCGAACGCGGGTTCGCCGCCCACTGGAAATACAAGCATGCGACCATTTCGCAGGACGAGGACGAATTCGACAAGTGGCTGAAACAGATACGCGCGGCGCTGAACAGTCCGACGGAGAACGCCGTGGACTTCCTGGACAACTTTAAGTTATCGCTGTATACGTCGGAAATAGTGGTATTTACCCCCAAGGGCGAAGCCCGGAAAATGCCGTTCGGAGCCACGGCCCTCGACTTCGCCTACGACATCCACTCGAAGATCGGAAACAGCGCCATCAGCGCCAAGATCAACCACA
>ERZ780149.2812-NODE-2812-length-15529-cov-33.238982_pt1 | contig 15529 bp, 12 predicted proteins | sample MGYA00511367_ERZ780149 | MGnify/ENA primary metagenome ERZ780149 (study PRJEB29588, sample SAMEA2153852) | human gut metagenome | biome: human gut; feature: human-associated habitat; material: faeces | place: Denmark | collected 2008/2010 ... | reverse complement strand
GTTGGAACGGCCTTCGACCAATTTCCATCCGCTCCAGTCCTTGCCGCTGATAGCCCGCTGAAGGGCGTATTCCTTCACGTCAGAAGCCCAAACTGTCAGAGCATCGACCTTACCGAGAATATCTGCAATTTCCTCATCATCGAGGAGCGCAGGAGTCTGGAAATCATATCGGGCCAGAGCCATATTCGCTTCGGCGCGTTCTCTGCATTCTGCCTTTGCTTTGCAGAAGCGGCACCACTCGCCACAGTGGAAGTCGCCTTGACCCTCATAGGCCAGTTTTGCTTTCTGGGTGAGTTCGGTGTCTGCCCATTGAAGCAGATCGGCTTTTTCCATCTCGTACACGCTGACATTGGACTTTCGGGGTTGAAAGATGGTCATGCGGACGGTATCGATGTCGTAGATGTCATCGAAGATTTCCAATGCACCCAAGGCATACAACATCATCTGGGGATTTGCCATAGCGCTGACCTCGACGCCTTTGCCATGCTTGTAATCGCAGATGTTCATCACACCGTCAGCGATAACGATGCAGTCGGCAGTGCCAAAGCCGTCCTGAACCCAACGGGAGAAGTTCACCCGCTGTTCAATCATGACCACAGGGTCAGTGCAGGTCTGTTTTGCCGTTTCCAGGAGTTCTACCACATAGGCGGCATATCCGGCGGCACATTCCTCCATCTCCTCGTTGTACCAGGAGAGATTTTCGATGGGGTCTTCTGTGGGCATCCCCAGAGCCTGTTTCAGACGGAACTCGCAGAGGGAGTGGGCATCGGTGCCCTCGGCAGCGTAGTCACTGCCCTTATCCTCGTAGTTCTCGCAGAGCCGAGCGGAAGGCGGACAGTTGAGCCACCGTTCAGAAGAGGATGCTGACAGAACAGCGTGTTTATTTGCCATTGGTCAGCACCTCCGCATCGGCAAGCAGCGCCTTGTAGTGGTCGGGGTCGATCTGGGACAGCTTGGCGGCACCATACTTCTGGAGCAGGGAGCGGATCTCTGCGGTATGACCCTGGCGGGACTTATTTGCAAGAACGGCTCTGACCTGTTCCAGGGTCAGTACGGGTTCGGCGGGAGCAGCCGGTTCTACATCTCCTGCGCCGCTGAACATCTCTGCAAGCCAGTTGGCGGCATCGTTAATAGCGGCAGCAGCAGTGCGCAGTTCTTCGATGGTCGCAGCCATATCGCTCATTTTGCTCATCCTGTTTTCCTCCTTCCGTAGATTGACTTTGAATCAGCGCCAGCTTCATAGCCAGTCGCTTTGACACCACGCTGATGACCGTGAGAACATCGATAAGTTCCTGGTCGGTGCCGGTGCCGTGTTTCTTCTGGGCTTCGTACATTCTGTTCACCTCCTTGGAAGGAGCGGTGTGTGTTTTGCTCTTTCCACTACCCACTGGAGGTGAGGTGCGCGCTTGGCCGAAAAATCTGTAAAAAAGTTTTTGCCCTTCAGCCGAGTGACTGAAGGGCGGGAATTTCAGATGTACATACCAAGCTGTTCACGGAGAATGCGGAGCAGCTTGTCTCTGCGGTAAGTATAGGTGTTGCGGGAAATGCCCAGGGTTGAAGCAATATCTCTTTCGGATTTTCCTTGCATAATCAGTTCGCAGATACGGCGACCTTCGGGGTCCAGTTCCTGCAACTTCTGATACAGGGCACAGAGCAGTTCACGATCTTCTATGATGGACTGTGCGTTGGGAGCATCGTCCGGCAGGTCATCTGCCCAACTTTTCTGGTTGCCCTCACCGTCCTCAACGGTGTAATCCAGAGAAAGATTATCTCCGGCGGTTCGGAACTCACAGGCGAGACAGTCGCCATCGCACATCCAGGTCTTGGACTTGGGACACATACACTGACCGTGTGCCTGGGCGCGTTTGCGGGTGGCCCAAATATCACGGTAGTAGGCATAGTACTGCTCTTCGGTTACTTCCACCCAGGTTTTGAGACGGTGGATGTAGACTTTGTACTCACGGGTTGACTTCTGATTTTCATTGGTTTTCATTAAAAATTCCTCCGTTTTCGGTGATCCCGAAACGGAGGAATGTCAGCGCCAATGCAAAATGGGTGCAAAAAGCAAACCGCAGTCCAAACGAATCTCTCCGTTTCGGATTGCAGCAACCCGCTCAATAGGCGCTGTGTTTATTAACTTGTCCGCCATTCACTGTTGAGCCATCGTAGATCAGACGATGCGATGGATAGCGGATGCGAAACGTTATATTCATCTTTGCGATGATTTTTTTGCGAACGCAAACACAAAATCAGCGAAAGGGGTAGAAAATTTCACAATTATGTGGTATAATGAAATTTACAGTGGAAGCTTGTACGCTTGACCCTTCGCAGAAACCGCCGTGTTTCACGATTTCTGCTTATATTATAGAAAATCAAGTCGGTAGGCTTTGGTAGTTTTGGATAGGCTTCGGTAGGTTTGGGTAGGAGATAAAAATATGGAGTTTACGGAATTTGCACAATTATTGCATCCCATCATTGGTGGTGCCAGCAGTACCCACGCTTTTGTGAAAACACTTTTTGATGCCATTGTCACCGACGACGGTCGCAGTGTCCTTGAGGAAGTAAAAGAAGATACCTACAAGGCATACTTCAATGGCAACACTGGAATTTCCAGAATCGCAAAGAAAATCAGCCCCTATATTGAGCCAGAGGAGTTTGTGGAATTCTGCGATCAATTCCAAGATGCGACTACCGACAGCCTGTGCGACAGTTTCCGTCCGCATCTGCCGGAGATCAATTCACACAATGCAGGCGAACTTCTGGCCTCATTGTTTCAAGAGATTATCAAAAACGCCGCCTCGGTCAAAAGGAAAAGCACCACCAAAAGGGCGCGACAGGCGGAGCAGGCTCGGAAAGAGAAAATCAAAAAAGTAATGGATGCAACAGGGGCAACGGTGGTTGAAGGATTCACGTCCTTAACAGAGCAGCTCCTGGACGAATCGGAAGATGCTGAACACATAGAGGCGGAGGTCGTGGATGACGAAAAGCCATCAGGTGCCGCCACAGAAGATAAAAAAATAACCGTTATTCAGCAGCAGACTAATGTCATCCAGAATGGAGAGAACAACTTCAATCTGACGAATAACGGTACGATGAACTTTAACTTTTAAGGCGGTGTAGTATGAGCAACGATCTTACAGTGAAACAGAATACTCTACCGGCTGCTCCTACTATGCAGCAGACAGGAACAAATAATTTTAATGTTACTAACCAGGAAGGTGGAACAGTCAATTTTAACATCACCTATCAGCAGGGAACTCCAGGCAATAGTGCGGAGATGTTGATGGCGATCCAGTCCTTCAGCAAGGAATATTATCAGCTTATCGTGACCTGTGAGGATGATGTCTTTGCCAACAATATGGTCACGATTCCGGCAAGCCGTGCATTGACAAAGTATATCGTTCCTTCAGAGATTTTTGAGAGATGTTCCACACTTTCCGAAACGGGTATTGAGGAACTGAAACGCTTTCCTGCTATTATCTGTCGTGAAAACACCGAACTGAAAGGTGTTACCGACCCTAACCAGTGGGCGATGTTTGCTTATATCAAGGCGGTGCGTGTATCGGGTAAAAATGTAAAAATCGTGTTTAATCCCATCGCACCTATTCAGCAATTGAAACTCTGTGACAAGCGTAATGCTGTATTCTTTGACTTGAATATGGACTGCGCCGTTACCGACCTTAACCATAGCGCTTGGTCGGTACATAAAGTGAATGTCTTTGAGGCTTTTGACGAAGCCCAAATTCCGGGTATCCCCAGACCGATGTAAGGAGGTAGCGCCTATGGCTGATAAAATTAAATCCGAAATTATCCGCATTGATCTGACGGACGCAAGCTATAAGGATACCCACGCCTACATCGAGCCGACCTATGTCAATTTCTTTTTTGGAAACAATGGAGCCGGAAAATCTACAATCGCCAAAGCTATAAAAAGTGGTGTCGGAGTGACCTATGCTCCAGGCAGAACTGCAACAGACTATTTGCCCCTGGTGTATAACCAAGAGTTCATCGATACAAATTTCCGAAGTTATCGTAATATGAAGGGTGTTTTTACCCTCAACGCAAAGAACGCTGTTACCCAACAGCAAATCGATGAAAAGACAGAGGAGCGCACTGTAACACAGAAGGCTTTGACTGCGGCTACCGAGAAGCGAGACAAAACGAACGCCGCCCGTGCAAAGTTGCAGCGTGATTTCTATAAGGAGTGTTGGGATCGGGAAAAAGCATTCCGCGAGGAGTTTCCCAAAACCCAGACTGGCAAAGGAAAGTCCGAGCCTTTTACAAAAGAAATCCTGCGGCATACACCGCAGGATGTGGATATCGAGGAACTCCGCAGACTTTATGATTCGGCATTTGCGGACACTGCAAAACGCTATTCTCGCTTTGCAGTCATCGCTGATACCACTGTGTTGGATACAGTCGAGGGTGTTGATATCCTTTCTACTATCATCGTGAACAGTGCAGATACCGAACTCGCCGTTTTTCTCCGCGATATTGGTGCGACAGAATGGATGCGCCAGGGACATGACGAATATGCTCACAGCACAGACGGGAAATGCCCGTATTGTGGGCAGGGACTCCCTGTTGATTTTGAAAAAACTTTCATTGACAGTTTCGATACCAAGTACCAGGAAAATCTCCGGCAGTTGGATTCGTTCCTGGCTCTGTATAAGCAAAAAGCCAATGAACTGTTCATCCCCCTTCAGACACTGCCGACTGATATATACCCGCAAATCGACACCAAGCCGTATATTGATAAACTGGCAGTCCTGAAAGCTGCCATCCAGTCCAACATTGAGGCTATTAAAGCAAAGGTCGACAATCCCGCTTCTACGGTCACACTGACACCCGTGGCTCCGATCCTGGATGAAGTATCAGATATGATTAACGGTTTTAACACGCTGATCGATGCCAACAATGCCATAGTGGATGCCGGTCCCAAGAAACGGACAGAGTGTACGGAACTTGCTTTCTCCCTGTTGGCATTCCGGCTCAAGGATGTCATTGCGTCTTACCGTCAGAGCGATACGGAAATGGCAAAGGAACTCGGCGACCTCGAAACTGAGATCAAAAAGCATACCGATGCATTGGAGATAATAAAGGATGCTCTGAAAGCACTCCGAAAAAACACGGTAGAAACGGAAACAGCAAAGGAAAGCATCAACAATATGCTGCGTGACTCTGGTATGCAGGGCTTCAGCTTACAGCCGAAACCAGGCGTTGACCATGTGTACGAGGTGCGCCGCCCGGATGACAGCATTGCGGATAATTTGAGCGAAGGCGAAAAGAACTTTATTGCTTTCCTCTATTTCTACCACCTTGTATATGGCAGCGATTCCGCCGATGGAGAAACCAGAGAGAAAATCGTTGTCATCGATGATCCCGTGTCCAGTATGGATAGCGGTTCGCTATTCATTGTCAGTACCCTTGTCCGACAGATGATTGAGGTGTGCAGGAACAATGCCGACAACCGCAACCGAACTGCCGATGGAAACTTCATCAAGCAGATTTTTATACTGACACATAATGCGTATTTCCATCGTGAGATTGCGTACAGCTATGTATCAAAATACGAGTATGCATCATTCTATCTAATCCGCAAACTGAACACAAAATCGAGCGTTAAGCTGTGCGATGATGTAAATCCCAACATCCCGACCGAACGTATGAATGTGAACCCGGTAAAGAACTCGTATGCGGCGCTTTGGGACGAATACCGGGAAGTAACATCTGCCGTACCGCTTATGAATGTCATCCGCAGGATTCTGGAGTATTATTTCCTTCAGCTTTGCGGTTATGAAGGTGCCACGCTCCGCCAAGTCATCCTTGTGCAGGGCAAGGCAGAGGGTCGCTTTAAGGATGCAGATGGAAATGATGATGAGGAGAAGTTCCAATTGGCGTCTGCAATGCTTTCCTATATCAACGCAGGTTCCATTGGTATGAGCGATGGCATGGACTTCGTTGAAGAATGCCTGAACGCCAACGAGTGCCGACATATATTTGAAATGATATTTGATGCTATGAACCAGAAACAGCATTATGATATGATGTTCAGAAATCAGTAAGGAGGATTCCCAAGATGCGTATCAGCTACAACAAACTGTGGAAGATGCTAATCGACAAAAACATGAAAAAGAGTGATCTGAAAGAAAAGGCCGGTATCAGTTCTGCCTCCATTGCCAAACTCGGCAAGGGCGATAATATTACAACCGATGTCTTACTTCGGATCTGCGAAACAATGAACTGCCACCTGGAAGATATTATGGAGACAGTAGATGACTGAGTCCGTTTTTTGGGACACATAAAAACATAAAATTTTAGTATGGGGATCAGTAGATGTTCCCCTGAAAAGGAGTAAGAATTATGGCAAAAGCAAAAAAGGCTCGTCATGAGGAGCCCATGGAGCAATTGCTCTGGACATCCGCTAATAAACTAAGAAAAAACATGGATGCTGCAGAATACAAGCATATAGTTCTTGGTTTGGTCTTTTTGAAGTATATTTCTGACAGTTTTAATGATTTGTTTATTAAATTGTCGAATGGTGAGGGTGAATTCGAAGGGGCTGACCCCAACGATCCCAACGAATATTTGGCAGAAAACATATTCTTTGTCCCCGAAAAGGCTCGATGGGGATATCTGCAAGCAAGAGCAAAACTTCCAACTATCGGTACAGATGTGGATGCAGCCATGGAAGCAATCGAGGAAGCAAATCCCGCCCTCACAGGCGTTTTGCCGAAAGAGTATGCAAAAGAAAAACTGGATAAGCAATCCCTTGGTGGTTTGATTGATCTTATTGGAACAATTGCTCTTGGAGATTCGGTTTCAAAGTCAAAGGATGTATTAGGACGTGTATATGAATACTTCCTGGGGCAGTTTGCTTTGGCAGAAGGCAAAAAAGGCGGACAATTCTATACGCCTTCTTGTGTTGTTCAGTTACTGGTAGAACTTTTGCAACCATACAGAGGACGAGTATTTGATCCTTGTTGTGGATCTGGTGGTATGTTCGTTCAAAGCGAAAAATTCATCCAAGCACATCGGGATGTATACCGCCATGGTATGGATGAGTTTGGAAGCCTATTTGACAAAGTGGTATCAGTATACGGACAAGAGAGTAATCAGACCACATGGCGGCTGTGCAAAATGAACCTCGCTATACGAGGAATTGATAGTTCAAATGTCCGATGGAATAACGAAGGCTCATTTCTTTCTGATGCCCATGAGGATCTAAAGGCAGATTTTATTATTGCCAATCCTCCGTTCAATGACAAAGATTGGAGCGGAGAACTATTATCCTCTGACTATCGTTGGAAATACGGGGTGCCTCCTGTTTCTAATGCCAATTACGCATGGATACAGCATTTTATCAGTCACCTGGCTCCGACAGGAAAAGCCGGGTTCCTTCTGGCGACAAAATCACTTGCCTCTGAGTCGCAGGCAGAAACGGCAATAAGAGCAGGTATTGTAAAAGAACGTCTGCCAGAATGCATAATTTTGTTGCCTGGAAAACTGTTTTATACAACGCCCGCACCGGTTTGTTTGTGGATTTTATCCCGCGATAGCAAACCGAGAGATGGCCAAACCTTATTTATCGATGCTTCTCGAATTTTCACGGAAGTTGACCGCACGCACAACAAACTTACACTTACAGATATCGAAAAAATTGCTGCTGTTTATCATGGCTGGATTCATCATGACGGCAGTTATACGGATCAGCCAGGCTTTTGTAAGGTTGTTGACAATGATACTATTATTGACGCGGGTTTCTCTCTGTATCCTGGCGACTATATTGGTATCAAATCTGAAGATTCGGATGTGAAAGACCCAGTTGTTGCCCGAAAAGTGGTGTTGGAGCGTGCTGAAAATACTGAAAACACCATAGCAGAGTTGGAAAGTGCTGTAGCGTCTCTTTTTGCAAGATTAAGAAAAGAATTGGATTCACCAACAGGCAACCTTCATAAGTATGTACTTTCAGAAGTGTTGGAAGAATCGGTCGCCACTCTGGGAGATCAACCTGAACCCGAAATACTTACGTGCACGGAAAATGCGGGACTTGTACTACAAAGAGAACGTTTCTCAAAGCGTGTGGCAACAGATGATACCAGTTCCTATAAAATCGTTTGCCGAAACGATATTGTGTATAATCCGTACCTTCTGTGGGCAGGCGCAATAGATCAATGCACAATCGTTGACGAAGGAATCACCTCTCCGGCATACATTGTTCTTCGTGTCAAAGAAGGTTTCTCGCCGGCCCTCGTTGGTCATATTCTGAAAACAGAGTACATGAAAAAGTGGTACTGGAATATTTCTATCGGAACACATGAACGTAGAAGGACTGCACCGATAGATAAGTTCCTGAACCTGGAAATTGAATTGCCTGACTTTGCTACACAAAAGCGCATAACCGAGATTTATGCTGAAATTGATAAATTGTCCGAACAGCTTGTCGCAGTAACAACAGCCATGAAATCAGCGGCATCTGGGCTGAATGAATTCTTTACACGGAGGTGAGGAGCTATGCCGTCGATTTACGAGTCTGAAATTGAAGAAATGGCAATATCCGAGTTTACTGAATTGGGATATCAATATATTTCTGGATATGTGCTTTCTCCCGATGAGGCTCCCGATGAACGAAAGTCCTATGCAGATACTGTTTTAAGTGCGCGGTTAAGAACTGCACTATCTCGCCTAAATCCGCATTTACCACAGGTGGCGCTCGATACGGCTCATAAAACGATATTAAACTTGTCGCGGCAAAGAAATGTTGCAGGCAACGAACAATTTCATAAATACTTAATAGAGGGTATTCCTGTAGAATATCGCAAAGGTGAATCTATAGTTGGGGACTATGTGTATATCTTTGACAAAGAAGGAACCCCAGAGGATCGCAATGAGTACCTCGTTGTAAATCAGTTTACCATCATTGAAAATGGTACCCAAAAGAGGCCAGATATCATTCTGTTTGTTAATGGCTTACCCTTAATTCTGTTTGAACTTAAGAACCCTGCTGATGCTAATGCGACAATATCAAAAGCATACGACCAAATTCAAACATACAAAAGCGTTATACCACAGTTGTTTGTTTATAATGAAATTTGTGTCATTTCGGACGGATTAGAAGCAAAGTTGGGTTCCTATACTGCTCCGTACTCGCGGTACAGCACTTGGAAATCAAAAGATGGAAAGCAGGAAGCTTCACAGTTTGAGGATCAGCTTTCAGTGGCAATTAATGGTCTGTTTCGTAAGGATGTGGTCAGGGATTATTTGACTTATTTTATAACTTACGAAAAAACCAAAGTAGAAAACGCTGATCATAAGACTATTAGAATAGAGACTGTTAAGAAAATCGCAGCGTATCATCAATATTATGCTGTAAATAAAGCAGTCTCAAGCACAATCAACGCATCCTCCATCGGTGGTAACCAAAAGGCTGGTGTTGTTTGGCATACACAGGGTTCCGGCAAATCTCTGTCTATGGCTTTCTACGCGGGTAAATTGATACAAAAAATGGATAATCCGACCATCGTTGTTATTACTGATAGAAACGATTTGGATGATCAGTTGTTTGGAACATTTGCAGGAAATAGTGATCTTCTCAGACAACCGCCGCAACAAGCAGAGCACAGCTATCAGTTGAGAGAACTTTTAGGTGTAGCATCAGGAGGAATCATCTTTACAACCATACAAAAGTTTTCTCCCGATGATGGAAGTAGCACATTATCGGCGTTTTCTCAGAGACGAAATATTGTGGTAATGGCGGATGAAGCACATAGAACACAATATGGCTTTGATGCTAAATTGCAGAATATCAAAGACGAAAACAAACAGGTTATTGGGCAACGGATTGCGTATGGCTTTGCGAAGTATCTACGTGATGCACTGCCGAATGCGACTTTCATTGGGTTTACTGGAACCCCCGTTGAGTCGAAAGATGCAAATACGCCTGCAGTATTTGGGTCCTATATCGATATATATGATATTGCGCAGGCAATCGAGGACAATATTACAGTAAAAATCTTCTACGAAAGCCGTCTTGCAAAACTCAATTTGACCGAAGAAGGACGGGCTTTAGTTGAACAGTTTGATACGGATCTTGAAGCCCCTGGAGAATCTGACGATGACACAAGTTCTGCGAGTGCTGCAAAAGCAAAGTGGACAACATTGGAGAAAATCGTTGGAAACAAGGAACGCATTGCCAACCTGGCTTTGGACATTGTGTCTCATTATGAAGGGCGGCAAGAAGTTTTCCGTGGAAAAGCCATGATAGTTGCTATGAGCCGCCAAATTGCGGTGGATTTGTACGATGCAATTATTGCTCTGAGACCCGATTGGCATGATGACGATCTCATGAAAGGTTCTATCAAAGTAATTATGACATCGGCGAGTTCAGACGGTCCCCGTCTCCAAAAGCACCACACAACAAAAACGCAAAGGAAAGCCTTGGCACAACGCATGAAAGACGAAAATGATCCCTTGCGTATCGTTATTGTGCGTGATATGTGGCTTACAGGTTTTGATGCGCCATGCTTAAATACAATGTATATCGACAAACCAATGCAAGGGCATAATTTGATGCAAGCGATTGCCCGTGTAAACCGAGTATTCAAAGATAAGCCTGGCGGTTTGATCGTTGATTATATTGGAATCGGCACCAGTTTGAGAGAGGCCTTGAACTTTTATGCTGAAAGTGGCGGAAAAGGTATGCCAGCAGAATCCCAACAGCGGGCTGTTGAGATTATGACCGAAAAACTGGAAGTAGTTCGTCAAATATTGCACGGTTTTGATTACACGGATTTCTTTACAGTGGCAGTAAAGGATAAACTCGCAATTATACTCCGTGCGGAAAACTATTTGCTTGGAATTGAAAATGGTAAAGCCAGATTTATAAGAGAGGTCACTCTCCTTAGCCAAGCGTATGCACTCTCCAAGCCGGACCCGCTTACTATTTCCAACGCAGAGGAAATTGCTTTCTTCCAGGCTGTAAAAGCAAGGCTTTGTAAATTTGACAGACCATCCAACACAGATAGGCTTGACTACGATACCGTTATCCGAAATATTGTAGCCTCCGCCATTGAATCTGATCGTGTTATTGATGTGTTTGAAGCGGCAGGAATGGAAAAACCCGATATTTCTATTCTGTCAGAGGAATTCTTACAGGAAGTACGCACACTTGAATATAAGAACATTGCGCTGGAACTCTTAAAAAGGCTTTTGAATGACGAAGTTCGCATCCGCACAAAGAGAAATATTGCACAATCTCGAACCCTTATGGAAATGTTGGATCGTGCGATGAATCGCTATCAAAATAACCTCTTATCTACAGCAGAGGTCATTGACGAACTCATTCATTTAGCAAAAGAACTTCGCAAAGCTGATGAACGCACAAAATCTCTCAATATGACCAATGATGAACTGGCTTTTTATGACGCACTGTGTACGAACGATAGTGCTGCCGATGTTTTGGGGGATGATCAACTCCAAACAATCGCACGAGAAGTAGCCGATAAGGTGAGAAAAAACGCCACCATTGATTGGGCTGTAAAAGAAAGCGTACGTGCAAGACTGATGGTTATCGTGCGGCGAATACTGAAAAAATATGGTTATCCGCCAGATAAACAGGAAAAAGCGATAGCACTTGTCATGAAACAAGCTGAAACTCTCGCTGAAGACTGGGTCAAGAATTAATGAATACTTATACACGGGGGCATCTATTAGCTGTAACGATACGCTGTGGCAAAACACCGCCGATGATGACCGGCGGAGAATAATCATAAGGAGGTGTACCGCAGTGGCAGATATGAAGCAGATCTACGAATTTGCCGTCAAGTGGTATGACAAATTCAGAGATAAGAACATCAATTACATCGAACTGGTAGACCACTATATGGCTGATGACTGTGAGGCACTTGGCTTTGTAATGGACTGCGGTCACGCCTTTTCGGAGAAGTACGGTAAAGCCGTAAATGACTTTGAGGCCTTGGAGCGCGTTATCGGGCAGATCACCGATATTCCGTTGCTTGGCTCGGCTATTTATTCCCAATGGCGGTATTTCAATCACTGGGCGTATTCCAGCGAGGAAATCTTGGAGCCGCAGAACCGTGCGTGGTTTACGATAGCATTGTCCCGTCTGGGTGAATTGGCTGATTGTCAGTTAAAGCGATTCAAAGGCACTCCACAAAAAGTACGCATCGTTTCCAATAATATCTGCTATGGTCCGGCCCCAGAACCCGATGACGAAGTCGAACAGCATATCACTATCAACACTGATGGGCGCATATGGTTTTCAGCATACAACTTTGGCTCCGGCTTTGCCGGACACGAAAAGTCCAGGGGGAAAATTTATAAAATCGAAAAAGATACCGCTGCCAGGGTACTGAACAGCATCGCACAATACTTCAGCACCGAGTATATCGAGGTTTTCGCTACCGACATTGGCGAATGGGAGATGGAAATCACCAACACCGATGGTGAGGTTTATAAATACCGTGGTTCACTGATTGCGGATTTTGAGGTGGATGGCGTTGACCTGTCGGATATGGTGCGTGAGGCGCTCGGAATGGATGACCTCTATGTATTTGACGGCAATAACAAGCCGGACAGAGTTGACTGTGTCACCATTGATTATCACCGTATTACTAAAATCAAGCCCAAGCAGCCTTTTTCCGAAACGGCCGAATGTGTGACTTGGGATTACACTGAGAGATTAGTGCTTGACCGCGAAAGTGAGACTTTGGAGCATATTCAGAACATCGGCAGCGGATGCGTGGTGTCCAGAAAATACTATGTCCAGGGTGGCATAGAGGAGCTGCTCGATGACATTGATGCTTATGACCTGTTCGGTGAGATTGAGGGCAACCCGGATGATGTGGTTGACAATCCTCTTGAAACAAAGGATTACACTATTACCGTGAACTTCAAGAAAGGACCGCAGCGTGTTATCCAGGGAACATACGATAAGAAGGCCCTGCCGGAGTTCTGGGGCGATTTTGCCGACTCTGTATGGCAGTTTATGCGTTTCTACGGAATGGGCGAAATACTCGATCCTGCAGTTTACGAGAGGGTAAAGCGCCGTAGAACCGATTACATCTATTGCAGTGTGGAATTTGACGGGGGCTACAAAAGCTATTATTACATTGCCGATGAGGACAATATTTCGGTTGGTGATTATGTGATCGTACCCGTTGGAAAGGACAACCACCACTCCGCAGCAGAAGTCGTAAAGGTAGAGTATTTTGCAGAAGAGGATGTGCCGTTACCCCTTGATAAAACAAAACACATAATTAGAAAATGTACAGGTGCTGATTTTGACCCACCAGAGGAGGTTCTGTAATGAGCGTAGTATTTGATAGCAAAGAGAGGATTGCACGTTCAAATATTTATTCGGCATTTGGGAAACTGCTCCGCCGAAGTACCCGAAACAATGATGACGGAGAGGTAATTCTCTGTGAAGCGGGGCTGTCAGATTTAGTTGATGAGTATTCTTTTCGTCTGGATCCAAAGAGATTTTATCGCGGATACCCAAATGACAATGAACAGTACAATCCTGAATATGTATGCTTATCAATCTGCCAAGCCATAGAATCATCAGAAGAAGCATTATTGAGGTTCTTAAATACGATTCTTAAGCATACCGCACAGATTGAGGAAGCGGAACTTTCTCGACTTGAAAATTATCTGGCTATTATCGGATATGAAATCAATGTTTGTGAGAAAGCAGAAGAGTATTGGACCGATTACGAATATTCGTTGATTCCCTCATCCGACGGCAATTCAGAGCGAACAAAAGATATATCATATTTACGCGCAATGCTGATGACATATCATAGTGATTTGGTTCACATTTATGATGAAGCAACAACAAATTTTGGTAACGCTCAATATGTCAGTTGCATAGAAAATTGCCGTTCCCTTTTTGAGAGTTTTTTCAAAAAACTGGATACTGTTAGCAATGATTATGCCAAGGGCATACTTGCTGCCACAGGAGAAACAATTATTGACAATGGGGCAACCCTTACGTCCATCAAAAAGATTTACACCTATTGGATTGACAACAGATGCGGAGCTAATCGTTTTCGCCTGTTCCAAACTATGTATAGCGCAATGTCGGGGTTAGGAACACACCATGAGGACACCCCTACACGCGAAGATGCTTTGCTGCTTTTCCGCTTTGTAGAGGATACACTTCTATGGTGCTTCCGGAAGGGCATTGGCTGTTAGTTTTATAAATGCAAACAAATGCCGGACTGACATTTTTGAGGTGTCAGCCCGGCATCGTTTATTTAGTCATCAACCTCCTCTGCACCATCTGCCACGGGATTTCCGGCAAGGGCCGCAGCAGCCGCTTCTTCCTTCTGACGTTTAACCGTCCAACCGCCCTTCGGAGACGGTTTGTAGGCGGCACTGACATCATAGACAAGAGCATCGTCCTCGGCAAAATAAATGCCGGGGATATTCCAGTTATCCTCGGCAGACCAGTTGGCCATCTTGCGGATCATGTCCACCACAGCGGCGGCACTAATCTTAATCTGGTATTTCTGCTCACCCTCCGGCTTGGAGAAAGGCACGGCATTCGGAGCGTCCTCCTTGCAGGCGCGGATAGCAAACTGCTTATCCTTCGGATTGATCAGCACCTGGATGTACGGTGCGTAGTGCAGTTCGGAAGCGGTTTGGTTGTTGAACTTCAGAACATTGCCGGTGATGGTGGCAACGGATGCGGAACGGGTCTTAATGAGGTCGATGACAGTGAATTTTTCCAAAATAGACATAGTAGTTTACTCCTTTTCAATCATAAAGTTTTCGTCCTCCAACATAGGTGAAGTGACGATTTCGGTCGGTCGGGACAGCTTTTCCATGATGCTGTCCACATCTTCTGGTCCCCATTTGGGGTCGGCAATGATGAAGCCCGCCAGGGGGCCTTTGACCACAATGCGTGGTTTGCACTTCCTGGTTTGTCTTCTGGTGTATCGCCGTTCTTTGCGGATTTGCTGTACCAACAGCCAGTCACGCTTTTCAATGATCGGAGCGTGATGCCCCTCAATGAAATACTGCGTTTCCAGTCCATTGTTTTTGACGCTCTTGTGTGTAAAGAAATCTACCGTAACTGTTTTTTGACACAGGGCATCACCGCAATACTTCTCGTTGCGGAGAATGCCGAGGACGCTGCCGGAACTCCATGTCGATAGACCCTTTACAGTCAGAATGCCGCTCTTTGTCAGCAAATCTGCAATCTGTGTGGAAGAATATCCCTCCAGATAAAGACTGTAGATGGTTCGTACCACATCGGCTTCGTCCTCATCTATCTCCCAATCATGGCCCTTATAGCCGAGCAGAGACCAGTTAGGGTAGATACCCAAGCCCTGGGCTCGGCGGCGTTTGAATGACCATTTCAGGCTGTTTGACTTCTGCTCGGACTCACTCTGGGCAACGAGGCTCAATACGGTAATGACCATATCGCTACTCCGATCCAGAGTATTCAATTTTTCCGTTTCAAAGTACACGCCCACAGGAGGGTCGAGTTTGCGGAGCATAAAGA
>ERZ780149.2808-NODE-2808-length-15537-cov-3.468480_pt1 | contig 15537 bp, 15 predicted proteins | sample MGYA00511367_ERZ780149 | MGnify/ENA primary metagenome ERZ780149 (study PRJEB29588, sample SAMEA2153852) | human gut metagenome | biome: human gut; feature: human-associated habitat; material: faeces | place: Denmark | collected 2008/2010 ... | reverse complement strand
AATATAAACTGAATGTTAATAAATTTAACGCTTTAAATATACAAATTTATGTGCTACAATGTTTTAGGTACGATAACATTTATTTTTAGGAGCTTTGAAATGGAATTAAGTGATTTTTTTAAAAGTGTAATAGACGCAGATAATGCACCGGTTGTTATTTGTAATACGGAACACAAGATTGTATATATGAATCCGGCGGCAGTAAAAAATTATCATACCGATTTAACCGGAAAAAGCATAAAATCTTGCCACAACGCCGTTTCAAACTCAAAAATAGACCGCGTTGTCGACTGGTTTAAAAAAAGCGAAGCGAATAACCGCGTATATATATCAAGAAACGATAAAAGAAATAAAGATGTTTATATGATAGCCCTGCGTGACGAAAACGGCGCGCTTATAGGCTACTATGAAAAGCACGAATACAGAAACCGCGAAACCGAAGAGTTTTATAAAATGGAAAAGTAATATTTTTAAAGATTTATTGTTGTGCCAAAACTTTACGGATGATATAATGTAAATCGAAATATGTCATTTTTTATCGAGGTGTATATATTAAATGCTATGGCTTTGGGCTGCAGTGTTGTCGGCAGTTTTTGCAGGGCTTACCTCAATTCTTGCAAAATGCGGTATTCGTAAAACCGATTCTGATTTAGCGATGGCACTTCGCACAGTTGTGGTGCTGGCTTTTTCTTGGCTTATGGTGCTTGCGGCAGGCTCTGCCGATACTATAACAGAAATCGGCAAAAAATCACAGTTGTTTTTGGTGCTTTCGGGGCTTGCTACGGGTGCTTCTTGGATATGTTATTTTAAAGCACTGTCGCTCGGTGATGTTAATAAGGTAGTACCGATAGATAAATCAAGCACGGTTTTGACAGTGATTTTTGCCGTTATATGCTTTAAAGAAACCGAAAATATTGCCATCAAGCTTATCGGAACGGCGTCTCTTGCTGTGGGAATATTTTTGATGATAGAGAAAAAGCAGTCGGTCGAGAAAAAAGAAAGCAAAGGTTGGGTGCTCTATGCCGTTCTTTCTGCCGTGTTTGCCGCACTTACATCGATTTTTGCAAAGATTGGTATTTCAAATGTTGAGTCTAACCTTGCCACAGCAATAAGAACGGGTGTAGTGCTTGTTATGGCTTGGCTGATAGTTTTTGCACAGGGCAAACAAAAAAAGCTTAAACAAATCGAAAAGCGTGAGCTTATGTTTATCTTACTTTCGGGTGTTTCAACGGGAGCATCGTGGCTTTGCTATTATTATGCCATTCAAAACGGAGTTGTCAGCGTGGTAGTGCCTATTGATAAAATGAGCATTTTGTTTTCGGTAACCTTCTCTTATTTTGTTTTCAAAGAAAAGCTGTCAAAAAAAGCTGTGATTGGTCTGGTTATGATGCTTTTAGGTACGCTTGCAATGGTAGTTTTCAGTTAATATGATATAAATACAAACAACCGCTGAAGCTTCAGCGGTTGTTTTATATTAGTGATGTTCGGCTTCCGCCTTGGTTTTGTGCACTGTTCCCAAGGGATGTTGCGGCGGCGCGTAAACAGAATATAATTTAAGCGATCGGTTTCCTGTGTTTATAATGTTATGCCAAGTTCCTGCGGGCACGATTACGGCATAGTCGCTGTTAACATTTTTACGGTAATTTAAAGCATTTTCGCTTTGCCCCATTATTACAAGCGCGCAGCCGTCTTCAATGCGTAAAAATTGGTCAACATTCGGGTGCATCTCAATTCCTATATCAGAGCCTACGGGAATACTCATAAGAGTTACCTGAAAATGCTCCCCTGTCCATAAAGCTGTTCTAAAATACGGATTTGATTTTGCAAACCTGTCAATATTTACAATAAGCGGCTGACCGCCGTAATCAGTCATTCGACACATAGTGTTGCAGTCATTCATGCCCATATAACCCCTCCGTTCTACATATATTATATGAGCATATATACCGATGTGTGAACAAACTCTTTTAGTTTTGTTTACCTTTCTTAATGTAAAAAATTCGGCTGTTTTAACATTGCATATTAAATCAGTCGTAAAGGTGGTACGAGTGTTCATAACAGATTCAATGCGCGAAAATAAAAATCATAAATAAGAAGAACCTCAACCACGCGAATTGCGTGTCGAGGCTCCGGGCTTGGTCGAGGTGACAGGGCTCGAACCTGCGGCATCTAGTTCCCAAAACTAGTGCGCTACCAACTGCGCCACACCTCGATATTAAAATGTTTTTATTAACCTGAAGTTTAATGAAAGCATTTCGTAAATCGGGTTATCATTATATATTATTTTTTAAATATTGTCAACTAAAATATGAAAATATTTTTATTTTGCCGCTTTGAATATTGATGTTAATTATGAGAAAACTTAAATTGGAGCGGGGTGATAATATGAAAGATAATACACTTATAAAAAATACGCTTGACAATATACCTACGGCAAATTCAAATGCAAAACGAATTGTAGGGCTTGTCAAACAAAGTGGCAGGGGAACGGGATATAAATTATCAGACGAAAGCTTTGTTGATAAAGCTCAAGCTGTGACTATGGCAAAACAGGGAAAAATTGCCGGTGTTGCGATAGCTCATAGGGGTAATAATGAATATCTTAAATCTATTCCTGATGATAATGAAAACAATAATCTGGGTAATTTACCTTCCTGCTCGTTAAAACAATAAATATATAAAATTATAGGACTGCATTTTTATAACGCAGTCCTTGTGTGTTTTATAATCTTTCTGCAACCAAGTCTCCCATTTGCGAGCAACTTACCTTTGTGCAGCCGTCTTGCATAATGTCTCCGGTGCGGTATCCGTCATCAAGAACCTTATTTACTGCCGCTTCAATCGCATCGGCTTCTGCGCTCATATCAAACGAATAGCGAAGCATCATGGCAGCCGAAAGTATAGTGCCTAACGGATTTGCAATGTTAAGCCCTGCAATATCGGGCGCAGAACCGTGAATAGGCTCATACATACCGAGTGTACCCGAGGAGAGCGACGCCGACGGCATCATACCGATAGAGCCTGTAAGCATTGAGGCTTCGTCAGAGAGTATATCGCCAAACATATTCTCGGTTACAAGCACATCAAATTGCGTCGGATTTTTAATAAGCTGCATTGCGGTATTATCAACCAAAATATCGCTATATTCTACTTCGGGGTATTCAGCACTTAACTTGTGCATTGTTTTTCTCCAAAGGCGAGAGGTGTCAAGCACATTTGCTTTGTCAACCGATGCTAACCTTTTACCGCGCTTCATAGCGGTTTCAAAACCGACTCTGCCTATGCGCTCAATTTCGCTTTCGGAGTAGGGCATAAGGTCGGTAGCAACTAATTCGCCGTTTACTTCTTTAGTTTCACGGCTACCGAAATAAACGCCGCCCGTAAGCTCACGAACTATAAGCAGGTCAATGCCTCCGCCTACAATTTCTTGCTTCAGCGGTGAAGCGTCGGAAAGCTGTGAAAACAGCTTTGTGGGGCGCAGATTTGCAAAAAGACCAAGCTCTTTTCTTACAGCAAGTAAAGCCTTTTCAGGTCTTACAGACGGATCTACATTATCCCATTTAGGTCCGCCTACGGCACCGAGCAGTACGCTGTCCGATTCAAGGCATTTTTTCATACCTTCGTCGGTAATCGGCACGCCGAATTTATCTATTGAGCAGCCGCCTATATCAACATAGGTATAATCGAAATTATGATTAAATTTATCCGCAATTTTATTAAGTACTTTAACTGCTTCTGCAACAATTTCAGGGCCTATACCGTCACCCGGCAAAACTGTAATTTTTTTGTTCATATCAGTCGTTCTCCTTTAATGATGCAAGCAAGCCGCCCTTTGTGATAATATTTTGAATAAAGGCAGGAAACGGTTGAGCTTTATAGGTTTTGCCGGTTGTTATGTTTGTTATAACTCCCGTATCAAAATCAACCTTAACTTCATCGCCGGCAGATATTTCATCAGCAGCCTGCTCACACTCAAGTATAGGTAAACCTATGTTTATAGCATTACGGTAAAAAATGCGTGCAAAGCTTTTTGCAATTACGCAACCCGTTTTGCAGGTTTTAATAACAAGCGGTGCATGTTCGCGTGAAGAACCGCAACCGAAGTTCCAACCTGCAACCATAACGTCGCCTGCTTTAACATTTTTTACAAACTCAGTATCAATGTCTTCCATACAGTGAAGTGCCAATTCCTCGGCGTTTGGGGTGTTTAAATAACGCGCAGGAATTATAACGTCGGTATCAACATTATCAGGGTATTTAAAGACTTTACCTTGTGTATTCATAATTGTTTATACCTCCTCAGGATTGGCAATATAGCCTGTAAGCGCACTTGCAGCGGCGGTTGCGGGCGAGGCGAGATAAACCTCACTGTCAACATGACCCATACGGCCCACAAAGTTACGGTTGGTTGTGGCTATACACCGCTCTCCGGCTGCCAAAATTCCCATATAACCGCCAAGACAAGGCCCACAGGTTGGTGTTGAAACAACGGCGCCCGCATCAATAAACGCTGTGTACCAGCCGCGCTCAACACATTCGCGCAATATCTGCATAGTGCCTGGTATTATAATGCAACGAATACCGTCGGCAATTTTTCTACCGTTTAAAATTTTATAGGCGGTTTCCATATCTTCCATTCTGCCGTTGGTGCAAGAACCTATAACTACTTGGTCAATTTTTATATCACCTAGCTCTGATGCAGGGTGAGTATTTTCGGGCAGATGAGGGCAGGCTACGGTGGGAACAATCTTACTTAAATCAATGTCAATAATCTTTTCGTATTCTGCGTCGGCGTCTGCCTCAAAGATTACGGGCTTGCGTTCACTTCTGCCTTTTAAAAATTCAAGTGTAATATCGTCAACGGGGAATATGCCGTTTTTGGCGCCCGCTTCAATAGCCATATTGCAAATGCAAAGGCGGTCGTCCATTGAAAGTGTGTGCGCACCCTCACCGTTAAATTCCATACTCTTATAAAGTGCACCGTCAACACCGATCATACCGATAATTGTAAGAATTACATCTTTACCGCTGCAATTTGCAGGTAGCTTGCCTGTAAGATTAAATTTAATAGCCGAAGGCACTTTAAACCAAGCGGTTCCCGTTGCCATACCCGCCGCCATATCGGTAGAACCTACACCCGTTGAAAAAGCACCGAGCGCGCCGTAGGTACAGGTGTGACTGTCGGCACCTATAATGCAGTCACCCGCCGTAACAACGCCCTGCTCGGGAAGCAGCGCGTGCTCAATACCCATTTTACCTACATCATAGAAATGACTTACACAGTGGCTGCACGCAAATTCACGGCAGGTTTTGGACTGTTCTGCCGCTTTAATATCCTTGTTAGGTACAAAGTGGTCAAGTACAATTGCTACGCGGTCTTTATCGAATACATCGGTAAAACCGGCTTTTTTAAATTCGTTAACAGCTACAGGTGTGGTAATATCATTACCCAGCACTATGTCAAGCTTTGCACTGATAAGCTGACCTGCTACTACGCTGTCAAGCCCTGCGTGAGCTGCTAAAATTTTTTGAGTCATTGTCATTCCCATATAAATCAACCTCCGATACTGCGGTTAATTGCCGAGAACAGAGCCCTTATTGACGATGCGATAATATCGTCGTGAATACCTGCTCCCCAAACCTTTTTGCCGTCAGGTAAAGTAATGCTTACATAGGTAATTGCCTGCGATGCAGAGCCCTTTGTAAGTGCATGTTCTTCATAAGTAAGTTCGGCAAATTCAATGCCCAATTGCTTTTTAACGGCATTGCTTACCGCGTCAAGTCGGCCGTTACCCGAAGCGGTTAGTTCTTTAACCTCGCCGTCGATTTCGACAGTGAGCATAACCTTAATTTCGGGTGTGCGAACAAAGTGATAGTCAATGAGCTTTATGTGGTTATTTATATTAACATAATTTGTATTGAAAACATCTAATACTTCATTCGGTGACAGTTCGGCGTGTGCGCGGTCGGAAACGTTTTTAACCGTGTAACCGACATCCTCACGCATTTTAGCCGGTAAAACATAACCGAAATTATGTTCAAGCAGATATCCGATACCGCCCTTGCCCGACTGTGAGTTAATTCTGATAACATCAGTTTCGTATTCACGGCCGACATCGGCAGGGTCAATCGGCAGGTAGGGAACTGTCCATGTTTCGCAGTTGTTCTCTTTGCGCCATTTCATACCCTTTGCAATAGCATCTTGATGCGAGCCTGAAAAAGCGGCAAACACCAATTTTCCGGCGTATGGCTGGCGTTCATAAACATGCATACGCGTAACTCGCTCGTAAAGCTCGGCAATTTCGGGCATGTTTGAAAGGTCAAGCTCAGGTTCAACACCTTGAGCATACATATTGAGCGCCAATGTTACAATATCGGCGTTTCCGGTACGCTCGCCGTTTCCGAAAAGTGTGCCTTCTATTCGGTCGGCACCCGCGAGAATACCTAATTCACAATCGGCTACGGCGCAACCACGGTCATTGTGTGGGTGCAACGAGACTTCAACCGCATCGCGATATTTAAGGTTGTCGCACATAAATTCAACCTGATCGGCATAAACGTGGGGCGAAGAAAGTTCAACCGTTACAGGCAGATTTATAATCGTCTTGCATTCGGGTGTGGGTTGCCAAATGTCAAGAACGGCATTGCAAACTTCAAGCGCATACTCGGGCTCGGTGCCAGTAAAAGACTCCGGCGAATATTCATATCTGAATTTAGCACCTGTTTCATAGGCGATTTTGTTAAACAGTTTTGCACCTTCAATAGCAATCTGCTTAATTTCTTCTTTAGATTTTCTGAACACCTGTTCACGCTGAGCAAGTGATGTTGAGTTATAAAGATGCACTATTGCATTTTTGCAACCCTTTAATGCGTCAAAGGTTTTGCGTATAATGTGTTCGCGGCTCTGTGTAAGCACCTGAACGGTTACATCATCGGGAATCATATTTTTTTCTATAAGTGTTCTTAAAAATGTATATTCGGTTTCGCTTGCAGCGGGAAAACCAACCTCAATTTCTTTGAAACCGACCTTTACAAGCAGTTCAAAAAATTCAAGCTTTTCTTCAAGACTCATAGGTATTATGAGTGACTGATTACCGTCACGCAGATCAACCGAACACCAAGTAGGCGCCTTTTCTATGCGTATTTTATCTGCCCATTTTCTTGTGGGTTTTTTTATCGGAAAGAACTGTTGTGTATATTTTGATGTATTTTGCATCATTTTTCTCCTTGAGGTTATATAGTGGCAATGATTTCAACTTCTACCAAAGCACCCTTCGGCAAATCTTTTACCGCTACGCAACTGCGAGCAGGGGCAGAAGTGATATATTTTCCATAAACTGCGTTAAAAGCAGCAAAATCATCAATATTGCTTAAAAAGCAGGTTGTTTTAATTACATTATCAAAATTTGTGCCTGCCGCATTTAGAACGGCGCAAAGATTTTTCATAACCTGCTCGGTTTGCTCGGTAATGTCGGAACCTACTAAGGTTTGACTTACAGGGTCAAGCGGTATTTGGCCTGAAGTATATAGCATATTATTAACTTTTATAGCCTGAGAATATGGGCCAATAGCAGCAGGTGCATTTTCAGTACTGATTTTTTCTAACATAATATATACCTCCTAAATTATTTTAATACCGGCGTCTGTAAGCGCATTTTTGATTTGTTCTATATGTTCGAAATTACGGGTTTCAAGCGTTACGCGCAGGTAGCAACCGTTTACATCGGAGCCGGCACCCAAATGTTCATGGTGAACGGCAGTCACATTGCCTCCATGTTCTGCTATAATGCGTGAAACGCTCAAAAGCTGACCGGGTTTGTCGATAAGCTCTATATTAAGCTGACAGTTTCTGCCCGACATAAGAAGACCACGGTTTATTACACGTGAGAGTATTGTAACATCGATGTTGCCGCCCGATAAAATACATACGGTTTTTTTGCCTTTAAGATCTATTTTATCAAACATAGCCGCCGCCACCGAAACTGCGCCCGCACCTTCGGTTACAAGCTTGTGCTTTTCCATCAAAGCAAGTATTGCCGCCGAAATTTCATCATCGGTGACCGTTACTATTTCATCGACATATTTTGAACAGATTTCATAGGTAAGTGATCCGGGCTCTTTAACGGCGATACCGTCGGCAATTGTAAATACCGAGTCAAGCTTTTCTATATGCTCATCGTTAATAGAATTAAGCATTGACGGGGCTCCTGAAGCTTGAACGCCGTAAACCTTTACGTTTGGATTTAACTTTTTAATGGTGTACGCAATACCCGAAATAAGACCGCCGCCGCCGATTGGCACTATAACCGCGTCCATATCGGGCAGTTGTTCAATAAGTTCAAGGGCAATAGTGCCTTGACCTGCAATTACATCGGGGTCATCAAAGGGATGAATAAATGTGTAGCCCATTTCGTCGCGAAGCTCTAAAGCCTTAGCGTATGCATCGTCATAAACTCCGTCTACCAGGCATATTTCAGCACCGTAACTGCGTGTCGCCTCTACCTTTGAAATAGGGGCACTGTCGGGCAGACAAATAACCGATTTAATACCATTCTTTTGGGCGGCAAGAGCCACGCCCTGTGCATGGTTTCCGGCAGAACAGGCAATAACACCCTTTGCTTTTTCTTCATCTGAAAGTCGCGACATTTTATAATAAGCACCGCGAACCTTAAACGAACCGGTGTTTTGCAAATTTTCGGTTTTAAGGTATAGCTCCGTTCCTTTTTTTAAATTTGGAGCATAAAGTATATCTGTTTGTATGGCAATATCTCTTAGTGCGTATCTTGCTTTGTAAACATTATCGAGGGTCAGTTTTTTATCACTCATATTTTTCTGCCTTTCTTTTAGGCTTTTTATATTAAGCTGTTAATGAACTGTTCAGCCGCACGCGGTGAACGGGAGCCTTTGTTCAAAGCAAAGGCTTCAGCCTTAATGTCAAGTTCAGATTTATCAATTGTTAAGCCGTTTTTATCGGCAAGCTTATGTATAATATCAAGATAAAGTGCTTTGTTAGGTCTTTCAAAATAGATGGTAAGACCAAAGCGGTCGGATAGCGAAAGCAGTTCCTGCACAGTGTCGCTGTGGTGAATATCGTTTTCATTCGCACGGTCGGAAAAATTCTCTTTAACAATGTGTCTGCGGTTGCTTGTGGCGTAAATTACCGCATTTTTTGCTTTTGCCGACGCCGAACCTTCAAGGGCCGCTTTAAGCATACTGAAACAATCGTCATTTTTATTAAACGAAAGGTCATCAATGAAAATTATAAATTTAAGTGGGTTATCTTCGATTTTACCCATAATGTGAGAAAGACTGAATAGCTGGTCTTTTCTGATTTCAATCAGTCGTACGCCCTTATCTGCAAAATGGTTTGCGCACGCCTTTACGGTAGAGGATTTACCTGTGCCAGCATCACCGAACAACAGCACATTTGCGGCGGGTTTTCCGTCAATAAGGGCCTGTGTGTTGTCAAACAGCTGTCGGCGTTCGTTATCGTAGCCAACAAAACTGTCAACCGATATTTCATCGGCAGATTTTACGGGAATAATATTTTCGTTTTCAACCGTAAACATATTAGCGGTGGCAAATACACCGTAACCGTATCGGCTGATGTTTTTAATCCGTTGCTCATAGACCGTTGCAAAGTCAGTATATTTGTTTTCAAATGTTGGAAAATATCCGCAATAATTTACCGTTTCGAAAAAATCTTCGGCAGTAAGCGAAGTAAGCTGTGAAAAAATATTCAGCTCGGATTTTGCGTTTTTAATAATACAGTCGGAAACGGGAGCCTTCTGTGCCGCCGAAATAATATAACTATTTTCGTCGCTGAATATGCTGCGGCACAGAAAGTCCGAAAAGCAGTAATTGTCATCTGCTAATAAATACACAAATTCACCAAACAGTTCAAGTTGCTTATCAATACCGCCTTCATAACGCAAAAAGCTTAAAAAAGCGGACATGGGTTTTGTTTTGATTATTCCGCGAAACACACTCACGGCGGAAAGTTCGCACACAATTTTTTTGATTTGCTGTTTGGTCATTTTTATCTTATCCTTTAAATTGATTTATTACGGCACCCTTGTCGGCAGAGCTTACCTGTGCGGCATAACGGGCGAGAGCGCCCTTAATGTCGGTCTTGGTTTTAATCTCGGTAACTCTTTTGCGGTTTTCAATTTCTTCGTCCGAAATCTCAAGCTCGATAGAATATTCGGGAATATTTATTGAAATGATATCGCCGTCTTGAACATAGGCGATAAGTCCGCCGCGAACAGCTTCGGGTGATATGTGACCGATAGATGCGCCGCGTGTAGCGCCTGAAAATCTGCCGTCGGTAATAAGGGCAACTTGTTTGTCAAGCCCCATACCTGCAATGGCAGAGGTGGGTGAGAGCATTTCGCGCATACCGGGGCCGCCTGCAGGACCTTCGTAGCGAATAACTACAACATCGCCTGCAACAATTTTTCCGCCGTAAATTGCGGCAATTGCTTCTTCCTCGCTGTCAAACACTTTGGCAGGGCCTTTATGTTTTAACATTTCGGGGGCAACCGCACTGCGTTTTACAACGCAACCGTCAGGTGCCAAATTACCGCGGAGCACGGCGATACCTCCTGTTTTGGTGTAGGGGTTATCTATGGTGCGGATAACTTCGGGGTTTTTGTTAACGGCGTTTTCTATGTTTTCGCCAAGCGTTTTACATGTGCAGGTAATAACCGAGGTATCAAGCAAATTAAGCTTTGTAAGTTCTTTAAGAACGGCATATACACCACCCGCTTCGTTAAGATCTTCCATATATGTCGGACCTGCGGGTGCAAGATGGCAAAGATTAGGTGTTTTTTCACTGATTTCGTTTGCCATATCAAGATTAAATTCTACGCCGCATTCATTGGCGATTGCCGGCAAATGAAGCATACTGTTGGTAGAACATCCGAGCGCCATATCTGCAGTAAGAGCATTTTTGATGGCAGCAGGTGTCATAATATCGCGCGGACGGATATTCTTTTTTACAAGCTCCATAATCTGCATACCTGCGTGTTTTGCAAGTTCAATTCTTGCCGAATATACAGCAGGAATAGTTCCGTTGCCGCGAAGCCCCATACCAAGCACTTCGGTAAGGCAATTCATAGAGTTTGCAGTGTACATACCAGAGCACGAGCCGCAGGTAGGGCAGGTGTTTTCTTCGCAAACGCAAAGCTGATTTTCATCAATTTTACCGGCCTTGTATGCACCGACGGCCTCAAACATACTTGAAAGACTTGTTTTTTTGCCGTCAACACGGCCTGCAAGCATTGGTCCGCCGCTTACAAAAACGGTAGGAATATTAACTCTTGCGGCAGCCATTAAAAGACCGGGCACATTTTTGTCACAGTTTGGCACCATAACCAAACCGTCAAAGCCGTGGGCTAAAACCATGGCTTCGGTAGAATCTGCAATAAGGTCACGGGTTATGAGCGAATACTTCATACCGGTGTGACCCATTGCAATACCGTCGCATACAGCAATAGCAGGGAACACGATAGGTGTTCCGCCTGCCATTGCAACACCGAGTTTTACTGCCTCAACAATTTTGTCAAGGTTCATATGACCCGGTACAATTTCGTTATATGAGCTTACAATACCTATGAGCGGTCTTGACTGTTCTTCACGGGTGAGCCCCAAAGCGTGATAAAGACTGCGGTGGGGCGCATTGTTAAAACCGTCGACAATAGTATCTTTTATCATTAAAATACCCTCTTATCAGTTATTGATGAGTTTGTCCTCGTCGCTCCAGCTGTAGAGCTTACGAATTTCCTTACCAACCGTTTCGGAAGGATGCTCTGCGGCAATTTTGCGCATTGCGTTAAAGTGTACCTGACTGCCGGCGTCTGACATATCAAGCAAGAAGTCTTTTGCAAAGGTACCGTCCTGAATATCGGAAAGAATTTTCTTCATAGCCTTTTTGGTGTCTTCTGTAATAATCTTGGGGCCTGTTATGTAGTCGCCGTATTCGGCAGTATTTGAAATAGAATAACGCATACCTTCAAAACCGCTTTGGTAAATAAGGTCGACAATAAGCTTCATTTCGTGAATGCATTCAAAATACGCATTTCTTGCATCGTAGCCTGCTTCGACAAGAGTTTCAAAGCCTGCCTGCATCAAAGCGCAAACACCGCCGCAAAGAACCGCCTGCTCACCGAAAAGGTCGGTTTCGGTTTCGGTGCGGAAGGTGGTTTCAAGCACACCTGCGCGCGCGCCGCCGATACCGAGCGCATAAGCAAGAGCAATTTCAAGTGCGTCGCCGGTAGCGTCCTGTTGAACGGCTACAAGGCAGGGAACACCCTTGCCCGCCTGATACTCACTGCGAACGGTATGACCGGGGCCTTTAGGAGCAATCATAACAACATTAACATTCTTCGGGGGCTTAATGCAGCCAAAGTGAATGTTAAAGCCGTGCGCAAATGCAAGAGTTTTTCCTTCGGTAAGGTTGGGCTCAATGCTTTCTTTGTAAAGCTTAGCCTGCTTTTCATCATTGATAAGAATCATAATGATGTCGGCGGCCTTTGCAGCCTCGGCAGAGGTCATGACCTTAAGACCCTGCGCTTCTGCTTTTGCCCAGCTTTTTGAGCCGGTGTAAAGACCTACGATTACGTCAACGCCTGAATCTTTAAGATTAAGAGCATGCGCGTGACCCTGTGAGCCGTAGCCGATTATAGCAACGGTCTTGCCGTTAAGTTTTGCTAAATTACAGTCTTGTTGATAGTAGATGTTTTGCATTGTTATTATCTCCTTTAATAATGTTTTTGAAATTTATTTTTCAAGAATGTTGCTTCCTCTTTCGAGTGAAACAACACCCGTTCTGCACATTTCGACGATGCCTAATGGCTTCATAACTTCGATAAATGCCTTTATTTTTGAAGGCTCACCCGTAACCTCAACACACATTGAATCGGTTGTGTAATCAATGATTTTGGCACGGTAAATTTCGGTTGCCGCAATTACTTCACTGCGGTTTTCGGGTGTGTTCTTCACCTTAATAAGCATAAGCTCGCGTTCAACGGCATTTTCCGAGTCAAGCAACTTTACGCGCTTTACATTGTGAAGCTTATAAAGCTGGTGTACCAGCTGTTCGCGGGCATAATCGTCGCCGTTTAATGTAACAGTGATTCGTGAAAAATTCGGGTCGTCTGTTTCACCTACGGTAAGCGAATCGATATTAAATCCGCGCCGCATAAACATACCCGAAACACGGGCTAATACGCCGTATTTGTTTTCAACATATACCGCAATTACACTTCGCATTACTCAGCGTCCTCCTTACTTGTTATTATATCATCAATCGAGCCGCCCGGCGGCAACATAGGAAGAACAAATTCGTCCATATCTATAATTGTGTCTATAAGGTAAGGTCCGTTATGCTTCATGGCCTTTTCAAATGCGGCTTTAAATTCATCAAGAGTATCAACACGACAGGCTTCCAAACCGAATGCATCTGCAAGCTTAACAAAGTCGGTTTTTCTGCCGAGCGTTGTGTTAGAATAACGCTTTCCGTAAAATAATGTCTGCCATTGGCGAACCATACCCAATACGCCGTTATTCATAACAACAATAACAATTGGTGTATTATATGTGACAGCCGTTGCAAGCTCGTTAAGATTCATACCAAAACTGCCGTCGCCGGTAATAAGTACCGTTTTGTCGCCGCTTGCAATCTGAGCGCCTATTGCCGCGCCTAAGCCGTAGCCCATTGTGCCGAGTCCGCCGCTTGAGGCAAAACGCCTCGGCTTTTCAAAGTCGACATATTGCGCCGCCCACATCTGGTGCTGACCTACATCGGTAGCAATTATCGTATTTTCATCTTTTATTTGGTTGATAACATCGAAAATCTTTTTCGGTGTCATATCGGTTTTGGATTGGGCTTCGGCCTTAGCTTCAATTTGTTTGCCTTTTTCTTTATGGCGGTTTACTATTTCGTTCCATTCCGGGTGAGTTTGCTTTTCACAGCGTTCAAGAATTTTCTTGAAAGACGAAACAATGTTGCCGATAAGACCTACATCAACCCTTACATTTTTATTTATTTCGGAAAGGTCGGTATCAAGCTGAATAATCTTTGCTTTTTTTGCATATTTTGCAGTGTTGCCTGTGGCGCGGTCACTAAAGCGAACACCGACGGCGATTATAAGGTCGGCGTCTTTGTTTGCGAGTGATGAGGCAAATTTGCCGTGCATACCCTGCATACCCAAAAATCGTTCATAAGAATTGGGCAGGGCAGAAAGACCCATAAAACTGCAACCTATATAACCGTCTATTTTTTCGGCAAGCGCCTTTAAGTCTTCGGTCATACCTCTGCCGGCGGCACCGCCGCCGATATATATGTAAGGCCGCTTAGCATTGTTGATAAGCTCAACAGCCCTGTCAATCTCGGCGTTAGAGGCTTCTGCCTGAGGTAAGAAATCGACAACACCCGCAGGTATAAAGTCACATTCCGCTATCTGCACATCTTTCGGGACATCGATAAGTACAGGGCCCGGTCTGCCTGATTTTGCAATTTGGAACGCCTCGCGAATAGTGTCGGCAAGTTCGTTTACATCGCTTACAAAATAGTTGTGCTTTGTAATGGGCAAGGTAACGCCGGTAATATTTATTTCCTGAAAGCTGTCACGGCCTATAAGATTTGTAGGCACATTACCGGTTATTGCAACCATCGGTATAGAGTCAAGCATTGCGGTAGCAAGACCTGTAACCAGATTAGTGGCACCCGGTCCTGATGTTGCTATTACAACGCCAACCTTTCCCGTTACGCGCGAATAACCGTCAGCCGCATGTGAAGCTCCCTGCTCGTGAGCGGTCAGTATATGATTTATTCGGTCTCTTGCTTTATAAAGTTCATCATAAATATTAAGTACCTGACCTCCAGGATAACCGAAAACATCGGTAACACCCTGCTCGATAAGAGTTTCGATAATAATTTGCGAGCCGGTCATTCTTTCTGTTTGCATATTAAACCTCCTGTAATAGTAACTATAATAAAAAAGCCTTCGAACTCTTTGTTACTGTTAAAACAACCCAAAGAGACGAAAGCGTAAATTTTATAAACCTCTTCCGCGGTACCACTCTTTTTCATCCCAAATGGGACGCACCTTCGGTGCAAACACACCTTAACTCTGTTACGGGAGTAACCGTCTGCATTTACTCTCAAGCAAGACTTGATTTTATTGCAGCCACTCCATGGTGAGCTTCGGCAACCGCTACCGATGTCTTGCACCGACCGACATTTCTCTGAACGGGTGGCAAATTGCTTACTGTTCCACTTCATAGTGTTTTATAAATTTTAAATATTATATCACCATATTATTTATTTGTCAACACCTTAGAATTGAAAAAAATTCATTTTATCGGTGTAATTATAAAAAACATTTAACCTAACAAACCAATGCCTGTAAAAATCGGCAATTCCGCTGTGGAACTACTGATTTTTAAAAGGTTTTTATTATTTATCAAGTGGTTTCATCGTCGGGATTTTCGTGACCAGCCTTAGATAAGCTCCGCTTAGCGTCTATAAGTCCC
>ERZ780149.2799-NODE-2799-length-15564-cov-6.224257_pt1 | contig 15564 bp, 6 predicted proteins | sample MGYA00511367_ERZ780149 | MGnify/ENA primary metagenome ERZ780149 (study PRJEB29588, sample SAMEA2153852) | human gut metagenome | biome: human gut; feature: human-associated habitat; material: faeces | place: Denmark | collected 2008/2010 ... | reverse complement strand
TGTAAAAACAAAATGCGGCAAGGCAATTACTATAGTTCTCTGATGGCAGAAACCGCTCTTTGGCGGCTGCAAAATGTTATAAAGTTATTGACATAATAAGCAATATGTGGTTGTGCAATAGCTTCCGGTATGGGAAGTTTGAATCAATAATTGTTGTTCTTCTCAGCTTCGTTTAACTTGCGGATCGTATCCTGAATATCTTCATAGGTCAACTCCTCACTACTAAAGGAAAGAATGGAATGCAGCGGAGTTCCGGTAAACATTGCTTTCATCATATCGGCAGTTCCACTTCCCATAGAATCATCGCCATCGTGATCGGTCGCCTCAGCGAAACCACTCCTCCGCAGCATTTCATCCAAAGCACTGCCATCTTTTGCAAACAATTCAACATCTTCGCAAGTTGTTACGTAATCTGCGACAAAAGGAATCTTTTTGCTGCCGGTGATCGATACAGTATACTGCAAACGAATGTCACGGGAAGATGAGGCAAGCAGAATTTCATAATCGCCGCTTTCTGCATACCAATCGTGAATACGAGTTTCATAGTAGCTAAATGCGCGAGCGTTCAGCATGAAAGTCACTGTCTTTGTCTCGCCGGCTTTTAGGAATACTTTAGCAAAGTCGCGCAGTTCCTTTTCAGGACGGATTTCATATACGACAGGATTTTTAATATATAGCTGTACGATTTCAGCACCGTCGCAGTTACCGGTATTTGTAATGTCAGCACTGACAACAATTTCATCGGTTTCTTTGATAACATCGACGTCGGCGGCGTTTTTGCCGTTTACGGTTACTTTCATATTGCTGTAGGTAAAATCGGTGTAGCTGAGTCCGTATCCAAATGGGAACAAGACATCCATCTTTTTCTTATCATAATAACGATAGCCGATAAAAACGCCTTCCTGATAGCAGACTTTCTCACGATTTCCAGGGAAATTTAAGTAGGAAGGATTATCCTCTAAGTGCAGTGGGAAGGTCTCGGCAAGTTTGCCACAAGGAGTTGCATCGCCAAAAAGCAGATTGACAGCAGCGCCACCGCTTGCCTGTCCGGCGAGGTACATTTGCAAAACACCTGCAACTTTGTCAAGCCATGGCATGGCGATCGGGGAACCGCTATGCAAAACAACGACTACATTAGGCTGTACTTCGCTAATGCGGGCGATCAATTCATTTTGATTTGCCGGCATATTCAGATGGGTTCGGTCAAATCCTTCGCTCTCGAAAGAGTCTGGCAGACCGGCGAAGATAACGGCAACATCGCTTTCTTTTGCAAGGGTGATCGCTTCCTGAAGCAGCGTCTCATCTGTAGTTTCTTCGTCAATATGAAATCCTTGTGCATACGATACGGAATCTCCGGCGGCATCTAAAGCGCTTTCGATCGATGTGTTGTTAATATGACTGGAACCGCCGCCCTGAATGCGGGGAACTTTTGCAAATTCACCGATAAACGCTATCTTTTTGTCTTTTTGCAAAGGCAGAATATCTTCATTTTTCAACAAAACAGCAGACTGCTCTGCAGTGGTTCTTGCCAATGCGTGATGAGCAGCAACGTCGTATCCGCGTTCAGCACTGGATGGGAGTGGATGTACCATAGAAGCTGGATCAATATCTTTTCTGGCAGTAAGATATTTGTCTACCATAGTAAGAATGCGTTCTACAGCAGTATCTAATACGGATTCTTCCAGTTCTCCACTCTGTACCGCCTTTACGATGAGCTTGTCTGTTTCTCCATGACAATCCGGCATTTCAAGATCCAATCCGGCTTTGAGAGACGGAACACGCTCGTCCATCGCACCCCAGTCGGTCATAACCAGACCTTCAAAGCCCCATTCGTCACGCAAAACCTTATTTAACAGCCAATCATTTTCGCAAGAGTAAACGCCGTTGATACGGTTATAACTGCACATGATCGTCCAAGGCTGCGCCTTTTTGACTACCGTTTCGAAAGCTGCCAAATAAATCTCGCGCAAAGTACGTTCATCAATCTCTGCACTGATGCTCATGCGGCGCCATTCCTGGTTGTTGGCAGCAAAGTGTTTCAAGCTGGTGCCTACGCCATGCTCCTGAACACCATTGACAAAAGCAGCACCCAGTTCACCTGCTACGACCGGATCCTCGGAGTAATATTCAAAGTTACGTCCGCAGATCGGAGAACGCTTCATATTAATGCCTGGGCCCAGTAATACGGCAAGATCTTCAGCGACACATTCTTCGCCAAGAGCGTCGCCGACTTTATGCAGCAGGTCGCGGTCAAAAGAGCATGCCATAGCTGATGCAGTCGGAAAACCAATGGCTTTAATACTTTCTGCAACGCCCATATGATCGGCAAGACTTTCCTGCTTGCGGATGCCGTGCGGGCCATCGGAGACCATTGCGGCAGGAATATTTAAGCGGTCAATGGCTTTGGTATGCCAGAAATCTGCACCGGAGCAAAGACTTGCTTTTTCCTCTAGTGTCAGTTCGTTCACAAGTTTTTTTACATCTAAAACGTGTTCCATAAAATAGTCCTTTCCGAGGTGTTGACGGCGGTGAAAGACCGCCACACATCTCTATGTTTTATGTTAGTGAAAATTTTATTCATAAATGTCATATGCACAGTCATCGCGCACAAAGACGGGAATGATCTCCAGCGTTGCTTTAGCGGCAACGGTCTGACCACCGTCATAACTTGTCCCAGTAGCGGCCTCTGTCCAACGATGCCCCGCAGGGAGATATACGTCAGTCTGCGTAATACCGGCGTCTGTGATCGGCTTTACGAGCAGATCCGGTCCAAACATATAGCTGTCGGCGTTATTCCAGCAAGCAGCATCCTCCGGAAACTCATAGAAAAGCGGACGCATTACCGGAGTTCCCAACTCGTGTGCTTCACGCATACATTCGCGAATGTATGGGCGAAGACGTTCACGCAACAACAGGTAACTTTTCAAAATTTCATAGATTTCTTCTCCCCAAGTCCAGATCTCGTTATCTTGTCCCGAACTGAACTGGCGGACGCCATCAATATATTCTACGTCGCGTTCATAGTATGGAGAGCGTTCTCCGTGCAGACGGAATACCGGAGAAAATACACCCCACGCAAACCAGCGCACCAGCAGCTCGCGAAATGCCGGATCTTCGTTATTGCCACCCAAGAAACCGCCGATATCCGTCGTCCACCAAGGAATGCCGGCAAGTCCCATGTTAAGCCCGGCCTGCACCTGCTGTTTCATAGAACGGAACGAGGAATGAATATCGCCTGACCACGTCAGAGCACCATATTTTTGGCTGCCGGCCCAGGCGCAGCGCACAAGGTTTAACACATTTTCCTGTCCCTGCTCCCGTAATCCATCATAAAAACCTTTGGCGTACATGAGAGGATAGATGTTGCTGCACTGTAAAGCAGGACCTTTGTGGTAGCGGTAAATATCAAAATCATACGGCCCATATTCCGGCTCAGCCTCATCCAGCCAAAAGCAGCGAATGCCTTTATCGTAATAATTCTCCTTACAGCGTTCCCAAACATATTTTTGTGCGCCCGGATGTGTAGCATCATAAAAAGTCGTAGTTCCCATCCAAGTCATATTAACGCACAAACCGCGGTCAGACGTGATGAGATACCCTTGATCTGCCATCGGACCATAGTTCTCGGAACGTTCATCGATCGTCGGCCACACGGATACGACCGGTTCAATCTGCATTTCGCGCAATTCGCGGATCATTGCCTCCGGATCCGGCCAGTCCTTTGGATCAAACTTGAAATCACCCTGCATAGTCCAATGGAAAAAATCCACCACGATCGCATCGATCGGCAGACCGCGGCGTTTGTATTCGCGCGCAACAGTAAGCAGCTCTTCTTGGGTACGGTAGCGCAGCTTGCACTGCCAAAATCCAATGCCGTACTCCGGGATCATTGGAACACGGCCGGTAACGGCGCTGTAAAGTTCTGTCAGTTGTTTAGGTGAATCGCCGGCGCAGATCCAGTAATCGAGTTTTTTGGTATTTAGGGCAGTCCATTCGGTTTTATTTTTGGCAAAAGATGCCGTACCGATGGCCGGATTGTTCCACAAAAAGCCATATCCCCGGCTTGAGATCATAAATGGAACACTTGCCTGGCTGTTGCGGTGCGCCAGTTCCAAAATACAGCCTTTCTTGTCCAAAAAGTCATCTTGATATTGTCCCATGCCAAAGATCTTTTCATCGTCAAATGCTTCAAAACGCATGGCTAATGTATAATCGGTAGTGCCGGTGATCGGCTTTAGTTCTCTGGCATCGATACGCAGCGGCACACAAAAGCGGTCGATGCGGTTACGATTTTGCCAAAGCTCTTTTGTTAACAGCTCATTTTTTTCGTTATAATAGGAAATAACACCTTCAGGATCGATCACAGCAGTGAGGTTTCCGTTGCGAAATGTCACTTTGGTACCGGTCTCAGCATGTGCAGCACGTTCTTCGGCAGTACGGTAAAAGGCCGGTGTCATATCCACGGTTTCATAGTGGATCTCCGGGGTGAGGTCTGGAATTGGTTCTGTGAGTGCCCAGTCTTCTGTGTTCATTTCCGCCTCTTTGGTCATGCGGACGCGAATGGAATGTTCGCCCCAGGCTTCCATCCGGAGAGTGGTTCCCCCTTGGGACAGTGTTAAGCGTTTTCCATCATCATGTATGGTCATAATAATCCTCCGTGTGAGATAATATTTAGCCGGTTGCCAGCGTGTATTTCCACCCAAATAAAAAAGGTGCTTGACATCTTGTCCGTTTGGTGATAAGATGAACAATGCACTATTGTGGCTGACTAGACTATTAGGCTTATGCAAGGTTATTATAGCATAGTTTGAAGAAAATGAAAAGAGTTTTTGGAGTTTCTTCTTATAGTAGGATTGTACAGCACATGGTACTCTATAAAATTAAGGAGTGAAACGTCGATGGAGAAGAACAGAATACATCCAGTAAAAGTAGGCAAAGGCGTGAGAATGAGTTTTGCCCGTCAGAAGGAAGTCCTTGAGATGCCTAACCTGATTGAGGTACAGACGAATTCTTACCAGTGGTTCTTGGACGAAGGACTGAAAGAAGTGTTCCGGGATATTTCCCCAATTGCTGATTTCGGTGGTCATTTGAGCCTGGAGTTCGTTGATTTTGAGCTTTGCAGAGATGAGAAGAAGTACGACATTGATCAATGCAGAGAGCGTGATGCTACTTATGCTGCACCACTTAAGGTGCGCGTCAGACTTCACAACAAGGAGACGGAGGAAATCAAAGAGCACGAGATTTTCATGGGTGATCTTCCGCTTATGACAGCGACCGGAACGTTTATCATCAACGGTGCTGAGCGTGTTATCGTCAGCCAGTTGGTTCGTTCACCGGGTATCTACTATGCAATCAGTCATGACAAGGTAGGTAAAGAGTTGTATTCCGCAACTGTTATTCCTAACCGTGGTGCATGGTTGGAATATGAGACAGATTCGAATGATGTCTTCTCTGTCCGTGTTGATAGAAATAGAAAGGTTCCGATCACTGTATTTTTGCGTGCACTCGGTCTTGGAACCAATGAGCAGATCAAAGAAGTGTTCGGTGATGAGCCAAAGATTTTGGCAAGTATCGAGAAAGATACAACGGACAATTACAAAGATGGTCTGTTAGAGCTTTACAAGAAATTACGTCCGGGCGAGCCGTTGTCCGTAGATAGTGCGGAGAACTTATTAAATGGTATGTTCTTCGATCCGAAGCGTTATGACCTTGCCAAAGTTGGACGTTACAAATATAACAAGAAATTACATTACAAAAACCGTATTGTTGGCTGCAAGCTTGCAGAAGATGTTGTAAATCCAACAACAGGTGAGGTGTATGAGGAAGGTACTCTGGTAACAGAGGAACTTGCAACAACATTACAGAATGCAGCAGTTCCTTATGTGATGGCTGAATTGGAAGGCCATGTTGCTAAAGTATTGTCCAATATGATGGTTGACATCAAAGAGTATGTTGACATCGAGAATCCTAAGGAGCTTGGCGTTACAGAGAGTGTTTACTATCCTGTATTGCGTGAGATCTTAGATGAGAACGAGGATGATGAGGATGCGATCAAGGAAGCGATCGCTGCTAATATCAGTGAATTGATTCCAAAGCATATCACAAAGGAAGATATCTTTGCATCAATCAACTACAACATGCATTTAGAGTATGGCATGGGTAATGATGATGATATTGATCACTTGGGTAACCGCCGTATCCGTGCGGTTGGTGAGTTGCTGCAGAATCAGTATCGTATCGGATTATCCCGTATGGAGCGTGTCGTTCGTGAGCGTATGTCCACACAGGATATTACGACAATTACGGCACAGTCTCTGATCAATATCAAGCCGGTAACGGCTGCTGTGAAGGAATTCTTTGGAAGTTCCCAGTTGTCACAGTTCATGGATCAGAACAACCCGCTTTCTGAATTGACACATAAGAGACGTTTGTCTGCATTGGGACCGGGTGGTTTGTCCAGAGATCGTGCAGGTTTCGAGGTCCGCGATGTACACTATACACATTATGGACGCATGTGTCCTGTAGAGACTCCTGAAGGACCTAATATCGGTCTGATCAACTCTCTGGCATCTTATGCGCGTATTAATGAGTATGGATTTATCGAGGCGCCTTATCGTAAGGTTGATAAGACAGATCCGGCTAATCCGCGTGTTACCAACGATGTTGTTTATTTGTCTGCAGATGAGGAAGATCGTTATATTGTTGCACAGGCGAACGAAGAGCTGGATGAAGAAGGCCATTTCGTGCGCAAGAGTGTATCCGGTCGTTTCCGTGAGGAGACTTCTGAGTTTGAGAAAGAGAAGATCGATCTTATGGATGTGTCTCCTAAGATGGTATTCTCCGTCGCAACAGCAATGATCCCATTCTTGGAGAATGATGATGCGAACCGTGCGCTGATGGGATCTAACATGCAGCGTCAGGCAGTGCCGTTGTTGGTTACAGAGGCACCTGCAGTTGGTACAGGTATGGAGATGAAGGCGGCTGTCGATTCCGGCAACTGTGTTATTGCAGAGGAAGACGGAATTGTTACACGTTCTGCATCGAACGAGATTATTATTAAGTCTAAATCAGGCGAAAAGACATATAAGCTGGCTAAATTCCAGCGCAGTAACCAGGGAACGAGCATGAACCATCGTCCGATCGTTGATAAGGGCGAAGAGGTAAAAGCAGGACAGGTTATCGCAGATGGTCCATCTACATGCGGTGGCGAGATCGCATTAGGTAAGAACCCACTGATCGGTTTCATGACTTGGGAAGGTTATAACTACGAGGATGCCGTACTGCTTAGTGAGAGATTGGTTCAGGATGATATTTATACATCTGTTCATATCAATGAGTACAATGCAGAGGCGAGAGACACCAAGCTTGGTGACGAAGAGATCACCCGTGATGTACCGGGTGTCGGCGACGACGCGCTCAAAGACCTTGACGAGAACGGTATTATCCGTATCGGTGCAGAGGTTCGTGCCGGTGATATTTTGGTTGGTAAAGTTACTCCTAAGGGAGAGACAGAGCTTACTGCTGAGGAAAGACTGCTTCGTGCGATCTTCGGTGAGAAAGCAAGAGAAGTTCGTGATACTTCTTTGAAAGTGCCACATGGTGAGTTTGGTATTATCGTAGATGCCAAAGTATTTACAAGAGAGAATGGAGATGAGCTTCCACCGGGAGTAAATAAATCTGTTCGTATTTACATTGCACAGAAACGTAAGATTCAGGTCGGCGATAAGATGGCTGGTCGTCATGGTAACAAGGGTGTCGTTTCCCGCGTTCTTCCGGTAGAAGATATGCCATTCCTGCCAAATGGTCGTCCACTTGATATTGTATTGAATCCTTTGGGTGTGCCATCTCGTATGAACATTGGTCAGGTCTTGGAGATTCACTTGAGTCTCGCTGCCAAAGTACTTGGCTTTAATGTCGGAACACCGGTATTTGATGGTGCTAACGAGTATGACATCATGGATACATTAGAGCTCGCAAATGATTATGTGAATACACCACTTGATCAGACAGAAAAAGAGCAGAAGATTGCAGAAGCACAAGAGGCTGGTGACGAAGAAGAAGTTAGCCGCTTGACAGATATCGTACCTTTTGAAGACAAGTACAAAGATCTTTTGGATCCGGAGGTGTTCCAGTACTTGATCGACAATCAGGATTACCGCAAAGAGTGGGAAGGCGTTCCGATCAACCGCGACGGAAAAGTTCGTTTGCGTGATGGTCGTACCGGAGAATACTTTGATGGAGCAGTAACCGTTGGTTTCATGCACTATCTCAAACTCCACCACTTGGTAGATGATAAGATCCATGCACGTTCAACAGGTCCTTACTCCTTAGTAACGCAGCAGCCATTGGGTGGTAAAGCTCAGTTCGGTGGACAGCGTTTCGGTGAGATGGAGGTTTGGGCACTGGAGGCATATGGTGCCGCTTATACCTTGCAGGAGATCCTCACTGTGAAGTCTGATGATGTTGTTGGTCGTGTTAAGACTTACGAGGCAATCGTTAAAGGTGCCAATATCTCTGATCCTGGCATTCCGGAATCTTTCAAGGTTATGCTCAAAGAGCTTCAGGCATTGGCGCTTGATGTTACTGTTTTAGATGAAGATGGTAACGAAGTTATTATGGGTGAAAATGTTGAAGAGAACGACAACAGCGAAGATGTCACACCGTTGATCGATGGTGGCGCAGACTTTGCGTTTAGCAGTAGCGAGTCCTTTGAAGCTGCAGGTTATACCGAGGGTACCGCAGAAGAGCTGCAGGAAGCTGAATTTGCGGCAGACTTTGGGGATGAGCCCTCATTAGTATAGAGACAGGGATTGATCGTATAGAGTAGCCCGAAAGGGTAGATGGAGGATTACTATGGCAGAAAGTAATGTAAAGGAAGAGAAGCATATCGTATATGATGCAATCAAGATTGGTCTGGCATCTCCGGAAAAGATCCGTGAGTGGTCACGCGGCGAAGTAAAGAAGCCGGAGACGATCAATTATCGAACACTCAAGCCGGAAAAAGATGGTCTTTTCTGCGAAAAGATCTTCGGACCGAGCAAAGACTGGGAGTGTCATTGCGGTAAGTACAAGAAGATCCGTTATAAAGGTGTTGTCTGTGATCGATGCGGCGTTGAGGTAACCAAGGCGAGCGTTCGTCGTGAGCGTATGGGTCATATCGAATTAGCAGCACCGGTATCTCATATTTGGTATTTCAAAGGAATACCTAGCCGTATGGGATTGATCTTGGATGTTTCTCCAAGAAACTTAGAGAAAGTGTTGTACTTCGCATCTTATATCGTATTGGAAGTGCAGGACGGTGTAAACCTTCAGCCAAAGCAGATTTTGTCTGAGGCAGAATATCAAGAAGCTAGAAAGAACTATGGAGACGGTTTCCGCGCCGGCATGGGTGCAGAGTCTATCATGGAACTTCTGATGAGTATCGATCTGGAAGAAGAGTCAGCAAACCTCAAGGAGGAACTCCGCAACTCTTCCGGTCAGAAACGTGCTCGTATTGTAAAACGTTTGGAAGTTATCGAAGCATTCCGTGGTTCCGATAACAAGCCGGAGTGGATGATCCTTACGGTTATCCCTGTAATTCCGCCGGATATTCGTCCAATGGTACAGTTGGATGGTGGACGTTTTGCAACATCTGATATGAACGATCTGTATCGTCGTATCATCAACCGTAACAATCGTTTGAAGAGACTTCTCGAACTCGGTGCACCGGATATCATCGTTCGCAACGAGAAGAGAATGCTTCAGGAAGCTGTAGATGCGTTGATCGACAATGGTCGTCGTGGCCGTCCGGTTACCGGACCGGGTAACAGACCGCTGAAATCCTTATCTGATATGCTGAAGGGTAAACAGGGTCGTTTCCGTCAGAACCTACTCGGTAAGCGTGTCGACTATTCTGGTCGTTCCGTTATCGTTGTAGGTCCGGAACTTAAGATTTATCAGTGTGGTCTGCCAAAAGAGATGGCAATTGAGTTGTTTAAGCCTTTCGTTATGAAAGAGTTAGTATCCAATGGCACAGCACACAACATTAAACAAGCTAAGAAGATGGTTGAAAAGCTTCAGACGGAAGTATGGGATGTGTTAGAGGATGTTATTCGCGAGCATCCGGTTATGTTGAACCGTGCTCCTACCCTGCATCGTCTTGGTATCCAGGCATTTGAGCCTACACTTGTAGAAGGTAAAGCGATTAAGCTGCATCCATTGGTATGTACCGCATTTAATGCCGACTTCGATGGTGACCAGATGGCTGTCCATTTGCCACTTTCTGTAGAAGCACAGGCAGAGTGCCGTTTCTTACTGCTCTCTCCAAACAACCTGTTAAAGCCATCTGATGGTGGTGTGGTTGCCGTACCTTCTCAGGATATGGTACTTGGTATCTATTATTTGACACAGGAAAGACCTGGTTCTCTCGGTGAAGGCAAGTTCTTCAAGAGCGTGAACGAGGCAATTACAGCATACGAAAACGGAGATCTTACACTTCATGCGAAGATCAAGGTTCGCCGTTTTGGTATCAATAAAGATGGCGTAGAGGAAAGTAGAATTATTGAATCTACACTGGGTCGTTTTATCTTCAATGAGATCCTGCCACAGGACATGGGATTCGTGGATCGTTCCAAGGACGAGAACTTCCTCGTTCCGGAAGTTGATTTCCATGTAGGTAAGAAGCAGTTGAAGCAGATCCTTGAAAAATGTATCGCTGCACATGGTGCAACAGGTACTGCAGAGACAATGGACAACATCAAAGCACTTGGATATAAATATTCCACACGTGCAGCAATGACGGTATCCATTTCCGATATGACCGTGCCGGAGGCTAAGAAAGATATTCTTGCTGAAGCACAGAAGACAGTAGAGCTTATCACGGATAAGTTTAATATGGGTCTTCTTACAGAAGAAGAGCGTTACAAAGCAGTTATCAATACATGGTATGCAGCCGATAATCAGTTGACAGAAGCGTTGATGAGCGGTTTGGATCGCTACAACAACATCTTCATGATGGCTGATTCCGGTGCCCGTGGTTCTCAGGCACAGATCAAGCAGCTCGCAGGTATGCGTGGTTTGATGGCGGATACATCCGGTCGTACGATCGAATTGCCGATCAAGTCTAACTTCCGTGAGGGTCTTGATGTATTGGAGTACTTCATTTCCGCACATGGTGCCCGTAAGGGATTGTCGGATACAGCGCTTCGTACAGCCGATTCCGGATATTTGACACGTCGTCTCGTTGACGTATCTCAGGAATTGGTTATTCGTGAGGTAGACTGCTGTGCAGACCGCGATATGATTCCGGGAATGGAAGTAACCGGATTTATGGATGGTAAAGAGCTTATCGAGTCATTGGAAGAGCGTATTACAGGTCGTTTCTCCTGCGAAGACATCTACGATGATGAAGGCGAGCTTATTGTTAAGAAAAATCACATGATCACACCAAAGCGTGCTGCTCGTATTGTTAATACAAAGGCAATTGTAGATGCAGGCGATAAGGCTAAGGTTAAGATCCGTAACATTCTTACCTGTAAGTCACATATCGGTGTTTGTGCAAAATGTTATGGTGCCAACATGGCAACCGGTGAGCCGGTACAGGTTGGTGAGGCTGTCGGAATCATCGCAGCACAGTCCATCGGTGAGCCGGGTACACAGCTTACCATGCGTACGTTCCATACAGGTGGTGTGGCCGGTGACGATATCACACAGGGTCTCCCTCGTGTCGAAGAGTTGTTTGAGGCACGTAAGCCGAAGGGACTTGCAATTATCGCTGAATTTGGCGGAACAGTATCTATTCGCGATACTAAGAAAAAGCGCGAAGTGATCATTACAAATGAAGAAACCGGTGAGCAGAAAGCATATTTGATCCCATACGGTTCTCGAATCAAGGTATTAGAGGGTCAGACTTTGGAGAAAGGTGAGCCGCTCACAGAAGGTAGCGTAAATCCACATGATATTCTCGAGATCAAGGGTGTACGTGCCGTGCAGGATTACATGATCCGCGAAGTGCAGCGTGTATATCGTCTGCAGGGTGTTGAGATCAACGATAAGCATATCGAGGTTATCGTTCATCAGATGTTGAAGAAGATCCGTATCGAAGACAACGGTGATTCCGAATTCCTGCCGGGTGTTATGGTAGATGCATTAGATTTTGAGGATGAAGTTGAAAAACTCCAGGCAGAAGGTAAAGAGCCACCAGAGGGCAAGCAGGTAATGCTTGGTATTACAAAGGCTGCGCTGGCAACCAATTCCTTCCTGTCCGCAGCATCCTTCCAGGAGACTACAAAGGTCTTGACAGATGCCGCTATTAAGGGAAAAGTGGATCCACTGGTAGGTCTCAAAGAGAACGTAATCATTGGTAAGCTCATCCCTGCAGGTACAGGTATGAAACGTTATCGTTCTGTACAGCTTGACTGCGATGAGGCGGCAGAGGACTATCTCGAAGAACAGCGTCTTGCAGCAATGAGAAGGCTGGAAGAAGGCGATGAATCCGAGGATGATGCAAAGGATAAAGACAAGTCCAAGGAAAAAGCAGAAGAAGCTCCGGAATCTGAAGAAGTATATTTCACATCGACAGAGGACGATGAGTAGTTTATAAAATACAGTCATTACGAGAAGCGCTTTAGCAAAATATTGCTCTAGTGCTTCTTGTTGTACTGTTATTGCAAAGTGATTGTGGGAACGGTGGGATATGGGAAAATTGAATAACTTAATTTTCAAGAAGAGAAAAAATGTATATTTTACTCTTCTTTTTTTGTTCCAGTTTTTTTGAAAATATGGTAAAATATGAGATACCAATATGGGGATTACGACAGCGTGTGCACACCGATACAAAATGTATAGGGGAGTGATGCAATGGATAAAGAAAGTATAGTGGACGTCCTCACTGCTGATACCGATGTATTTTTTGCCTGTTGGGATACAGACAATGGATGGCAGGTATTGACCAACGGAAATGCAAGTTTTCCGGCAGCATTATTTGCACAGAAAGGAATTGAAGCGTTACGAGATGTCGTTGCAGAATCAGACAGCAGACTATGTGATAACTTTTTGCAAGAAATTGACCGTGGCGTGGAAAGCCATAATAACGAAGACGTCATTAAAGGAAATTGTCGTACGGTACATATGCATATATTAGATATGCAAGGAGAATGTATATATTATCGCTTAAAATGCAATTTTATGAAAAGGGATGATGGAAGCATTGAGAAAATTGTTTTTCAGGCGAGAGAGTTGGATGCCGAAGAGAAATATCGGATTCATTTAGCACAATCGGTTACAAACGATCGCAATCCCAACGTGTTTACGCAAGATGTCATAAAATTGATGCGGAAGCATCAGAAATGTAAATTTGCGCTTATTCAGTTAGATGTAGAACGTTTCAAAGTGATCAATGAAATGTACGGAGAAGATTTTGGTGACGATCTTTTGAAATATTTCGAAAACACATTGAAATATATTTGTAATGAGATGCAGTTATATGTTCGCCTTACGGCGGATGTATTTATGATAGCTACACCATATGAAACAAAGGAAGATATATTAGCTTTTGTAAGTATGCTCGAGCAGAGATTGTCCGGTTATGAAAATGTTAAATATACACTCGCGTTTGGTGTTTGTTTCGTTACAGATATAAATACCAACCTACGATTATATGGAGACGGGGCAGCATTAGCAAGGCAAAGCATTAAGGGAGACGCACTACACAAAGTTGCGTTCTATCATGAATCTATGCGTACGGATGCACGTAAGCGTAAGTTTTTAGAAGATGCTATGCATCAAGCGTTGGAAAACCATGAATTTGTCATGTATTTGCAGCCAAAGTACAGTATTTCGACATGCAAAATGGTAGGTGCAGAAGCTCTTGTTCGCTGGCAGCATCCAGAGAAGGGCTTAATACCACCCAACGATTTTATACCGATATTTGAAGAAAATGGTTTTGTGATCCCTCTAGATGAGTTTATGTGGGAGGAGGCATGCAAACTCCTTGCGGAATGGCAACGCGAGGGAAAAGAAATGCTTCCGATCTCCGTCAATGTCTCTAGAAGACATTTGATAGATGATTATTTTGTGGAGGTATTGAATCATCTGATAGAGAAGTATCAAATACCAAAACATTATCTTGAGATTGAGATCACAGAAACAGAGCAGAGTAAGATGCAGGAAAGGGGTATAGCATTACTCAAAGAAAATGGATATACTCTGCTAATGGATGATTTCGGATCCGGTTACTCGACATTGAATATGCTTAAAGATACACAATTTGATGTTATTAAAATCGATCGTGTCTTTTTACAAAACTTTATTGCATCCGATCGTGGACAAAAAATAGTAGAACACACGATCAAAATGAGTCAGGATATTGGTCTGGGTATGGTAGCAGAAGGTGTAGAGACTAAGGAGCAGGCAGAATTTTTATCAAACTGTGGCTGCGATATAGCGCAGGGGTTTTATTATGCAAAACCAATGTGCGTAGCAGATTTTAAGCAATTACAACTTGGAAAGGCAAGGTGATAGATATGAGACATAAAATTATTTGCATTGACCGAATGTGTGGAAGCGGTGGTAAAGAGATTGGAAGACTGGTCTCCAAAAAGCTTGGTATAGGATTCCATGACAGCAATCTCTTGGAATTAGCCAAAGAACATGGTGGAATCACATCGAGTTCACTGGATGATTCTGATGAAAAGGCTACCAATCCGTTTTATTACAAACTGATTTATGAGGGAAATGAGAATGTAAAACAGGAACAACCGGCAACAGAGATGCTGTTTCACCTGCAGAGTGCAGTAATTCAGCAGATCGCCAAGGAAGAGGACAGTGTGATCGTGGGACGGTGCGCTGATTTCATTCTCAAAGACGACGACGTTGACATCCTCAGTGTGTTTATTACAGCACCTTTAGCAGACCGTATCACGCGAGAGATGGATGTTGATGACATGAATGAGACCCAGGCAAAGAAATTTATCCGCAAGATGGATATGCGCCGTAAGAACTATTATAACTATTTTACAAAGGGAGATTGGGGCAAAAAGAATACATATGATCTTATTCTTAACAGCTCCAAACTTGGTGTCGAAGGGACGGTGGATATTCTATGCAGCCTCTACCGGAACTTTATGGGGCAATGAGAAACTCTTCATTAAGCTGATCCGATCGCGTAAGCACAAAATGTACAATAACTTCCGGTATGGGAAGTTTGAGTTAGTGACCTCCTTTTGTATGAGGTGATCCCTGTTATCGCTGTATGTTTCTGATTTGTGGTATACAGGTAAATCCGCAATGTTACAAACTGGAGGTCATTATATATTGGATTTATTTTATCAGCTGCAAAATAGCCATAATTTTACTGATATAATAAGCAACATGTGGATCGGTCAGTAACTTCAGGCATGAAAAGCTTTTGATGAAATGTCGTCAATGCCAGTATTTATGGGGGTTGCGTCGCTTTTTCCTTGAAAAGGAAAATAAAAAATCAAAAAAAGTTGAAAAAAGTTTTAAAAAGTTGTTGACAAGTTGTTCATCGAGTGATAATATATATCTCGCTGACGCACGAGAGAGCGAACAGCAAAGACCTGATAA
>ERZ780149.2797-NODE-2797-length-15599-cov-7.556485_pt1 | contig 15599 bp, 14 predicted proteins | sample MGYA00511367_ERZ780149 | MGnify/ENA primary metagenome ERZ780149 (study PRJEB29588, sample SAMEA2153852) | human gut metagenome | biome: human gut; feature: human-associated habitat; material: faeces | place: Denmark | collected 2008/2010 ... | reverse complement strand
CGCCTCGAAAGTAGCGGGTGCTTTTCTGGTTCTCTTTTGGCACGCAAAAGAGAACTTAACCTCGCGTAACCGCGCTCTGACCCCGCGCCACCGGCGCGAGAACCAGTTCAAAGTTCCTTTAAGAACCCATCCAGCTCCCGCTGGTTCCGAATCAATACATATTTCTCCGGGTACTTTTCCCCGATCCTCTCCATCTTCGCCCACTTTTGCTTCGTGCGCCCATCGTGGAGGATCCAGCGGGCAAATTCGGCATCTATCTTCTCTTCGCACCCGGGCGCAGACGACTCCCTCACACGGCCTTTGTTCTGCTGCCAGCGCCGTATCGCCCGCCAAAGGCAGACCAGCGGTGAAAACCAGAGCACGATGATTTTATCCGCTTCTTTCAGCCGACGGGCATAGCAGGTCTTGCTATAATTGCCGTCGATGACCCAGCCGCCTGCGTTCTCGTCGAGAAACTGCCGGACAATGGCTTCTTCCTCGGCGAAGGGCCGCTCCACCCAGCCGGGCAGGAAATGCACGGTATCCATATGGAGCACCGGCAGGCCGTATCTCTCCCCCAGGCGCTTTGCCAGCGTGGATTTCCCGCTGCCGCTGGTACCAAGTATCGCTATTTTCATCTCTGCCTCCTTTTACCTTATATAAGATGTATCAGACAGTATACGCTGACCGTCTGATAACGTCAAGTTCCGGCTTGACATTTCGTCCACCTGCTCGTATGCTATAATCATAGAGTCTATGACAGGAGGTCTTGCAGATGGCATCTCCAAAAAAACGTGTCAATCCGCTTTTTGTTGCTTTAGCGGTCGTGCTGGTGGCCGTAGTGGTCGCTGTGGGCGTGGTCTTTTTCCAGCTGCACAGCAAAATCTCGGCTCTGCAAACCGGTGCATCCTTCACCTTCCGGTATGAGATAGCGCCCAACAGCCCGGATAAGCCGCCGTTGCTGAACATCCTCGAGCGGGTGAACGCTTCCAGCGGCAGTATCAGCGGCCAGTATGCGCCCGGAAAGCTGCAGCTCTCTTTCTACCAGCTCAACGAAGACGACTCCGTCAAGACGTCTCCCTTCACCCGGGTCTATATCGACTCGGAAGAGACACTCTTCGACATCGGGCAGCTCTACACCGTTCTGCGTCAGGCTGTCACCGATAAACTCTCCATCGCAAGCGTTCTTCTGCCCGAGTGGAGCCTCGGAGACTACATCTCCCAGACGCAGGCTTCCGCCGTGCTGGGCGTCGAGACGAACAAGGTCGAGCTTCAGGAGCTTTCCGGCTTCACCCTCTCGCTCAAGGGGCTGAAAAAAGCCTCTCCTTCTGCCGCACGGGACGGCTACCGCTACTATCAGTTCCCCGTCGCAGCCGACGGCACGACCCTCGTGCTTGGCTTTTCGACGGACGCTCTCTTCTCGAAGACCACGCCCATCCATGTGTTGCTGACCCTCCCGGACCACAACGTCCACATCCAGCTCACCGGCACGGTGACCTCTGCCAAGACGGTGCTCTCTCCCCCGGCTTCCCGGATGAGCGACGAGGACATCGCCACGCTGGCTCAGATACGCCAGAGCATCGAGTCTGTCTGGAAGATGATACAGTCCGCCACCCAGACCACAAACTAAATGATACCAAAAAAGCAGACGCTTTGTGCAGCGTCTGCTTTTTTGTTTGCGATTATTTACCGGTCGAGGATACGGCCATCCACCGAGAAGGTGACGACATTCCAGGGGATGAACTTGCCGCTGTTCTTGAGGGCAGTGACGGCGGCGTGTTCGAGACCTCCGCAGCAAGGCACCTCCATCCGCAGGACGGTAACGCTCTTGATGTCGTTATTGCGGATGATCTCGGTCAGCTTCTCGCTATAGTCCACGGCATCCAGCTTGGGGCAGCCGATGAGGGTAACATGGCCGCGCATGAACTCCTGATGGATGTTCGCGTAGGCGTAGGCGGTGCAGTCGGCGGCGATAAGCAGCTTGGCACCATCAAAATAGGGTGCATTCACCGGCACGAGCTTGATCTGGCAGGGCCACTGGGCCAGCTGCGAGGGCTGGGCGGCGGCAGGAGCTGCAGCCGGTGCGACCTGCTGGCGGTCAAACTGGCGCATGGCGCTGCCCGGGCAGCCGTGGAAGACGGGCTTTTCGGCAGCGGCAGCAGCCTTTTTCTGTTTGTTTTCCAGCACAGCCTGCTCATCGTAGGCAGCGGCCTCCCGCTCCTCAAAGGTGATGGCACCGGTGGGGCAGCCGGGCAGGCAGTCGCCGAAGCCATCGCAGTAGTCGTCGCGCATGAGCTTGGCCTTTCCGTTCACGAGGCCGATGGCACCCTCATGGCAAGCAGTGACACAGGCACCACAGCCATTGCATTTTTCTTCGTCTATATGAATGATTTTACGTATCATATCCACACTCTCCTTTTCTTGATGGGCCTATTATAACAGATGCTTCGTCCTATTTCTGTTGTCATGACCACAAAGAGAGAGGAAGTTTTTCTCAGTAATGCACGACATTGCCCGCATTGCGGATGCGTGCCAGCACCGGCTCTGCCTCCGGGCTGCGGAAATAGTCGAGGCTGGTCTTGGGCAGCAGCGTCTCGAGGGTATCCCAGTCGCCGCTCTGCAGGCACTGGCGGACGGTGGAAGCACTGATGGCCTTGCCGTTTGCTTCTTTGCGGGGTACAACGACACACTCGATACCCGCTTTGGGCAGCTGCTCGCACATAATCTGGTTGTAAAGCCCCGTCACCTGACTGGCAGGCTCCTCGCCCACATAGCGGGCAGTGATGTTCAGCGCCGCCGCGATTTTTGTAAAGACGGCGAGGTCCAGCCGGGCGTGGCCGTCGATGACAGCTGCCTCATCCTTCAGGAAGTAACTGGGGAAGGTGGCATTCGAGATGATGTAGGGGCCGCTGTCGTGGAGCACCACATTCGGCAGATGGGCCACGCCCGCCTCCACCAGCTTCCTGCGCACGGCAAAAGGCACGAGGCTGGCGTCCTCACTGACCACGAACAGGTGGAGCGTGTCGCAGGCGGCAGCAGCTTTTTCCACAAGATACTGATGACCGAGGGTAAAAGGGTTCGCGTTCATGACGAGGGCCGCACTTTTGCCCTCGGTCCTGGTCTTTTCCAGATCGCGCAGATAAGCCCCGAAGCCGTCGCGGCGGTTCTCCATGAAGACAAGGGTATCCTCCACCCGGGCGATCTCGTAGAAGCCGAGGTCGCCGAAAAACTTGGAGCTTTTTACCTTGGTGTAGAGAAACAGGTGCATATTCCCCCGCGCGCACTGCACCTCGATGAGGTGGGTGATGATCTGGTTCAGCAGACCCTCGCCCTGATGGGCACTGCTGACGGCGAAGCACCGCAGGGTATTGCCGAAGCAGCTGCCGGTGCCGATGACGTTATATTCCTCGTCGAACATGGCGCAGATGTAGTCCAGATTGCCGTCGCGGCGGATGCCCTCCTGACCCAGCAGTGTGTCGATTTGGGCCAGAACGGTTTTATCGGTCGGATAGACCTGCGAAATGGTATATTCACTCATCGATATTCCCCTCAGTAGTTGCAAAATGGAGCAGCCAGGTCAGCGCCAGCAGGTCGGCACTGCCACCGGGCGAGAGATTTTCCGCAATGAACCGGTCATCCAGCGCCGCGAGCGCATCTTTATCCGGGTAAGGTGTCTGGGCGAGAAGGGCTTTCAGCTCTTCGGTGAGGGCCAGCTGACGCTCCCGGCTCGAGCGGGCGATGATGTTGGTATCGGTACTGTTGGCCAGGATGGCCAGCAGTGCGCCGCCGCCGACGCGGTCGAAGTCGTAACCCTTGGCAAGGCCCTCTTCCAGCACCGGCAGACCGACATTCAGCACTGCGGGAAGTCCAGCTTCCACCTGCCCGCGCACACCGGTGATGCCGTGCTGGATATAAAGCTTCTGGCCCACGGTGGCGGCGTTCTCGGCAGTGACGCCTGCAAAATCCTTCTCGGTCAGGCCCGCCGTCATTGCGGATACTTCCGCCAGAACGCGGGCTGCTTCGGCCCAGAGGGAGCGGTCGAGGCGTCCCAGCGCCGCGCAGACGATGCCCACCGAAAAGACCGCGCCCTTGTGGGTGTTGACGCCGCCGGTGGCGTCCAGCATCTCGCCCTCGGCCTCACAACCCAGAGGCCGCAGGGCCGCGAACGTCTCGGGCGCGGGCTGTTCCGCCGTCTCGCGGCCCGTCCGGGCGCAGTCTTCAAAATAGGGGTAGAGCGCCGCGGCGCTGTCCATGAAGGTGAAGACGTCCATGTCCTTATGGCTTCCGCTGTTACGCCGGTCCACAAGGCCGGGCTTCGGGGTGGTGGTCACTTCGTAGAGCAGGGCGCGGACGGCCAGGCGGGCCGCGTCGGCAATGTCCTGCGCGTCCCGGGCCTCGGTCAAGATCTCCGTCGTCTTTTCCTGCAGTTCGGCCACGGTATGGATGCGGCGGCTGCTGCACACCTTAGCAGGCCCGCCGCAGATGAGACAGCGGCGGCCTTCGAGGTTTAGCTCTTCTCTGTCCACTTTGAGGCCGTCCGGACGGATGACGTCCATGTCGAACAGCCGCCCCAGCGGGGTGGCGTCCTCGATGTCGGTGGTAAATTTCTTGATGGTCAGCGGGTCGGCGTCCAGCACATAGAACGCCTCGCAACCGGTCACTTCCCGGACAGCGTCCTGATGCAGCGGCGTCAGCTTTGCCCGCAGAAACTGCTGGCGCAGCAGCTGACGCCCCCGCGCAAAGCCCCGCCGGATGAGGGGTGAATCCTTTATCGGGCCGCAGATATTCATGGTAAAGCAGATGAGCGGCTTGTGGTACTGGGCCAGCAGCTCCTGCTGATGCTGCACCCGGCGCTCCCGTGCATCCAGCATCTGGACCAGCGAAACAGTCGTTTCCATGTTTTTCTCCTCTCAGCGGTGCTTTTTGAGCATGTCCATAAAGAGCTGCACCTGCGGCAGGGCGGCTGCGTCTCTCTGGCAGAAAATATAGGTGCGCCGGACGAAGGGCTCGCCGTTCTCGAAGGTGCAGGGCTTGACATATCCTTTGAAGTTATCCAGCGCCACTTCCGGCATCAGCGCCCAGCCGAGGCCGCGCTCCACCATCTCGCGGCAGACCATGATGTTATCCACCACAAAATTGCCCGCATCGTTGGTCACGCCGTTCTCGTAGCGCCAGCGGGCCATCTGGGCGCTGATGGTGGCGTCGCTGCTGTGGTCGATATAAAGGTAATCGGAGATGGGTCTGTCCTTGTTCTCCTCGCTGCAGATCAGGCAGATATTCTCCTGCGAGAGCAGGAACTGGGTGCCGTCCCACGGATACTCGCCCCGCAGCACTGCCACGTCCAGCGAAGAGTCCAGCATCTGCTGGTAGATGTTCCGGCTGTGGCCGGTAGCGATGTCGAGGCGTACCTTCGGGTAGGCTTTGTGGTATTCCGTCAGCACCTCGGGCAGGCGGTAGTAGGAGAAGTTCACCGAGATACCTGCTCGCAGGGTGCCGCAGGCTTCGCCCCGAATGGAAGCCAGCTGGCGGCGCATCTTTTCCATCTCGCGGGCGGCTGCGGCGCTGTGGAGCAGCACCTGTTCACCTGCCGGCGTGAAGCGGATGCCCTGCCGCGAGCGCAGGACGATCTCCACCCCCAGCTCCTGTTCCAGTGCCTTGATGCGCTTGGAAAGTGCCGACTGGGTCATGTACAGTTTGTCCGCTGCGTGGGTGATGTTGCGCGTCTCGTCCAGCGCGTGCAGCAGCTCGTAATCTTTTTCGTCCATCGTAGCTCTCCCCCTATTGCCCTTTATTTTTCTTATCATTCCTGTTTGCGCTTCATCGCGGCGCTTTTTTCTCTGATTCCATATCCGTTATTCATAATACAACAGATTTCAGCAAATGAAAAGGGGGATATTCGCCTTGATTTTTCCGAAAGTCCATTCCCAGATGGAATAACTCAGCACTTTTCTTGCGGTTTTCTTAACCCTGCCTTAATTCCATCTTAATGCGGTGTTGTTGTACACAACATCTTCATTTTTTCTCTGCTGATGGGCGGTCTTCCTCCCGCAGTACTGAAAACGCAGTTCTCTTTTCATTTTTGCCTGAAAAATCAGTAAAAGTCCAGTTTATTGGATATTATTTGTATTATTATAAAAACATGAAAATACTCGTTTCTTTCTTTTTTGGCACATTGCAGATTTTTCCGTCTGCTTTTTTATGCAAAGTCCCAGAATTTTTCGTCGAAAAGCGCGTTTTGTTGACAGACGCTTTTTGAAAAGCGTATCCTTATTGCAAACCAGAGTCAGGAGGTCATTTTATGGAGCACTCCACACGTCTTGCCCACATCAGCGAGGACGGCACCCGCACCCAGACCGTCTACGACCATCTCGCCGGCACTGCCAGACTGGCCGGTTCCTTCGCAGCCCCCTTCGGGGCGCAGAGCGAGGCCGAATTTGCCGCGTGGCTCCACGATGTCGGCAAATACAGCGACGCCTTCCAGCTGCGGCTCAAAGGCGGTCCCAAGGTGGACCACTCCACCGCCGGGGCGCAGGAGGCCTGGGTTCGCCACCATCCCCACGCCGCCTTTGCCGTGGCCGGACACCACAGCGGCCTGCCCGACGGCGGGAGCCCCGCCGATGACCCGGGCGACGCCACCCTGTTTGGCCGGAGCAAGAAGCCGGTAGCCCCCTACGACAGCTGGCAGGAAGTAACGCTCCCCGCCTCGACGCCGCCCGCGTGGGCCTGCGCCGACCCGCTGAGCCTCGCGTTCTTTACCCGGATGCTCTACTCCTGCCTCGTGGACGCCGACTTCATCGACACCGAGACCTTCATGGACGGCAAGGCCGCACCCCGGGGCAGCGGCACGGACATCGCCGCACTGCGGGACATCGTTTCCGCACAGGCGCAGCGTTATCTCAGGGCCGAATCGCCCTCGCCCGTCAGCGTCCAGCGCAACACCGTCCTCCGCGCCTGCCTCGAGAAAGGCGCGCACGGCCCACAGGGGCTCTACACCCTCACCGTACCCACCGGCGGCGGCAAGACCTTTGCCTCCCTCGCCTTTGCGCTGGAGCACGCCGCCGCCCAGAAGATGAAGCGGGTCATCTACGTCATTCCTTATATGTCCATCATCGATCAGACCGCCGCCGTCTTCTCGGGCCTGCTGGGCGCAGAAAATGTTCTGGCCGACTTCTCCAACGCCGAGTACAAGACTGTTGAGCAGGACGACCTGACCCCCGCCCAGTACCGCCAGATGCTGGCCAGCGAAAACTGGGACGCCCCCGTTGTGGTGACGACGGCGGTGCAGTTCTTCGAGTCGCTCTACGCCAACCGCAGCAGCCGCTGCCGCAAGCTCCACAACATCGCCGACAGCGTCATCATCTTCGACGAGGCGCAGACCCTCCCGGGCGACTACCTTGCCCCCTGCGTCAGTGCCATCGCCCAGCTCATCCAGCATTACCACTCCACGGCCGTCCTCTGCACGGCCACCCAGCCTGCCCTTGAGCCGCTGTTCCGGCGCTTTGCGCCTGAGCTCCACCCGCAGGAGATCACGCCCGACGCGGCCTGCCTCTACGAAGTGCTCCGGCGCACCACACTGCAAGACCTCGGCACCCTGCCGCAGGAGGAGTTCGCCGCCCGGCTGGCCCGGCACCCGCAGGTGCTCTGCGTGGTCAACCGCCGCAAGACGGCCCAGCAGCTCTACGCTGCTCTGCCCGCCGAGGGCAGCTACTGCCTGACCACCCTGCTCTGCGCCGCCGACCGCCGCCGTCAGCTGGACGCCATCCGCCAGCGACTGAAAGAGGGTCTGCCCTGCCGGGTGGTGTCCACTTCTCTCATCGAGGCGGGCGTGGACGTGGATTTTCCCGTCGCTTACCGCGAGCAGTGCGGTCTTGACTCGCTCTTACAGACTGCCGGGCGTTGCAACCGCGAGGGGCGGCGGGGCGCAGAGGAAAGCATCGTCTACCGGTTCCGGCTGGACGAGTGTTCCACGCCCCAGATGCTCAGGCAGAACGTCAGCGCGCTGGACTACACCGCCCGGCATCAGGGCACACTGGACACGCCCCGGGCCATTCAGCTCTACTTCAACGAGCTTTCCGACCTGCGCGGCCCCGACGCCGTGGACAAGCACGGCATTCTGGATGCCTTTCTCCGGGGCATCCGGGGCTGCCAGTTCCCCTTTGCACAGGTGGCGGAGGAATTCCGCCTCATCGAGAACGCTGCCCGCACGGTCTATCTGCCCGTCGGCGAGGGCGCAGCCCTCTGTGAACAGCTGCGCAGCGGTCATGTTACCCGGACGCTGCTGCGGAAGCTGGGCGTTTACAGCGTCTCCTGCTATAAGGACCAGTTCGACAAGCTTGACGCCGCCGGGGCGCTGGAACTGCGGCCCGATGGTTCCGCCATCCTCACCGACACCAGCTGCTACAGTGAAAAGACCGGCCTTGCCATGGATGTGGAGACGGGCATCGGCCTTTACTTCTAAAAAGAGAGAAGCGGCAAAGCATACACCGCTTTGCCGCTTCCCCTTGACATCTCCGACATCAATTAAATATTTCAATCCTCATCAGAGGCATCCAAACCTCCAACGACACCAACAGTATACGGAAAAACGAACTTTTTTTCAACATGTTCCAGATAATTCCGCACAACTCCTTGACAACACTTTCGAGAAAGGATATACTAAGCTCAGAAAGGATATAGAGACATATCCGATTATCAAATAAATGAAGTTTAATAGTGAAGAGGTGGTTGCAATGGCTAACATTCATCTTAGTCTGAAAATTCAACTTCACCCGGAAAGGAGGCGATGCTGATGTCCATGCTCATTGAAGTATGGGGCGACTATGCCTGTTTCACTCGTCCGGAAATGAAGACCGAGCGTGTGAGCTACGACATGCCCACCCCGTCCGCTGCGCGGGGCCTTGTGGAGGCCATCTACTGGCACCCCGGGCTGCGTTATACGGTTGACCGCATCTATCTTCTCAAGCCCTTCGGCCTTGACCCCGAGGACGAAGCGTCCACCGAGGAGTACACCCAGCGGCCCATCCGGTTCACCAACATCCGGCGCAACGAGGTCAAGTCCACCCTGCTGTCCTCCGCCGCCCTCAGTGCGGCCAAAGGCGGCACGCCGCCGGTGCTCTACACCTCGGAGGACATCCAGCAGCGGGCCGCGATGGTCCTGCAGGACGTCCACTACGTCATCGAGTGTCACTTTGATTTGACAGACAAGGCCGCCCCCAGCGACAATCCCGGCAAGTTCCAGGACATCCTGCGCCGACGCCTGCGCAAAGGTCAGTGCTATCACCAGCCCTGTTTCGGGTGCCGAGAGTTCCCGGCCAACTTCCGGGAGTGGCCGGGCGGCAGCATTCCGGCGCTGAAGGTCACGCAGGACCTCGGCTTCATGCTCCACAGCCTCGATTACTCTGATTCGGCCAACATCCGCAGCCAGTTCTTCCGCGCAAAGCTGGTGGACGGCGTGATGGAATGCCGGGACGTGGAGGTGTTCACATGATACTCCAAGCACTCACCGCCTATTATGAACAGCTCTTGAAGCAGGGCAAGGTGGAGGCCCCCGGCTGGGACAGCCGCTTCAAAGTCAGCTATGAACTGCGCCTCGGCCCGGACGGCCAGCTCCTCGCCCTCAACGACCTGCGGCAGGAAGTCCCCAAGGGCAAAAAGACCGTCATCGCCCCCCGTGATCTCCCTGTCCCCCACCGGGTCAAGCGTGCCTCCGGCGTCGCCGCGAATTTTTTGTGCGACAATACGTCCTATCTGCTGGGCGCAGACGAAAAGGGCAAGCCCGAGCGTTCCCGCCAGTGCTTCGAAGCCTGTGCCGCCCTTCACCACAAGGTTCTCGACGGCGTGGACTCCCCTGCCGCCAAAGCCATCCTCGCCTTTTTTGACAGCTGGGAGCCAGATACAGCCCCCACCCACCCGCTGCTGGCAGAGCAGTGGGCTGACCTGAACAACAACGCGAACCTTGTGTTCGGCTACGAATCCCCCGACGGCGCCCACTGGCTGGCCACCACAGATGACGCCATCCGGGCCGCATGGCAGTCCGCCTTTGACACCTCCGATGCAGACGCCGAGACGGCCCGCTGCCTCATCACCGGCAAAGAGGCCGGCATCGCCCGCATCCACCCCGCCATCAAAGGTGTGATGGGCGCACAGGCCGCCGGTGCGGCACTGGTCTCCTTCAACGCGCCCGCTTTCTGCTCCTATGGCCATGAGCAGGGTGCCAACGCCCCTGTCAGCGAGTACGCGGCTTTCGCCTATACCACGGCCCTCAATCTGCTGCTGGCTGACCGGAATTGCTGTCAGCGCATCGGCGACACCACCATCGTCTGCTGGGCCGAAAACGCCGCTCCCGCCTACTCAAACGCCATGTTGATGTTTTTCTGCGGCGGTGCCGAGGCGCGCGGCGTCTCGGAAAGCGACCTTGCCGCCGCACTGAAAGCCCTTTCTCAGGGACGCCCCGTCTCCTTCCTCGATGACAAGCTGGACCCGAACCAGAACTTCTATGTGCTGGGCATCTCGCCCAACGCGGCCCGGCTCTCCGTCCGGTTCTTCCTGCGCAACAGCTTCGGACAGTTTGCCAAAAATCTGCAGGACCACGTCGACCGGCTCAGCATCACCCGCCCCGCCTTCGACAAGCGGGAAAACCTGTCGGTCTGGGCGCTGGCGCAGGAGACGGTCAACCAGAAATCCCGGGACAAAAATCCATCGCCCCAGCTGGTGGGCGATCTGCTCCGGGCCATCCTCACCGGCGGACCCTATCCCGCCACCCTGCTCAATGGCGTGACTCTGCGCATCCGGGCCGAACGGGAAGTCACCCGGGGCCGCGCCGCCATCCTGAAAGCCTATTATCTCCGCAACTACCCCACCGAGCTCAACAAGGAGGTATTTACCGTGAGCCTGAACGAAAGCAGCAATGTCCCCTATGTTCTGGGGCGTCTCTTCTCTGTGCTGGAGACGATCCAGAGCATCGCCAATCCCGGCATCAACGCCACCATCAAAGACCGGTACTTCAACTCGGCCTGTGCCACCCCGGCAACGGCCTTCCCTACGCTGGTCAAGCTGGCTCAGAAGCATCTGCAGAAGATGAGCACCCCCAACGAGGTGCATTTCAGCAAACAGCTCACCGAGCTGATGGCCCAGCTGCCCGAGACAGGCTTCCCGGCGCGGCTCAGCCTGCCGGAGCAGGGTGTCTTTGAGATCGGCTACTACCACCAGACCCAGAAACGCTACGCCAAAAAGAATGAGGAGGAATAAACCATGTCTGAGCCCATCAAGAACCGCTATGATTTCGTCATCCTGTTCGACGTCGAGAACGGCAACCCCAACGGCGACCCCGACGCAGGCAATATGCCCCGTATCGACCCCGAGACGGGCTACGGTCTGGTGACCGACGTCTGCCTCAAGCGGAAGATCCGCAACTATGTCGAGACCCTGAAAGAGGACGAAAAAGGCTATCGTATCTACATCAAGGACGGCGTTCCCCTCAACCGCAGCGATGCCGAGGCCATCAGCACGCTGGGCATCGACCCCGACCTGAAAGCTGCCAAAAAAGCCGACCCCGACATCGATGCCAAGCTGCGGGACTATATGTGTGAGAACTACTTCGACATCCGCACCTTCGGTGCCGTCATGACCACCTTCGTCAAGGGTGCGCTGAACTGCGGTCAGGTGCGCGGCCCCGTCCAGCTGAGCTTTGCCCGCTCGGTGGATCCCATCGTCCCGCAGGAAGTCACCATCACCCGCGTGGCCATCACTACCGAGGCCGATGCCGAGAAGAAGGGTACTGAGATGGGCCGCAAGCACATCGTGCCTTACGCCCTCTACCGCGCCGAGGGCTATGTCTCGGCCAACCTCGCCCGGAAGACCACCGGCTTCTCCGAGGATGATTTGAAACTTCTGTGGACTGCCATTCTGAATATGTTCGAGAACGACCACAGCGCTGCCCGGGGCAAGATGGCCGTGCGGGAGCTCATCGTGTTCAAGCACGATTCTGAGCTGGGCAATGCCCCGGCCTATAAGCTCTTCGACTCCGTCGCCGTCCAGCGCAAGCCCGATGTGGACGCCGCCCGCAGCTACCGCGACTACACCGTCACGGTGGCAGACACTCTGCCGGAAGGAGTCACCTGCGAGAGGCTGTCCTGATGGGCGGCGCAGACGACTGGCTGCCCCTGTCGGGCATCCAGCACTTCTGCTTCTGCCGCCGCCAGTGGGCGCTCATCCATCTGGAACAGCAGTGGGCGGAGAACCGCCGCACCGTCGAAGGCCAGCTCGACCACGCCCGCTGCCATGACGCAGACCAGACCGAACGGCGCGGCGGCCTGCTCATCACCCGAGGGATGCAGGTGGTCAGCCGTCGGCTGGGCCTGAGCGGAAACTGCGATGTCGTCGAGTTCCGGGCCGACCCGGAGGGCATCCCCCTGCAAAGCACGGAAGGGCTTTGGAAGCCCATGCCTGTCGAGTACAAGCATGGCCGCGCCAAGGCCAGCGACGCTGACCGGCTGCAGCTCTGCGCACAGGCCATGGCGCTGGAAGAGATGCTGGTGTGCAGCATCCAGGAGGGTGCGCTCTTCTACGAGGAAACGCGGCGGCGGGAGGTCGTGCCGCTGACCGAAGAACTGCGCCAGACCACCCAGAAGATGGCCGACGAGATGCACGCCTATTTTGCCCGGGGCTATACCCCCAAGTCGAAGCCCGGCACCCACTGCAGCGCCTGCTCCCTCAAAGAGCTCTGCCTCCCCGTGCTGTATCAGCGTGCCGACCCGAAAGCCTATCTCCGCGCCCATCTGGACGAGATGCAGGAGGCTGTGCCATGAGAAAGTTTTTGAACACGCTCTACGTCCTCAACAAGGACGCCTACCTTTCCCTCGAGGGGGAGAACATCGTCCTGCTCTGCAACAAGGCTGAAATTGGCCGGGTCCCGCTCCACACGCTGGAAGGCATCGTCTGCTTCAGCTATCCCGGCGCAAGCCCTGCCCTGATGGGTAAATGCACCAGCCTCGGGGTCGATTTAAGCTTTTTCAGCCCGCAGGGCCGCTTTCTGGCCCGGGCCGTAGGCGAAGAGCGGGGCAACGTCCTGCTGCGGCAGACCCAGTACCGCATCGCAGACAGCGAGGCAGAGAGCTGTCTCTATGCGCGCAATTTCATCCTGGGCAAAGTCTATAACGCCCGCTGGGTGCTGGAACGGGCCACCCGCGACCACCCCCAGCGGGTGCCAGTGGAACAGCTCAAGCGCACCAGCGCCCAGCTGGCGGCGGCGCTGCCCCTCATCGAAGAGTGCGACGACCTCGACCAGCTTCGCGGTCTGGAGGGCGAGGCGGCACAGCGGTATTTCGACTGCTTTGATTCACTCATCCTGCAGCAGCACGATGATTTTTCTTTCGCAGGCCGGAGCCGCCGCCCGCCGCTGGACAATACCAATGCCCTGCTCTCTTTCGCTTATTCGCTTCTGGCCTCCGACTGCACGGCGGCTCTTCAGAGTGTGGGCCTCGACCCCTACGTCGGCTTTCTCCACCGCGCCCGGCCCGGGCGCAGGAGCCTCGCCCTCGACCTCATGGAAGAGCTGCGTGCAGTTTATGCCGACCGCTTCGTGCTCTCCTGCATCAACCAGAAAATCATGACGCCGAAGCATTTCCAGAAGCAGGAGAACGGGGCCGTTCTTCTCACCGATGAGGGCCGCCGCGCCTTTCTGGGCGGGTGGCAGACCCGCAAGCAGGAGACTATCACCCACCCGTTCCTGAACGAAAAGCTTCCGTGGGGCCTCGTGCCTTATGTGCAGGCTCTGCTTCTGGCCCGCACCCTGCGGGGCGATATGGAGCTTTACCCGCCATTTTTCTGGAAGTGAGGGATGTGTATGCTGGTCCTTATCACCTACGACGTCAATACCGAAACTCCTGCCGGGTGCAAACGTCTGCGCAAAGTCGCCAAGCGCTGTGTGGACCACGGCCAGCGGGTGCAGAACTCCGTGTTCGAGTGTCTGCTGGATGCCGCGCAGTATGCCGTTCTCAAGGCGGAGCTGACGTCTCTCATCGACCCTGCGCTGGACAGTCTGCGCTTCTACCAGCTGGGCAACAACTATAAGAGCAAGGTGGAGCATATCGGCGTTCATCCGCCCTTCGAGCAGGACGGCCTGCTGTTGTTCTGAGTTTCCCGCCCCGGTGCGAAGGACGAGTTCTCAGCATTTTTCCGGCACCTTCGCACCGGATTTTTGTGTCATTTTGCATGATTTGGATAGCTCTTTGACCCGTTGTAAATCAAGGCTCTTCTAAATTCGTGCAGAATGTTGTATAATTTGTTTGAAAATAGAGATTTTGTCTCTGTTTTTGCTGTCGCCCTCCTCGCGGAGGGCGTGGATAGAAATAAACTGGCGCACGATAGCGCGGCCCAGATTTTTCAGGTCGCCCTCCTCGCGGAGGGCGTGGATAGAAATTAGCAACAAAAGAACATCGGTCCATCACGAACTACGTCGCCCTCCTCGCGGAGGGCGTGGATAGAAATCAGAGGGATGCGGAGCAGCTGATAATCACGCTCAGGTCGCCCTCCTCGCGGAGGGCGTGGATAGAAATTTTTCCACAGGGAAGTTTGCACCGCCAACAATCAGTCGCCCTCCTCGCGGAGGGCGTGGATAGAAATCTCAAAAGAGGCGATGTGGTAGACTTGCCATGCGGTCGCCCTCCTCGCGGAGGGCGTGGATAGAAATTGCGATACAGAGAGGGACAGGGCTTTGTGCTGCTTGTCGCCCTCCTCGCGGAGGGCGTGGATAGAAATCATCGAGAGCAGCGCACATATCGCAGACAGCATCAGTCGCCCTCCTCGCGGAGGGCGTGGATAGAAATTTAATTACGATGTAATGTTGAATACCGATGTGGGGTCGCCCTCCTCGCGGAGGGCGTGGATAGAAATTTCTTCGGGGAATTTATCGAGGAACTCCCCGAGGGTCGCCCTCCTCGCGGAGGGCGTGGATAGAAATTCTGGCAGCTTAACGAGCTCGACGAAAGAATCGAGTCGCCCTCCTCGCGGAGGGCGTGGATAGAAATGTGTTCAACGCGCTTGTTGATGACCTCTTGTGCCGTCGCCCTCCTCGCGGAGGGCGTGGATAGAAATTGCGTCGGTGCGTTGGGGTTGGTCCAGTTGTCCAGGTCGCCCTCCTCGCGGAGGGCGTGGATAGAAATGCGTTGATACGGGGCCTTTGACGTGCGCCATCGCGTCGCCCTCCTCGCGGAGGGCGTGGATAGAAATCAGTTTCTCTTGCTGTTGCTCCAAACGCTCCGTAGTCGCCCTCCTCGCGGAGGGCGTGGATAGAAATCTGCATAAGGTTCGTATCGGTCTGGTCTCGCACGGTCGCCCTCCTCGCGGAGGGCGTGGATAGAAATACCGAGACGCCGCAGACACTGGCAGAACTCCAGAAGTCGCCCTCCTCGCGGAGGGCGTGGATAGAAATCGCGCCATGTTTTCCACCGCCTTGTCAAAAGTTAGTCGCCCTCCTCGCGGAGGGCGTGGATAGAAATCGCCAGAATGGCGCGGATGTAGCGATCCAGCCACGTCGCCCTCCTCGCGGAGGGCGTGGATAGAAATCCCGAGACGCCGCAGACACTGGCAGAACTCCAGAAGTCGCCCTCCTCGCGGAGGGC
>ERZ780149.2785-NODE-2785-length-15661-cov-4.069140_pt1 | contig 15661 bp, 23 predicted proteins | sample MGYA00511367_ERZ780149 | MGnify/ENA primary metagenome ERZ780149 (study PRJEB29588, sample SAMEA2153852) | human gut metagenome | biome: human gut; feature: human-associated habitat; material: faeces | place: Denmark | collected 2008/2010 ... | reverse complement strand
GCCCCCTGTCCAAGGACAAGCGTTGGCGCGTGGTTGAGATCCTCGAGAAGGCGAAGTAAGAAGGAGGTGCCAGTATGATTCAGGAAGAAAGCTATCTGAAGGTGGCCGACAACACCGGCGCCAAGGAGATCAAGACCATCCGCGTACTGGGCGGCTCCAAGCGCAAGTTCGGCAACATCGGCGATGTGATCGTCGCCTCCGTGCGCAAGGCCGCCCCCGGCGGCCAGGTCAAGAAGGGCGATGTGGTCAAGGCCGTCATCGTCCGCTCCACCCGCGGCGTGCGCCGCGCCGACGGCACCTATGTCCGCTTCGACGACAATGCCGCCGTCCTCATCCGTGAAGATAAGAACCCCCGTGGCACCCGTATTTTTGGCCCGGTGGCCCGCGAGCTGCGTGACAAGGACTACATGAAGATCCTGTCCCTGGCTCCCGAAGTCCTGTAAGGGGGGGTAACGAGGTATGAGTATGAACGTGAAAAAGAACGATACCGTCGTTGTCCTGTCCGGCAAGGACAAGGGCAAGCGGGGCAAGGTCCTCTCCGTGGATCCCAAGACCCGTAAGGTCGTGGTGGAGAAGATCAACATGGCTTCCCGCCACCAGAAGCCCCGCAAGCAGGGCGAGGAGGGCGGCATCATCCAGAAGGAGATCCCCCTGTACGCCAGCAAGGTCATGACCGTGTGCCCCAAGTGCAGCAAGCCCACCCGTGTGGCTCACAAGATCGAGGGCGGCAAAAAGGTCCGCGTCTGCAAGCACTGCGGCGCCGAAATCTGAGAGGGAGGAGGAGTAACAAATGGCTAACCCCAATTTGAAGGCAAAGTACACCGCCGAAGTCGCTCCTGCCCTGATGCAGACGTTCGGCTACAAATCCGTGATGCAGATCCCCCGCATTGACAAGATCGTGGTCAACTGCGGCTGCGGCGAGGCCCGGGACAACTCCAAGGTGCTGGAGTCCGTGGTGAACGACTTGGCGGCCATCACCGGCCAGAAGCCTATCATCACCAAGGCCAAGAAGTCCGTGGCCAACTTTAAGCTGCGCGAAGGCATGCCCATCGGCGCTAAGGTCACCCTGCGTCAGGATAAGATGTGGGAGTTTCTGGACCGCCTGTTTAACGTGGCCCTGCCCCGTGTGCGCGACTTCCGGGGCATCAACCCCAACGCCTTCGACGGCAGGGGCAATTACGCCCTGGGTCTGAAGGAGCAGCTGATCTTCCCCGAGATCGACTATGACAAGATCGACAAGATCCGCGGTATGGATATTGTGATCTGCACCACCGCCCGGACGGATGAAGAGGCCAAGGAGCTGCTGACGCTTCTGGGCGCTCCCTTCACCACCAACGGCTGATAGGAGGATAAAACAGAATGGCTAAGAAATCTATGATTCTGAAGGCTCAGCGTGAGCCCAAGTTCTCCAGCCGCCGCAACAACCGCTGCAAGATCTGCGGCCGCCCCCACGCGTATCTCCGGGACTACGGTATTTGCCGTATCTGCTTCCGGGAGCTGGCCTACAAGGGCCAGATCCCCGGCGTGAAGAAGGCTTCCTGGTAATAGGAAACGCCGAGCCGTCGCGGACAGCCCGGATGGACGGTCGCGAGGACGAGCGGAGGGGCGCGCAGCGGCCCGCAGACCAGTCCGAGTCGGAGGGAAGCCGGGCGTCGTGAGCAGGCGAGGCGTGACACCGGCAAGCGCCCGCCGTGCACACGGCACTGTCTGCGCCGCGCCGCCTTGCCTGGCGAAACGATCTTTACCAGAGGAACTGCGATGATACGGCCCGCCGTTTGGGCGCTGTGGTGTTCTCTCCTCTGCAGGCCCCAATGCCTGAACCCGTTGCGGCCGATCCCCGGCCCGAAAAGACACAGAAACAAAACGGCTTCTGCCGGAGCGCTCCGGCAGAAGCTGCTTTGCCCATATTTTTGTCCACACGTTCGGGCGTATCTTCCGAAAACCGCTTGCTTTTGACAGCGGAAAGAGGTATAATAAATTGCTTTTGCGCATGGCGCCGGTGCCAATATTCACTTCCAACGCGTTCGGGAGTGTCCAACCCGTAAACTGCAGGGAGAAGCCTGCGGGTACGGGGTTTTGGCATGATGTGAGCCGCGCGGACAGCCCCATGGTCAAACCCGCGCAAGGAAATCGCGGTTTTGATATGTGAACCCGCGGAACGCGGAAAGGCGGATAAAAGGTCGGAGGTTCGCCTACCCCCCGATACCTTTCCGTCTCTACCGGCGGGCACGACGGCCCTCGGTAAATCTGAATAGGAGGTAAAACTCATGCAAATCACCGATCCCATTGCGGATATGCTGACCCGCATCCGCAACGCGAACAACGCCAAGCATGACACCGTGGATGTTCCGGCTTCCAACATGAAGAAGGCCATCGCCCAGATTCTGCTGGATGAGGGCTACATTAAGAACTTCCAGATCATCAACGATGGCACCCAGGGCGTGATTCGCATCACCCTGAAGTATCTGCAGCCCGGCAAGGAGAAGGCCATCTCCGGCCTGCGCCGGGTGTCCAAGCCCGGCCTGCGCGTGTATGCCGGCGCGGACGAGCTGCCCCGGGTCCTGCGCGGCCTGGGCATCGCGATTGTGTCCACATCCAAGGGCGTCATGACCGACAAGAAGGCCCGCGAGGCCCATGTCGGCGGCGAAGTCCTTGCGTTTGTCTGGTAAGGAGGGTTATAGGAATGTCCAGAATTGGTAGAGCTCCTATCGCCGTCCCCGCCGGCGTGGAGGTCAAGATTGAGAAAAATAACGTTGTGACCGTGAAGGGTCCCAAGGGAGCCCTGACCCAGCAGTTCCACCCCAACATGACCATTGACATGGAGAACAATGAGCTGCACGTCACCCGGCCCAACGACCTGAAGGAGAACCGTTCTCTCCATGGCCTGACCCGCTCCCTGCTCCACAATATGGTGGTGGGCGTCACCGAGGGCTATAAGAAGACCCTGGACGTCAACGGTGTGGGTTACCGTGTGGCCCTGGAGGGGGGCAAGCTGGTGATGAACCTGGGCTTTTCCCACCAGGTGATCATGGAGGCCCCCGAGGGAATCACCATTGAGGTGCCCTCCGCCAACCAGATCGTCATCTCCGGCTATGACAAGCAGCTGGTGGGCCAGTTTGCCGCCAACGTCCGCGAGAAGCGTCCCCCCGAGCCCTATAAGGGCAAGGGTATCAAATACTCTGACGAGGTCATCCGCCGCAAGGTTGGTAAGACCGGTGTCAAGAAATAATTGAGGAGGTGTGCCGATTATGATTAACAGACCCAATACCAAGGCTCAGCGCCTGCACCGTCATAAGCGAGTCCGCAGCAAGGTGTCCGGCACCCCCGAGCGTCCCCGCCTGAACGTGTTCCGCAGCGAGACCAACATCTACGCCCAGGTCATCGATGATACCAAGGGCGTCACCCTGGTCTCCGCTTCTTCCCTGGAGAAGGGCTTTGAGGGCCCCGGCAGCAACTGTGAGGCCGCCAAGAAGGTGGGCCTGGCGGTTGCCGAGCGGGCCCGCGCCAAGGGCATCGAGGCTGTCGTGTTCGACCGCGGCGGCTACCTGTACCACGGCCGTGTCAAGGCTCTGGCCGAGGGCGCCCGCGAGGGCGGCCTGCAGTTCTAAGGGAGGAGGAAGAATCATGGCTCGTTTTGAAAGAGAACCCAAGGAGTACGTGGAGAAGGTTGTCTACCTCAACCGCGTGTCCAAGACTGTAAAGGGCGGCCGTGTGGCCAAGTTCTCCGCCCTGGTCGTCGTCGGCGACGAGAAGGGCAAGGTGGGCTACGGCCTGGGCAAGGCCGCCGAGGTGGCCGAGGCCATCCGCAAGGGCATCGAGGACGCCAAGAAGAACATGGTGACCATCACCCTGTCCGGCAACACCATCCCCCATGAGGTCATCGGGGAGTTCGGCGCCGGCCGGGTGCTGCTCAAGCCCGCCAGCAAGGGTACCGGCATCATTGCCGGCGGCCCGGTCCGCGCGGTGATGGAGGCCGCCGGCGTGTCCGACATCCGCGCCAAATGCCTGCGCACCAACAACCCCCAGAACGTGGTGGCTGCCACTATGGCCGGCCTGAAGGCGCTGCGCAGCCCTGCCGAGGTCGCCCGGATCCGCGGCAAGAGCGTGGAAGAAATCATTGGTTAAGGAGGCTCATGACCATGGCTAACACAATTGAGATCAAGCTCGTCAAGAGCCTGAACGGCCGCCTGGCCAAGCACAAGGCGACCGCCGAGGCCCTGGGCCTGCGTACCATCGGCGATGTGACTGTTCAGCCCGACAACGCGGCCACCCGGGGTAAGATCGCCAGCATCGGTTACCTGCTCGAGGTAACCGAGAAAGCCTGAGGAGGTGCCTTAAGATGAATCTGCATGAACTTTCTCCTGCCCCCGGCTCCACCCAAGTGGGAAAGCGCAAGGGGCGCGGCCCCGGCACCGGCAACGGCAAGACCGCCGGCCGCGGCCACAAGGGCCAGAAGGCCCGCTCCGGCGGCGGCGTCCGCATTGGATTTGAAGGCGGCCAGATGCCCCTGACCCGCCGCCTGCCCAAGCGCGGCTTCAACAACATCTTCGCGAAGCGGTTGGAGACCGTCAACGTGGCTTCCCTGAACAAGTTCGAGGACGGCGCCACCGTGAACGTTTGCGACCTGCTGGAAAAGGGCATCCTTTCCAAGTGTGAGTACGGAGTCAAGATCCTGGGCAATGGTGAGGTGACCAAGAAGCTCACCGTGCGTGCTTCCGCTTTCTCCGCCTCCGCGAAGGAGAAGATCGAAAAGGCAGGCGGGACGGCGGAGGTGATCTGAGATGATTCAGACCATCCGAAACGCCTGGAAGGTGCAGGAGCTGCGCAACAAGCTGCTATTTACCATCTTTGCTCTGCTGATCTTCCGAGTAGGTGCAGCCATTCCCGTGCCTTTCATCGACTCTAATACGCTTCAGGCCTATATGGAGGCTCAGTCGGCCAGCATTTTTGGCCTGCTCAATGTGATGAGCGGTGATGCTTTTGCCTATGGTACGGTGTTTGCCCTGTCCATTCAGCCCTATATCAACAGCTCCATCATCATTCAGCTGTTGACCATTGCCATCCCGGCCCTGGAGCGCCTGGCTCGGGAGGGCGGTGAGGAGGGCAAGAAGAAGATTGCCGCCATCACCCGGTATGTCACCGTGGCCATCGCCCTGATTCAGGCTTTCGGCTACTATACGTTGATTCGCTCGGCCGGAGTGATTTCTGCGGAGGGTGTGTGGCCTGCCATCGTGATCATCGTCGCCTTCACCGCCGGCTCTGCCTTCGTGATGTGGCTGGGTGAACAGATCACTGAGTTCGGCGTGGGCAATGGCATCTCCATCATCCTGTTCGCCGGCATCGTGGCCCGCGGCCCTGGAATGGTGTCCTCTATGATCAATGGTGTGACCAATTGGGCCAATGGTACCAGCGGCGAGAGCGCACTGACCCTGCACCCTGCATTCATCCCGCTGATCATTGTGGGCATACTTCTGCTGGTCATCTTCATCGTGTTTATCACCAACGCTGAGCGGCGCATCCCTGTGCAGTATGCCAAGCGGGTGGTGGGCCGGAAGATGTACGGCGGCCAGTCCAGCCACATTCCCATCAAGGTGAACATGTCCGGCGTTATGCCCATCATCTTCGCCCAGGCCATCGCGTCCATCCCTGCCACCATTGGCATGTTTGTGCCTTCCGCCCAGACGGAAGGGTCCGGGTGGAATACCTTCCTGAATATTTTCGACTCCAACGGCCTGGTGTACTCTATCGTCTACTTCCTGCTGATCGTGCTGTTTAGCTACTTCTACAACACCATCCAGTTCAACCCCGTGGAGGTGTCCAACAACCTGAAGAAGAACGGCGGCTTCATTCCCGGCTTCCGTCCCGGCAAGCCCACCGCGGACTTCCTGCAGAAGGTCATCTCCCGGCTGACGCTGTTTGGCGCCATCTATCTGGCGGTGGTCGCCCTGCTGCCCGCCATCACGGGCAACATCATGAACGCCCTGGGTTCCAGCGCCGGCAGCAGTCTGGCCATCGGTGGGACCTCCATCATCATCGTGGTGGGCGTTGCTCTGGAGACTGCCAAGGCTTTGGAGGCCCAGTTGATGATGCGTCACTACAAGGGCTTCTTGGAGTAATCAGAGGGGGAGGAGTATGAAGCTGATCATGCTCGGAGCCCCCGGAGCCGGCAAGGGGACTCAGGCCGCCATCCTGAGCGAGCGACTGGGCATCCCCACCGTTTCCACGGGGAATATCCTGCGTGCCGCCGCCAAGGAGGGCACGCCGGTGGGCCTGGAGGCCAAACGCTATATGGACGCGGGTAAACTGGTCCCGGACGATATCATCATTGACATCGTGGCCCAGCGGCTGGCCCAGCCTGACTGCGCCAGGGGCTTTATCCTGGACGGTGTGCCCCGCACCATCGCCCAGGCCGAAGCCCTGGAGCGGGCGGGGGTCTGCTTTGACAACGTTCTGTCCATTGAGATCTCCGACGAGGAGATTGAGCAGCGCATGGAGGGCCGCCGGTTCTGCCACCGCTGCGGGGCGTCCTATCACGTGGACAACGCCCCCTCCCGGCAGCCTGGCGTGTGCGACAAGTGCGGCGGGCAGCTGGAGCAGCGGGACGATGACAAGCCGGAGACGGTGAAACATCGCCTACGGGTCTACCACGACCAGACTGAACCGCTCAAGGAGTTTTACGCCCAACGGGGCATTCTGCGCCCGGTACAAAATCAACCGAGCATTGAAGCCACCACCAAAGTGGTGCTGAGTGCCCTGAGGCTGTGAGCGATGGAACTGATCACATTGAAATCGTCCAGAGAGCTGGACTGTATGCGCAGGGCCGGGCGAATCACCGCCGGAGCGCGCAAGCTGGCGGGAGAACTGGTACGACCCGGCATGACTACCCTGGAGATTGACGCTGCGGTACGTAAGTATATTGAGAGTCGGGGCGCGCGTCCCTCCTTTCTGGGATATGGAGGCTTTCCCGGATCTGCATGTATCTCCGTCAACGACGTGGTGATTCACGGCATTCCCTCCAAGAAGATCGTACTCCAGGAGGGGGATATCGTCAGCGTGGACGTGGGGGCGTATATTGACGGCTTCCACGGCGACTGCGCGGCTACCTTTCCCTGTGGCCAGGTGTCCGACGAGGCCAGGAGGCTGATGGAGGTCACTGAGCACAGCTTTTGGGAGGGCATCCGGTTCGCCCGGGCAGGGCAGCGGGTGTCCGACATCTCCCACGCAGTGCAGCAGTATGTGGAGGCCCATGGCTACTCCGTAGTCCGGGATTTCGTCGGGCACGGAGTGGGGGCAAAGCTCCACGAGGCGCCTGAGGTACCCAACTATGGACCCGCTGGCCACGGTGCCCGCCTCCAGCCGGGCATGACCATTGCGGTGGAGCCCATGGTGTGTCAGGGAGACTGGCGGGTGCGGATCCTTCAGGACAAATGGACCACCGTCACCCAGGACGGTTCCCTGGCCGCCCACTACGAGAATACCATTCTCATCACAGAGGGCGAGCCGGAGATCCTTACGACCTGTGAGGATGATTAGCATGAGCTTCCGGAAAGCCCAAATCGTCCGCGCCTGCCGGGGCAGGGACAGCGGCCGCCTGTTCTGCGTGCTGGAAGAGGCTGGCGGCTGGCTGCTGCTGGCGGACGGGAAGCGGCGGCGGGTGGACCACCCCAAGCGGAAACGGGCCAAGCACGTGCTCCTTGCGGGAGAGTGGGAACACCCGGCGATGGAAAAAGTCCGAACCGGCCTGCCTGTCCGGGACCGAGAGCTCCGGGCGGCCCTGGCGGCCTTTCGGGAGGAAATGGAGGTATGACGCTTTGGCAAAGGACGATATGATCGAGTTGGAGGGAGTTGTCACTGAGGCCCTGCCCAACACCACGTTCCATGTGGACATCGGAAACGGCCACATTATTCTGGCGCACATCTCCGGCAAGCTGCGGATGAACTTCATCCGTATCCTGCCCGGCGACAAGGTGACGGTGCAGATGTCGCCGTATGACCTGACCAAGGGTCGCATCACCTGGCGCAGCAAGTAAGAGTCGCATCATCGGAAACCGCGGCGGACCGCCGCAAAGAATAAAGTCAGTATCAACGACCGGAGTCGGAACGGGCCGTTCTCCCAGGGGCCTTGCCCCCGGGGAGACGCCCTGCATAGCGGCCGAAGGCCGCCCCAAACCAAAGCCCAGCGAAGCGGGTTTGGTTTGGAGAGGAGGAGCGGCGAAGTGAGGGAGCTTTTGGCCAAGGCCGGAAGCGAACGATACGCAGCCCGCGACGACGACGGGGCCATTCAGGCATTTACAGGAGGTTAATTGATATGAAAGTCAGACCGTCTGTCAAGCCCATGTGCGAGAAGTGCAAGATCATCAAGCGCAAGGGCAAAGTTATGGTCATTTGCGAAAACCCCAAGCACAAGCAGAAACAAGGTTAAAGGAGGGGCAGGAGGAATATGGCACGTATTGCCGGCATTGATCTGCCGAAGGAAAAGCGAGTCGAGATCGGACTCACCTATATTTACGGGATTGGCCGCACCAGCGCCAACAAGATTCTGGAGAAGGCGGGCATCAACCCCGATACCCGCGTGAAGGACCTCACCGACGCGGAGGAGGCCAAGCTGCGTGAGATCATCGGCCATGAGTATGTGGTGGAGGGCGATCTTCGCCGCAACGTGGCGATGGACATCAAGCGGCTGACTGAGATCGGTTGCTACCGCGGCGTCCGCCACCGCAAGGGCCTGCCCGTCCGTGGCCAGCGCTCCAAGACCAACGCCCGCACCCGCAAGGGTCCCAAGCGCACCGTGGCCAACAAGAAGAAGTAAGGAGGGATTGACACATGGCTACCGCAAAGAAAGTAATCAAGCGCCGTCGTGAGCGCAAGAATGTGGAGAAGGGTCAGGTTCACATCCGCTCCTCCTTCAACAACACCATGATCACCGTCACCGATATGCAGGGCAACGCCCTGTCCTGGGCTTCCTCCGGTGAGATGGGCTTCCGGGGCTCCCGGAAATCCACCCCCTTCGCCGCCCAGACCGCTGCGGAGACCGCCGCCAACGCCGCCATCGAGCAGTGTGGGCTGAAGAGCGTGGAAGTGTACGTGAAGGGTCCCGGCCAGGGCCGCGAGGCCGCCATCCGGGCGCTTCAGGCCGTGGGTCTGGAGGTCACCCTGATCAAGGATGTGACCCCCGTTCCCCACAACGGCTGCCGTCCGCCCAAGCGCCGCCGCGTGTAATCTGGAAGGAGGAAAACCATTATGGCTAAAAATATGCAGCCCTATCTGAAGCGTTGCGCCACACTGGGGATTTCTCCCGCGGTGATGGGCATCAACAAGCAGACCAACCGCCACCCCGGCCCCCAGCGCCGGAGCAAGAAGAGCGAGTACGCCCTTCAGCTGACCGAGAAGCAGAAGGTCAAGTTCATCTACGGTGTGCTGGAGAAGCAATTCCGCTCTTACTATGAGAAGGCCGCCCGGATGAAGGGCAACACCGGCGATGAGCTGATGACCCTGCTGGAGCGCCGCCTGGACAATGTGGTGTTCCGCCTGGGCCTGGCCAGCACCCGCCGGGAGGCCCGGCAGCTGGTTAACCACGGCCACTTTACCGTCAACGGCAAGCGGGTGAATATCCCCTCCTACCTGGTGAAGCTGGACGACGTGGTGGCTGTGCGGGATAAGAGCCGCTCTTCCGTCAAGTTCAAGAAGCTGGTGGAGGACGACAAGTTTGTGGCCGCGCCCAAGTGGCTGGAAAAGAGTAAGAGTGCTCCCCTGGAGGGCAAGGTGGTTGCCATGCCTGGCCGGGATGACCTGGATTTCGATGTGTCCGTCAACCTCATCGTGGAGCTGTATTCCAAGTAATGCAGCAGCCCTCGCGATACCGCAGCCAGTTCTGGCAGACCATGCCACAGTAAAAGGAGGGTAAACACGATATGGTAGAAATCCAGAAGCCGCGTATTGAGTGTATTGAAAATGCCGGGGATGATACCTACGGCAGATATGTGGTGGAACCCCTGGAGCGGGGGTACGGTACAACCATTGGAAACTCCCTGCGCCGCATTCTGTTGTCCTCTCTTCCCGGCACTGCAGTTACCAGCATTAAGATTGCCGGCGTCCAGCACGAATTCAGCACGATTCCTGGGATCAAGGAAGATGTAACGGAGATCGTGCTCAATGTCAAGGGGATTATTGCCAAGCTGTATAGCGAAGGAGTCAAGACGGTCTACATTGAGGCCTCTGGCGAAGGCGTTGTTACAGCTGGCGATATCAAGGCAGACAGTGATGTGGAAGTGCTCAATCCAGAGCATCCCATTGCCACATTGGGACCAGACGCCGCTTTGAATATGGAGCTCACTTTGTCCCAGGGGCGGGGGTATGTGACTGCGGATAAGAATAAGCCTGCCCAGACCATCATTGGGGTGATCCCTGTGGACTCTGTCTATACCCCGGTGAAAAAGGTCAATTACACTGTGGAGAATACCCGTGTGGGGGACGCCACCGACTATGATAAGCTCACTTTGGAGGTGTGGACCAACGGAACCATCTCCGCCCGAGACGCGGTGTCTCTGGGAGCTCGCATCCTGGTGGATCACTTCACCCTGTTCACCGACCTGTCCGAAACCATGGGCTCTAAGGCCACTGTGGTGGAGAAGGCGGAGGCACAGCGGGACAAGGTGTTGGAGATGACCATTGAGGAGCTGGATCTTTCGGTACGTTCCTTCAACTGCCTGAAGCGGGCCAACATCAATACCGTGGAGGATTTGATTTCCAAGACGGAGGAAGAGATGATGAAGGTGCGCAACCTGGGCCGCAAGAGCCTGGAAGAGGTCATCAACAAGCTGGCCATGATGGGCTTGTCCCTGGCCAGCGACGATAATAACTAAAGAAGTGTGAGGGCAGGCACATAGGGGGGATAAGACGGAAGCGGATGGGCAAAGCCTAGGTGCGGCCAAGGGCCGAACCGGGTTTGCCCGGAGTCGGACGGCTTATCGACCCGGCCATGTGCCCAGCCCGAGCATGACAGCGAGAAGCGCGGAGCCGTCGTGAGCAGGCGCAGCGTGACAGCGTCGCCGCAAGCTTCATATCCTTCGCTTCCGCCTACGGGCGAAAGCTCATCCATTCCGCTGCGGCTCCTTTCCCCACGCAGACCGCTGTGGCTGGGTCTGCGCGGGGCCCCGAAAGGCGCAAAGTCCGGTTAACTGCGTTTCCGCCTGACAGCGAAAATTGTGTTCCCTTCCTTGCGCCTTCTCTCCCCACAAAATCCGCTTGCGCCGGCTTTTTGTGGGGCACAACAGTAAAAGCAGGGGCTGAGTCCCCGGTGGCAGGGCGGATGTATGTAACGTTCCATACCGCCCACGAAAGTCTCTGGAAGCGGAGTGCCAGAACGAATTTATTAGGATCTCACCGTGTGAGGTCGAAGGAGAGTTTACAATGGCAACGTACCGTAAGCTGGGCAGGCCCAGCGATCAGCGCCGCGCTATGCTGCGCGCCATGACCACCTATCTGCTGGAGAATGGGCAGATCAAGACCACCTACGCCCGCGCGAAGGAGGTCGCCGCTATGACCGAGAAGATGATTACCCTGGCAAAAAAGAATACCCTGGCGGACTATCGCCGGGTTCTGTCCTACCTGACGAAGGAGGATGTGGCCAAGAAGCTGTTTGACCAGATCGGTCCCAAGTATGCCGACCGCAACGGCGGCTACACCCGGGTGCTGAAGATGGGTCCCCGCCGTGGTGACGGCGCGGAGATGGCAATCATCCAACTGGTGTAGTGGAAAAGAAAGGTCCCCTGCCGAAAGGCGGGGGACCTTTGCGCCTTATGGAGCAGATACAAGCGTTGGAGGAATCAACGTTCAGGAATGACCAAGGAGAAGGAGAAACCGATCCATGCGGGAAGAGAGGCAAAAGGAGTCGAGTTTATCTACCGCTCATTGGGCAAGAGCTGCGAATAGACCGATGCCACAAGCAGAGGTTGAAAATATTGAAAACAGACTTGACAGAAGGGTCAGGCCGGGGCTATACTGAGCAGGAACTAAGGGAAAGGAGGCGCGCGGCATGCTGAAGAACTGTGAATGGAGAAACTGGAAAGGGAATTGCCGTCCTGATGGGATTGCTGCGCGCCTGTGGATGATGTAACCATAGGGTCATTGGATTAGGGATGATAGACGCGCGCCTCTCCAGACGGAGAGGTGTTTTTGTTTGCCGGTGCAGAGAAAGAGCAGGAAGAAGAGAGGAGCGTGTCATGGAAACGCAATTTAAGCTCCCGAAACGGGAGAAGCTGGAGCTGGTGGTGCGATACCTGCGAGGGAACTGGGGATTCTTCGCGGCAGCCCTGCTGTGTGCCTGCCTGGGTATGGTGTTCAATGCCCTGACACCCCAGATTATCCGGATCACTGTGGATTCGGTACTGGGGGAGGAAGAGGCACAATTGGGTATCCTTTCCGGGTTGATTGACTTGGGCTGGCTAAAGTCCGACCCGATCCGGGCGCTATGGCTGGCCGCAGGGGCGGTGGTTGTGGTGGCCGTACTGCGGGGGGTGTGCACCTATGGCCAGCGGGTTAATCTGTCCAAGGGCTCGGAGGGCTTTGTGAAGAAGATCCGGGACGACCTGTATCGACACATCCAGCATCTGGACTTTGAGTGGCACACCGCCCACGCTACCGGGGACATCATCCAGCGGTGCACCTCGGATGTGGACGTCATCCGGAACTTCGTATGCACCCAGCTGGTGGAGGTGGTGCGCACGGTATTCCTCATTGTACTCTACCTGTCCATCATGATTTCCATGAGTCCCCGCCTGTCCCTGGTCTCCCTGGTGTTCATCCCTATCGTGGGGCTTTCCTCCGGGGTGTTCTACCGGAAGATCTCCCGCCGCTTCCAGGCTGCGGACGAGGCGGAGGGCGAGGTGACCACCTGCGCCCAGGAGAACTTTACTGGGGTGCGGGTGGTGCGGGCCTTTGGCCGGGAGCGGTTTGAGGAGGAGCGGTTTGGGGAAAAGAACAACCGCTTCTCCCAACTGTGGATCCAGCTGGGCAAGCTGATGAGCATTTACTGGGCCTCGGGTACCCTGCTCACCTGCCTGCAGGTGATGGCGGTGATTGTGGTGGGGACCATTGAGACGGTGGAAGGGCGGATGACCCTGGGCGGCTTCATTGCCTTCGTGGGCTATAACGAGACCCTGGCCTGGCCGGTGCGAGCCTTGGGCAGGGTGTTGTCCGATATGAGCAAGGCGGGCGTTTCCATGGACCGGGTGGGCTATATTCTCAAGGCGCCGGAGGAGACCGACGGGGCGGATGCGGAGGAGCTGGAGCTGACCGGCGACATCGTCTTTGACCACGTCACCTTCGGCTATGAGGGCCAGACCGTGCTGGAGGATGTGACCTTCACCATCCCCCAGGGCAGCACCTTCGCGGTGCTGGGGGGCACCGGGTCAGGGAAGAGCACCCTGATCCACCTGCTGGACCGGCTCTACGACCTGGAGGAGGGACAGGGGCGGATCACCATTGGCGGCATGGACATCCGAAAGATCCGCCGGGATTGCCTGCGCCGGCAGATCGGCCTGGTGCTTCAGGAGCCCTTCCTGTTTTCCCAGACCATCCGGGAGAATATCGCCGCCACCCGCCCTGGCGCGCCGGAGGAGGAGCTGCGCCACGCCGCGGCGGTGGCCTGCGTGGACGAGGCTATCACCGAGTTCCCCGAGGGGTACGGCACCATGGTGGGGGAGCGGGGAGTCACCCTGTCCGGCGGACAGAAGCAGCGGGTGGCGATTGCCCGGATGCTGATGCAGAAGGCTCCGCTGATGGTGTTTGACGACTCTCTGTCCGCCGTGGACGCGGAGACGGACGCCAAGATCCGCGCCGCACTGAGAGAGCAGATGGAGGGGGCCACGGTGATCCTCATCTCCCACCGGATCACCACCCTCATGCAGGCCGACCGCATCCTGGTGCTGGACAATGGGCGGGTGGCGGACATGGGTACTCACGCCGAGCTGATTGCCCGTCCGGGCATCTACCGGGAGATCTATGACATTCAGATGAGCAGCGACGACCGGCAGCTGCTGGAGGAAGGAGGGGAAGGCTGATGGCGGCCTATGACGAGCAGGAATATACAAAGTCCTTCCAGCTGGGCATTTGGAAGCGGCTGATCCCTCTGCTGGGCAATTACCGCCGGGATTTTGCCCTGCTGCTGATCTTCAACCTGGCCAGTGCGGTGGTGGATGTGGCCCTTCCCCTGTTTCAGCGGTATGCCATTGCCACCTTCATTGAGGGAGATACCCTGCGGGGACTGCTCCCCTATGCTCTGTGCTATTTGGTGGTCATCCTATTCCAGGCCCTATTCGTGGTGGCCTTCAGCCGCAACGCCATGTACATCGAGATGAGCCTGGGCCGGGACCTGCGGCAGAAGCTGTTTCACCACCTCCAGACCCTGTCCCTGTCCTTCTACAACGTGACTCCGGTGGGCTACCTCATTGCCCGGGAGATGAGCGACACCAACCGCATCGCCTCCATGATCTCCTGGAACCTGGCGGACCTGCTGTGGGCCCTGTTCTATGTGCTGGGCACCTTCGGAGCCATGCTGGTGCTCAACTGGCGGCTGGCCCCGGGGATCCTGCTGGGCGTGCCCGCCATCGCCATCCTCACCGGCTACTTCCAGGGCCGCATCCTCCACTGGAATCGGAAGGTGCGCAAGCTGAACTCCAAGATCACCGGAGCCTTCAACGAGGGAATCACCGGGGCGAAGACGGCTAAGACCTTAGTCATTGAGGAGCAGAGCGCCGAGAACTTCCGGCGCCTCACCGGCGAGATGCACGACTCCGGCGTACGGGCAGCCCGGCTCAGCGCCGTCTATATTCCTCTGGTCCTGTTCTGCTCCTCCCTGGCGGTGGCCATCGTACTGCTGCAGGGTGGGACCATGGTGACCGAGCAGGTGCTGGAGATCGCCACCCTGTCTGCCTTCGCCACCTACGCCGTGGGGGTGTTCGAGCCCATCCAGTCCATCGCCGCCAACCTGTCCGAGTTCATCTCTCTCCAGGCCTCCATCGAGCGGGTCACCGGCCTGCTGGACGAGAGGCCCATGATCGTGGATGCCCCGGAGGTGGTGGAACAGTATGGGGACGCCTTCCACCCCAAGCGGGAGAACTGGGAGGAGCTGCGGGGAGAGATTGAGTTCCGGGACGTGACCTTCCGCTATCCCGACGGGGGAGAGGATGTGCTCTCCCACTTCAACCTCCACATCCCGGCGGGCACCACCGTAGCCATCGTGGGGGAGACGGGGGCGGGGAAGAGCACCCTGGTCAACCTGGCCTGCCGGTTCTTCGAGCCCACCTCCGGCCAGATTCTCATCGACGGCCGGGACTACCGGGAGCGCAGCCAGCTGTGGCTCCACTCCAACATCGGCTATGTGCTGCAGAATCCCCACCTGTTCTCCGGCACTGTGCGGGAGAACATCCGCTACGGCCGGCTGGACGCCACTGACGAGGAGGTGGAGGCGGCCGCCCGGGCGGTGTCCGCCGACACCGTGGTGGCCAAGCTGGAGAAGGGCTGGGACACCGATGTGGGCGAGGGGGGCGACCGGCTGTCCACCGGGGAGAAGCAGCTGATCTCCTTTGCCCGGGCGGTACTGGCCGATCCCCGGATCTTCGTGCTGGACGAGGCCACCTCCTCCATCGATACCCGGACGGAG
>ERZ780149.2780-NODE-2780-length-15672-cov-5.059743_pt1 | contig 15672 bp, 12 predicted proteins | sample MGYA00511367_ERZ780149 | MGnify/ENA primary metagenome ERZ780149 (study PRJEB29588, sample SAMEA2153852) | human gut metagenome | biome: human gut; feature: human-associated habitat; material: faeces | place: Denmark | collected 2008/2010 ... | reverse complement strand
GCCGGAGCTGCGAAAGACAGGATCACCCCCGCGGATGCGGGGAAAACCCTAACTGCTTGATTTTCCTTATCTTTTTTGACAAATCACCCCCGCGGATGCGGGGAAAACCCGTTGTACCCATCAAATAATGGGCAGGTACTGGGATCACCCCCGCGGATGCGGGGAAAACGCGACCTCGGCATGTCGTTAAACTGCCGTTTTGGGATCACCCCCGCGGATGCGGGGAAAACTATTCTTTCTGTCGATGTTGCCGCTACAATGTAGGATCACCCCCGCGGATGCGGGGAAAACTTGCCGTTAAACGTCAACTGATACGTTGCGTAAGGATCACCCCCGCGGATGCGGGGAAAACCTGGGACAGTTCCGACTTGATACCAGTATATTAGGGTCACCCCCGCGGATGCGGGGAAAACGCAGCCAAAGTATTTCAGCGGCTGCCGTACAAGGGATCACCCCCGCGGATGCGGGGAAAACAACAACCGAAAACGTATCTTTCGTATATCAGCCGGATCACCCCCGCAGGTGCGGGGAAAACCTTTTTCTTCAACTGAAATTGGGAAAAAAAAGGGGATCACCCCCGCAGGTGCGGGGAAAACACGTTGTAGACGATGCATTCGGGTCATCAGGCAGGATCACCCCCGCAGGTGCGGGGAAAACTTTTCTCCGCGTTTGCCGATGACGCGATCGTGAGGATCACCCCCGCAGGTGCGGGGAAAACCTGTATCGGAGTTTATAGCAACGCCGTTATTACGGATCACCCCCGCAGGTGCGGGGAAAACGCGGACAATCGCATAATCCTGCCCAAGCTTGAGGATCACCCCCGCAGGTGCGGGGAAAACCATTTTGTCCGTCAATGCCGTTGCTACGATGTAGGATCACCCCCGCAGGTGCGGGGAAAACCTATACTGTAAAGCGAAAGGCGTGCGGCATGAAGGATCACCCCCGCAGGTGCGGGGAAAACCTTTTTGTTCCTGACGGACAGGAGATAGCGGATGGATCACCCCCGCAGGTGCGGGGAAAACGCTTTTTGACGCTTTTTATGCTTTTTATGTGCGGGATCACCCCCGCAGGTGCGGGGAAAACTTGGATTGCTAAAAAAATCAAGCTCGGTCAAGAGGATCACCCCCGCAGGTGCGGGGAAAACCGGTTGTACCGGCTGATATAAGCACAAAGTCTAGGATCACCCCCGCAGGTGCGGGGAAAACCCTCCGGCATAACAGGAGTGACAACACTAAAAAGGATCACCCCCGCAGGTGCGGGGAAAACCAATCCTCCGATTCGGCGGACGCAAGACGCCCAGGATCACCCCCGCAGGTGCGGGGAAAACCGGTTATGCCCGAAGCTGTTACAACCGCTTTTAGGATCACCCCCGCAGGTGCGGGGAAAACTGGCTCAACAAAATTAACTTTCCCGGCTTTCTAGGATCACGCCCGCAGGTGCGGGGAAAACAGAACTGGCAGAAAAAGCTCGAAGAGCAGGCTGGGATCACCCCCGCAGGTGCGGGGAAAACCATGCGGCTCCGCGGTCGCCACAACAGCATAGAGGATCACCCCCGCAGGTGCGGGGAAAACCAGTCATTTACCAGGCTGCGCAAGCACCGCCTAGGATCACCCCCGCAGGTGCGGGGAAAACACGCTGTTATGTGCAGGTATGCATTGTAGTCCGGGATCACCCCCGCAGGTGCGGGGAAAACCACAACCGCTCTTCGGGCTTTGGTCGCTGAGGAGGATCACCCCCGCAGGTGCGGGGAAAACTCGATATAATAAAGTCCTCTATATCACCGATTAGGATCACCCCCGCAGGTGCGGGGAAAACATACAACCAACACCGCCAAAACATGATATAACAGGATCACCCCCGCAGGTGCGGGGAAAACTAACTGCAACCAAATTTGCGACAGAAAACTGAGGGATCACCCCCGCAGGTGCGGGGAAAACGCTTATCTTCCGAATCGGAAGATTGAGCCCGACGGATCACCCCCGCAGGTGCGGGGAAAACCGCCGCCCTGCGCGCGCTGCTTGCGTCCGAAGAGGATCACCCCCGAAGGTGCGGGGAAAACACTACGACGCACACACCTGTTCAATGTTCAGTGGGATCACCCCCGCAGGTGCGGGGAAAACCGTGATGAACTATATGTTGGTTGCCCTCAAGGAGGATCACCCCCGCAGGTGCGGGGAAAACCGGCGGCGGAGCAAGGGGGAGGGGGTATACCGAGGATCACCCCCGCAGGTGCGGGGAAAACGTTACAAAGAACAGCAGTTTTGAATGCGGGGCAGGATCACCCCCGCAGGTGCGGGGAAAACTCCGAGCCTCGACAGGACGCACCGGAAGCAGCAGGATCACCCCCGCAGGTGCGGGGAAAACGATTATCCCTAAGCACATTCATGGGCAAAAAACGGATCACCCCCGCAGGTGCGGGGAAAACCGTTCGAGACTTCCACCGCGTCCCACTCAACGAGGATCACCCCCGCAGGTGCGGGGAAAACAATAAAATCTCAAGCGTCTAAACGAGGAAGCCAGGATCACCCCCGCAGGTGCGGGGAAAACAAAGCTTTCAAAATCCGAATGTTCCTTTTCGTAGGATCACCCCCGCAGGTGCGGGGAAAACAGCGATAAAGACCTTTTGAATTTTTTCAAATCGGGATCACCCCCGCAGGTGCGGGGAAAACATTGCAATTTGCGGACGCAGGGTGAGTTCGTGAGGATCACCCCCGCAGGTGCGGGGAAAACCAGACCGTGCAGTATATGCAGGACCCGGAGCGGGGATCACCCCCGCAGGTGCGGGGAAAACATTGTGGATTATTTTTATTCCTTTGGAGCAGCAGGATCACCCCCGCAGGTGCGGGGAAAACTCTGCTGCGACAGTGTGTGTCACACCTGTAAAAGGATCACCCCCGCAGGTGCGGGGAAAACTTTGGTGGAGCATCCGCGACTAAAAACGAACCGGGATCACCCCCGCAGGTGCGGGGAAAACAATGCTATACATGGCAAGCGGCTTAACGTGGTAGGATCACCCCCGCAGGTGCGGGGAAAACCGAAGCCGACAAGTGGCACGCTTCCGGCGTCAAGGATCACCCCCGCAGGTGCGGGGAAAACGTACTGAGCGATGATGTAACACTGCACGAAGCAGGATCACCCCCGCAGGTGCGGGGAAAACTGCGCGGGCATCTCTCGGCCGTCAAACAGAACGGGATCACCCCCGCAGGTGCGGGGAAAACAGCTGCAATTCGTCAATTATTACAGGCAAACTAGGATCACCCCCGCAGGTGCGGGGAAAACAGTGAAAAGCAGGAGCCCATGCGGAGAAAAATAGGATCACCCCCGCAGGTGCGGGGAAAACTGGGGTTTTGGCTTTCGCTTCGGGCGGTGCTTAGGATCACCCCCGCAGGTGCGGGGAAAACACGGGCAGTGTCGCCAAAAACAAGCCCCAATAGGGATCACCCCCGCAGGTGCGGGGAAAACCAAGCTTGCCACAAATCCAGCCGACATGCGTCAGGATCACCCCCGCAGGTGCGGGGAAAACCTCTAATCCAGCTTGCCTTCATTTTGCCTCCTGGGATCACCCCCGCAGGTGCGGGGAAAACAAAAATCGTGCAAACCGTCGTTTCGGCACGCAAAAAACGGGGATCACCCCCGCAGGTGCGGGGAAAACGTCCGCCAACGAGTACATGGAGACGGTGACAGGGGATCACCCCCGCAGGTGCGGGGAAAACTATAATCAAAACATGAACATGAAGTATGATGTTAGGATCACCCCCGCAGGTGCGGGGAAAACAGCGTTACGCGCATGGGCTACATCGGCGGCGAGGGATCACCCCCGCAGGTGCGGGGAAAACCCGCCGTCCCGTTTTCGGTTGACTGATTCCGCCGGATCACCCCCGCAGGTGCGGGGAAAACACAAAAGGATGACGCAGCGTTACGCGGATCTCAGGATCACCCCCGCAGGTGCGGGGAAAACTTTGCCCATTATTTTTACAAGCCCGCCGTCCCGGGATCACCCCCGCAGGTGCGGGGAAAACACTAAAAAGATCCTTTAGGAATCAGCCTTTTTGTTCCAGAGCAGTTCAAATTTCATTTAACTTCTCAAACAGCCTGAATGTAAGTTTGCAATCCGGAAGCGCACGGTGACGTTCTCCGACATCAATTCCAAAGTATTCGCAAAGATGCCCAAGCGAATACTGTTTAACTCCGTTCACGCGCCTGCGCGCCAAGGCAAGAGTATCTGTGCAGGAACTGCGAAACAACTTCACGCCGCAGCGTTTTGCCTCCGAAATCAGAAACCCGCAGTCAAAATCCGCATTATGGCAAACAATCGGGCGGTTCGCAACGAATGCAACAAGCCCGTTGATTGCCTCGCTCAGAGGAATGCCTTCAGCTGCAAGCATTTCATCCGTAATCCCCGTAAGGCGGACAACATCCGCACTCAGCGGTGAATCCCGCCTGACGAGTGTTTGAAATTCTTCTGCCTCTTCTCCGTTTCTTATCAGCAGTGCACCGATTTCAATAATGCCGTCCCTCTCGGGCGAAAGCCCCGTTGTTTCAACGTCAATAACAACATAGTCAGCCCGCCTGCGCGCTTTTTCCGCACGACGCGCAAGCAGCATTTTTCCTGCTCTGCTTTGCGGAGCCCCTGTCGAATTGTCTTCTGCCTTATGCGGCTTCGGAAGCGGGCGGCGCATAAGCAGTATTCCGTCAAGATCAACGGGCTCCCAGTGAGCATTATGAACTTCGAATTTCATCTGCTGTTCGCAACGCGCACTGTAAACCATGGTTGCGCGCCCGCTTTTCAGGTTTTCGCATACCCGCGCCCAAAGCTCCGTGCGAACGCGCGCATTAATATTGCCGGCATACACTCCGGGGCTGATTTCACATAACCACTTGGACAGATCCCCCCGAACTTTCGGCGGGCAGTCGCTCAAAGTAATCACTGTCAACGTCAATCCTCCCGATAGGATTTACCGTATTCTGCACTGCCGCTGCGGTCGTCCCAAAGATAGAGCGGCTTGCAGCCTTCTTCGCCGAAATCGGATTCATCGGAAAGAAGGTATTTGATATCCTTCACCATTCGCTCCAAAATATGGCTTTCTGCAAGCGCATTACGCACACTGCGCCTTGTTTGGGACGGGATATCCTCCGGAGACTCTGCCGCAAGCCGAAATGCGATCGGAATCGTGATTTCCGCCTTGTACAAATCAGCAATATCATAAACGAATGAAAGCGAATGGCCGATATGCACAAAGCCGAGGCCGGGGGAACAGCCGAGTGCGCAAATCACGGCGTGAGCAAGGCCATACAGACAGGCATTCCCTGCGGACAGTGCCTGATTTGCCGGATCTCCGGATGAAAAATCCTCCGGATCATAGTCTCGTCCATGCCACGGAACGCCTGTTTCCTTTGACCAATGCCGATAAACGGAACGCATACGGCTTCCCTCGCGCCCGCGCAGCTGCTGCAAAGTCAGGTGAGCCACATCCTCTCCGGAGAACCGCAGACTGTACATCTTTCGAACAACGTTGAGATGCCCCCGCTGGTTCGTCACAAGAGCAGCCTGTTTCACAAGCAGACGTGAACTTCCCGTCAAAGCACAGCCCCCGGTGTAGTACCGAACACCATGTTCCCCGACCCAGATTACACTCACACCTGCATCACCGATAAGCTCCATTGCACGGTGAGTCACATCCGTTCCCGGGCCGAGCATGAGCACCGAAATTGCAGCGGCAGGAACATGAATGATCCCGTTTTCATCCGTAACGGTTATCGCGCTGTCCGCACGGCTCAATTTACAGTGCTCAAAGTAAAGAAAGGTCATTCTGTCGACAATCTGCGGCAGAGACTGAACGGAAGGACGAATCATCCCCGGAATTTCAGCCATTGACGCCTTCCCCGATGCCCACAACTGTCATAAGTCCGTTTCCGTAAGCCTTGCCCCTGCCGAGGCCCTGAGTCAAAGTTTCCCGAAAGCGGGCTGCATCCGTAACTGTCAAAATGCCTTCAAAAGTTACGGAAAGCAGTCTTACTTCCTTGTTCTTTCCGCGTTTTTTGAAAGAATACCTGTTTGAATGAACAACACGGAATTCATCGGGCGCGAGTTCAAATCCGTAACTTTGCGCATGAGAAGCAAGCCACTCCTCCTGCTGTCCGACCGAAATAAGGGCTGTTACCTTTCCGCGAGCCTGCGGATCGTCTTCGCGCTTGATGCTCTTTGTGGGATTGGCTGTCAGGCGAAACCTCCAGCGGCTGCCTTCCGCAATTCGTGCAAGCAGGGGATCGTATGATTTTGTTTCAACGTTAATTCCGCCGTAACCCAGCTGCTCCGCCGCACGGGACAGCTTTGGCCTGTCCTGCGTCAAAACGAGCAGATACATCTCCCCGCCGAGCGTGTCTATGCGCCAAAGACTGCGCGCACGATTTTTTTCATCCGCGGCATCGGAAGCTTCGGACGGTTCTCCGTTCAAAACTTCAATCGCACCGTGAATCTGCTGCGGATTGACAAGTGCTTTCATTGTTTCGCGTTTCTGTGTGTTAAGCTTGATTCTCGAAAGATACATCTGCGTCCTCCAATTCTGCAAACGCGTCATGCTCCGCTGCGTCCGTATCCTTCTCCGCCTTGTTAACGGATTCATACGCCGCAACAGTGCGATAGGTATGTTTACGGCAGCGCGGGTCAAACGAGACCGCAAGGTCACGCCGCGCTTCACGTCCGATCACTCTCGGTTCGTCCGCATCCGAATTCTGCTCATCATCTTCCGAATAATCCGCATATATGTGCGCTGTCATATTGTACTTCATTCGTGAAGAATCGTCAAGCGTCGGATACGTCCGCAGCACTTTAATCAGCCCGTCCTCCTTAATGTCGTCAAGAACGATCGGCAGCGTCGGAGGGCAGGAACGCCTGCCCAAAAACAGCGGAAACACCGGATGCGATAACGCGAATTCAATGCGCTCCAAAAGTTCCCGTTCTCCCTCCAATCCGACAAGGAAGACGGCATCCGAAAGATAATAACGTTCGGTAAGATATGAAGTCTTTTCTGCATGCGCCATATGGAAATCCCGAAGGAGCTTTCCCGCGCGGTCAATGCGGACGCCGATTCGCAGCGCATTCAGCTCGCGGAGCTTTTCCGGCTCGTTTCGCCGAATGCCGAGTGCCGCTGCAAGCAAGCCCACAATGCCGCTTTTTGACGGTTCCCTTCCCGTTTTTCGGATCTCGAATTTTGAATTTTCGGTTCCCCACGCTTGCAGCGGAGCGGAAAGCCGAAGAAGCAAAACAGCCATTACATGCCCTCGCTCTCGCCGAGATATTCCTTAACGCACTCCGCAACCGACCCAAGCAGTCTGTCGAGGCTCATGCATTCCGCAAGCTCTCCGACGGCTTCACCGACTGCAAATGCACAATCGGGCTTAGAGGCGTACTTGCCGTAAACCTTGTTTGCGTATTCAACAAACTTTTCTTCGGATTCTTCCGAATAACCGCCGTTCTTTGCCGAAACGGGCTTTTCAAACGCACCGCAAAGGTTAACGGGCTGATCGCGCCGAATTGTGACATAGACCATGCTTGGAAGGGTGCGGTTTGCAAAGGTGTTCTGTTTGCCAGTGGGCATTGATCGAACAAACGCTTCAACAAATTTTGCCGCTGTCTCCGCCGTGACCTGTTTCCCGAGGGCATTCGAAAGCTCAACAAGGTTGACCGTTGCATAGCGATAGAGCGTTGAGGAGTTGAACTCCACCGTTCCGAGGTGACCCGCGCCGGTATTATCCTCCGGAGCAAGATCGTCAACGGCGGTGAAATAATCGTATTCGTTCTGCACGGTGTGGGTTGAAATGCTGTGCGCAACCTGCGCGGAGGCGTCGCAATTCAAAGTTGCTTCGGAAGCAACCATTCGCCCGAAAAGCGCAATATCAACGGAGGGGTTGTTCCTGAGGGCTTTTTTGCAGGCATCCTTATCAGCCGTGCCTTCGGAAACTGCGATCTCGGCAAGTGCTTTTGCCTGTGCCGCACTCATGAAAAAGAGTGCTTCCGCCTTTTTATCCTTTGTTTCACCTTTCTTATCGTCTTTAAATTTCACGCCGGCGCTTGTAAGCACTTTTTCCGCAAGTTCCGCCGCTTTCGCATCGGGGTTCAGTTTCAGAATCTCCTCTGCAACCATGCTTATAACGTTCTTTGTTCTCGCCCCGAGCATATCCGGTTCAATGAGTTCTTCGCGGAACATTTCGCGCATTGCATGTTTCCACGCCTGTGAGGAAACGCGCGCACGGGTCGTGCCGCCGTAGATCGCCGTTTTGGGGCTGCCGGTGTCGTCGCGGTTGACGCAGCTCGGCGGAACGGTTTGGAGTACGTGTACATCAAGATAGCATCTGTTTTTCATAGTTTTGGTTCCTTTCCACATTAGTTTTCATCATTTTTTATTTGGCGGCAGAAATCCTGTCCCCATTTGAGCCTTACTTTTGTTCTTCCTTCCGCATAGCTGTAATTATACAGGTCAACGGCAAGATCCGCATAGTCGAGTTTTATACCGTTGCCGCTGAGAAGATTTATCACGCCGCGCAGATGGTGGTTGAGCTCGGGCAGATCCGATGCCGTTGCGATCTTGTTGAATCTGGCGCGTATGCGCTTCAACTCATCCTCGTCCTTGGCAAGTTTTCGCACCGAAGCCCCGAACTTCATTCCGTCCACATTCATCCATTCGGACCCGAAATCATGCCCCTGCTGATGCAGTGCAAACATGGTCAATGCGGTGTAAACCGCCCATTCCGCGGGCGAAGCGTTCCCGTCATTCCGATAAAACTCCTCCGGAAGATCGGTCAGGAATGCTCCCCAAATTGCGGGAAGCTCCCCGGGGGCGTGTCCGATTCCGTGCCGCAGTTCGGCAAGCTCCGCTCGGCACTGATTCTCGGGCAGCGTCTTAAGCCGCTCGAGCTTTCGCTTCATGAAAGCGGTGATTCTTATTTCTTTTTCAGTCATTGTTCTCCTCCTTCGGATAAATTTCATTCAATTTGACCTTAAAGTAACGATAGGCGTCGGGAGCGGAATAATACCTTTCTTTATCATTCTTATCCTTTACCGCACGGCCGACAATTGCCGCCGTGCCCGCCGATTCAACAAGCTCTTGACCGATGCGCAATGCGATTCGTTTTGCTGTTTCGCGCCACCTTCGGATGGCTGCGCGCTCCTGCTCCGAGCTGATCGCCCAAGTCGGATCGATCGACTCAAGCCAGCTTCTGAACGGCGCATCAATTTCATAATAGAACTGCTCCTGTGCGCGTGCAACGGCAGCGCATTTCTTTGCAGATTCATCGTCCGCGCCGGCTGCGATTTCAATATTGACGGCAAGGTTTTTAACTTCCTTGGCAGTTTCACCGCAGTTTTGGATTTCGGTTTCGATTTTGTCCCGCCAATGTTCTCCAACCTCTGTGATAAGATCCGTGTGGAATGTCAGGGAGTCGGAGAGGATGTTTGTGTAGCAGCTCTTCATGGTATCATATTGAACGGAACAGATTCGGAAGCTTATCAATCTCGTTTTGTCAATAAGTCCCTCTTTTTTTATATAGTTGATCCATCCAACGATTCCCGGGGTATGATTTCCGTCACCGAAATCGAAGCAGACGGAAAACTCTCGCCACATCTGCGCTGCGTAATTGTGCGCTTTCGGCTTACATACCTCATTGCCACCTTTTGAGGCTTCACGATCGACCCGCCAAATCGTCATTGGCTCCAAAAAAGCATTTTCGCTTGTGAAGAAATCTCCGCCGCATATTCTGTACGCCGTAACAAAGCCCTCACTGCGAACCAACATTACTCGCCTTGACTGAAGAGTGTAAAGCGCCGCAAGGTTATCCGGCATGGCGATTTCAACTCTTGGCCTGCTGCGGACTTTCTCCTCCCAAATTGGCTTCTCCTCTTCCCAAACGCTGTTACCGCCGTAATTCAAAGCTATATAATTCAGCAAAAGATCCTCAAACAAATTCTTGCCGTGTACTGCAATAATTCCAAGGTTTCCAAGCCATCCGATTCCCGCTAATTTCTTTCCGGATGAGGCATTGATTTTTTTGCTTTTGCCTCTCTCGTTTGAAGAATCGTCGAATGCATTAACGTGCAAAAGCCACCTTGCAGCTTCCGAATTTGTTAGCCGTTCCTTTTCCTCTCCCGAACGCGCCGCGAACAGACGCGGTTTATTGTTGCTTTCGGCTATAGCGCTGTTGAGTTTGCTCGCAGAGAAAACGGACGCTGTTTCATCCGTGTTTACCGATAACGCCTGATAAAACGGCCTTTCCGGATGAAAAATCCAAAACCTTTCGTGTACGGACTCAAGGTAATCCCTTATCGGCTTTTCGGGCAGCCGACCGGCGGTCCAAAGCTCCTTCCAGCGTTCCTCCGCATCCTCCGGCTCTTCGAGCGGCCACTCCTCGCCGTCCGGTGAGTATCTTGAAAAAACAGTGTGCAAAACCGCAAGCATCAGTCGGAGCACCGCAACATCCTGCGTCGGCAGCTCGCCCGCAAGCTCAACGTATTCATGAGCCTTCAGCAGCGCATCCGTCAGTGAAAGCTCATCAACGGTGCAGTCGCTTTTCCGCGCAAGTATCCATTTTTCGTCAAGCAGATTGAATTCGATTTCCTTCATCATTTCACTCCTTTTCGTATGTTAATCCGGTTTTTATATCATAATGCAGCCGCACTTCGCCAAGCACCGCATTCAGCTCATTATCGAAAAGCAGAACAAGCTCCTCCTTCAGCAGCGCCGAATCCTGCCATGCGGAAAAATTGCTTTTGGTTTCACTCTCAAGCTGCGTAATCGTGCTGTCGATATTCCACCGTCGGCCGAAAAATCCAGGAAGGCGGAGCTTCTGCCGCGCAATGAGCAACGCCTCCTCCCTTGAGGGCGGCCTGTCCGCCGGTATGACCCGCTCGCATTCATCCGAAACGGTGTGTATCTGCCCTTCCGCATCGCGCATAAGTGCAATTACGTCAATCGATGGGTCTCCGTCACGCACGGCTCTTTCGCCGGCCTGTTCGCTGCTTAAGCCAATGGCGTTATCCAGCCAGCCGTCAAGCGATTTCCCCTTTCTTTCGGACGGTTTTCCAATCAACCAATTGCATGCATTGCGCTCTTTTTTCTTTGTTTTTTTCACGTATTCTTCTTGCGCACTTTCCATCCCCTCGGTCAGCTCTCCAAGCATTCGGTCATCGTTTTCATCGTATACACGCTGAACGAGCAGCGGAATATCGCTCGGAATCGTCAATTTGTTCGGCAGCAATGCCCGCGTCCGCATCAACAGCCATTCACCGTAAATCGCCGCACTTCCCGAATCAAAACTGTCATCCGTTTCATCAAGAACAAAGCAGCATGCCGTTTCCAGTCCCTGCGGACGAACCCTGTTATGTCGGTGCAGCCTGCCTGTGCGCTGCAAAAGCAAATCCATCGGGCAAAGTTCCGTTATCATAAGATCAAAATCAAGGTCAAGCGATTGTTCAAGCACCTGCGTTCCGACAATTATCAGTCCGTGTCTGCTTTCCGGGGTGGAGTGTTTGCCCACACGCTTAAGTATCTGCTCCTCGCGCTTCGCACGATCCGTCATTATGAACTGCGCATGCATGATAATAACTTCGGCTTTCGGGAAAGCGGACTGCAATTCAGCCGCAATTTCCTGTGCTTTTCGCACGGTATTGACTATCACGCCCACACACCCGCCGCGTTCGGCGGCATAGCCTGCCCGCGCAGTTACTTCATCGCGGTAAATCGTTTTAACGGAGATTTCCTTTTGTTCACCGCTAAAGGAAAGCGCCTTCTGCTTTACAAAATTCTTCTCCGTGTACGTCAGCAGGGGATAAGCAAGGCTGCTCTTCCACGCGTCATCGATGCACTTTAGTCCCCGTCCGACATACGCCTCAACAAGCTCCGCACGACGTTTCGCCGGAAGCGTTGCCGAAAGAATAATCACCGGAACTTTATAAATTCCAAGCCATTGTATCGCCATATCAAGATATTTGCTCATATAGGCGTCGTAAGCGTGACATTCGTCAACAACGACCACTTTTCCGGAAAGACCGAAGTGTTTCAGCATCACATGCTTTTGCTTCAGTGCCGCCATCAGCAGCTGATCGACCGTTCCGATAACAAAATCCGAAAGCAGGGTTTGCTTTCTTCCCGAAAACCAGTCGTGCACAATGAGTCCGCTGTCCGACTCGATGTTCAAATTGCTGTGCCCGGTGAACAGCTCCCGATAGTCCTCATTCAGAGCGGCATTGCCGTGCGCAAGCTTTATCGCCAAAAGGGTTTGCTCATCCTCCGCCAACCCGCCTGCCCATTTTTCAAGCCGCGGAAAAATTCCGTTTGAAGTTGCCTGCGTCGGCATTCCGAAGAACATACCGCCTGCGCCGGCTCTTGCGGCAAGTATTTCCGAAAGTGCAAGTGCCGCTTCCGTCTTTCCCAATCCCATAGGGGCTTCGATTATGTAGATTCCCGAGGACTCTGCATCCGTTGCGGTTGAAATGATATCCGCCTGCGTCGGGTTCGGCAAAAATCCGAATCGTTCTTTAAATGCTTCGTCATCCAGTCCGAAGCGCGCCGTTGAGTTCCATATATCAGTGAAGTGAATTTTGTTCCACGCCGCCTCCGTTCGCTCGGGGTAGTCGCTGAATTGACCCTGCTCATCCGCCGATATGAGCGGAAAATATGTTGTGTTGCTTGCGATCCAGTCCGCCGTTATCAGCATTCCGGAAATAACCACCTGCGCCGGAACCGATATATCGGGAAGCGCGCTCAAATCAGAAAAACCAGCGCTTTCAAGTGAATAATCGAGCCATTCCTTCCAAAGTGAGTCAAAGAGAGATTTGTATTTCATTCCGCGTCCGTAGAAATTATCGGGGTTTTTGTATCCCCCTTCAATTTGATTGCAAACATCCGCCGTAAGCGCCGTCGGCTTTCCGTGATGCGCCCCCGCGATTGAAGCAATTCCTCTCAAACAGCCGAATTTTAAAAGTATCGCCTCGCTTGCAAGCGCATGGGGCGTTTCGGAAATCCTTTCAAAACTGCCCGATTTCGGAAGATCAACGTATTCCGCAAAGGGGGAGAACTCAACCGCGTCACGTATACGTGACTGAAAAACGACGGTGACCTTTCCGATGTCATGCACAAGCGCACAAAACTTCAGTGTTGAAAAGAGTTTTTCCCTGCCGCCGCATTCAGCGCAAAGGTAATCCGAAATGCTTTCCGGCAATCTCTTTTGTGCGAGTTTTTCCATAATGCCCGCCGTGTCAAATGAATGCATCCAAAACGGCAGCCAGTCGTTTCCGTTCTCTCTGTCACTTTTTGCAACCGCCGCTGACAGCTCTTTGGAGAATCTGTTCAAATTTTTTACCTCTCAGTGCGTACAATTTCATTGCAGCATTCTGCAATTGCCCTTTAATCGGTTATATTATACCTTTATCCGTCAAAAAAAGCAACATATGACATTCAGCGTCATTCTTTCTGTTCACTACAAATATTGACTTCGCTTATTGTGTGCTTACATGTTCTTTTTATATTTCGGGCAGCGTTATTCCTTCATTGAGACATATTCAATTCGATATGATAAAACGCTGCTGTACATTTTTATGTTCCGCTGCGATAATATATTAATTTTGCCTGTGTTGCCGGCGTTCGAACCAAACCGGATCGCCCTTCGTTTTCACTTGAAATATTCTTAAATATGATGTACAATGCAATCGGGAGCCGTCATTGGGCAGTGCAATCCGCAAGTGATTTACAAATTTGCGTGCAGTGCCGGTTCCGATGCTTAGAGGAAACGGAGGAATAGCTTTGGAGCAAAAAGACATAAATGTCAATGTTTTTTCCGCCGCGCCGCAAACCTGTTCGGGAGAGAAGGTTTTTAATCCGAACATTTCTTCAGCTGTGCCGCAAGCATGTGCGGCAAAGCGCGCACCGACCTATTCCGAACGATTGGACAAGCTGCGCATATTTGCCGATGAAGCGGCGGAGGAGCTTCCGCAGGTATTTTACCGTGAGCTGAACGGAGGAATCATACTTTCTCCGATTACAAAAGCGCACCCGCAATCCGATCCTAAAAAGCCGCTGCTTGTGTTGGGTGAATACAGGAACTCGCCGCAGATGGGACGGAGCATTGTGTTGTACGGCGGTTCGATTTTGCGCAGTTACGGGAATTTACCGGACGAAAAGCTGAAGGCCGAGGTCCGGCACATCTTGCGGCACGAATTCACGCATCACCTTGAGTCACTCAGCGGCACAAACGATCTTGAGATTGACGATGCGGTCAAGCTGAACCGCTACAAGGCAAGCATCCATGCGGAATAAATTTGAAAATGCGGAACAGGACAGTAGGAAGCGGATGAAGTTATTGCTAATCAGTTTTTAATTTATCCATTGTAAGGAGTCTCGTAAATGAAATCAAAAGTGTTTTTTTCTTCCGAAATCACGGCTGAAAAGGTGGTTGAGCTTTTCCATGCGGCATCGAATGACCTGCCCGGCGGAATTCTTCCCGGCAAAGTTGCCGTAAAACTGCATTCGGGCGAACCCGGCAATCAAAACTTTTTGAAACCGGAATTTTGGCAGCCTGTCGTCAACGATGTGCACGGAACCGTGGTTGAATGCAACACCGCCTACGACGGCGGACGCAACACAACCGAAAAACACCGTGAAACCATGGAAAAACACGGTTGGAGCAAGCATTTCACCGTTGACATTATGGATGCGGAAGGGCCGGATGCCGAGCTTTTGATTCCGAACGGCAAGCGCATCAAAAAGGTTCAGGTCGGCAAAAACATGCTTAACTATGGCTCCATGCTTGTGCTTTCCCATTTCAAGGGGCATCCGATGGGCGGGTTCGGCGGCGCGCTGAAGCAGCTTTCCATTGGCTGCGCCTCCTCCTACGGCAAGGCATATATCCACGGTGCAGGCGAGCCGGAGAAGATTTGGACAGGCGACCACAACTCGTTTCTTGAATCCATGGCCGACGCGGCGGAAGCCGTCGTGCGTCATTTCAACGGCAATATGGTTTTTATCAACGTCATGAAGAATATGTCCGTTGACTGCGATTGCTGTTCCGTTGCGGAAGATCCCTGCATGGCAGATATCGGAATTCTTGCATCACTTGACCCGATAGCTGTCGACCGCGCATGTCTTGACCTTGTTTATGCCTCCGACGACCCCGGCAGGGATCATTTGCTTGAGCGCATTGAAAGCCGCAACGGCGCACACACGATTGATGCCGCAGCGGAGTTGGGGTTCGGCAGCAAGGATTATGAGCTTGTAAAGCTGTAAGCATTCAGATTTTATTTCGTTCGAAACCCGAAACCTTGTGCCGTTTTTCGGCACCGGTTCGATTCTGAGCAAAAGTTATCCGCAATTTAATCATAAACTGCGGATAACTCCGCAAAACATTATACAAACTGCCGAGTTCCGCATGAATCGGCAGTTTTTCAAATTAATATATTTTTTTCCTTTCAAATCCCGCCGGAAGCTTTTGCCTCGGGCGGGATTTATTGATTCAATCAACTGTTGCGGAATTGCTTTAAAATGCTCGGCACGGCGTGCGTCGAATCAGTCAATGGGCTTCATTGTGGGGAAAAGATTCCTCACATGGAATAGCTGTGCAGCAGCCTTGTCAATACTGTGCTTTGCTTACAGGTCACATTTTCCCGTGTGTGATAACTCTGTACAT
>ERZ780149.2774-NODE-2774-length-15697-cov-5.041043_pt1 | contig 15697 bp, 6 predicted proteins | sample MGYA00511367_ERZ780149 | MGnify/ENA primary metagenome ERZ780149 (study PRJEB29588, sample SAMEA2153852) | human gut metagenome | biome: human gut; feature: human-associated habitat; material: faeces | place: Denmark | collected 2008/2010 ... | reverse complement strand
AAAATTATATATTATACCGATTTAATTGAAAACAAGTAGAACGACAAATTACAATTTGTAGAAAAGATTAAAAATATGAAAGATAAGAAACAAACCGAATACTCAGTTGAAGCTATTGGGAGGTAGATATGGAAAAGATATATAATAAATTAGTAAGAGACAATATACCAGATATTATTAGAAGTGATAATGAAAAACCTGTCACTAGGATTTTGACAGATGCTGAATATGAAAAAGAATTATATAGAAAACTAGCAGAAGAATGTAAAGAGGTCTACAGAGCTGAAGACAATGATGAGGCTTGTAAGGAATTAGCAGACGTATTAGAGGTAATTAGAGCCATTGCAAATGTAAAAGGAAAGACTCTTGAAGATATCATAAAATTAGCAGATGATAAAAGAAATAAAAGAGGAGGATTCTCTAAAAGAGTATATTTAGAAAAATCAATAAAGAAAGAAGAAATTGAAAGATAAATTGTATACAAAAATTATTATTTAATATATAATAAATATAATAGATATCAATTTCAAAAATAACATAGATAAAAAAATAACGATGCAAAATAACATTTACATCGTATCAAAAAACTATTTATACTCAATACTAATCATCTTAGCATGAACAGCAACCCTTTTAGTACCAGAGTTATCACAAGTAGATAAAGTAAGAATCTTATCATCAGTAGTAACATCAGTACCAAAGTCATAAATACTTCTACCCTTAAGAGTAGATAAAAACTTATCATAAGGCTCAGACTTAAAATTAGTTTTCAAATAATAAACCTCAGGCTGAATAGTATATATAGAGAAAACTTTCCATACCGTGTTAGAACTAGGGGTAGACATCTTAATAAAATAATTACTACTATTATTCAAATAACTATCATAAAGCATATTAGGAATAGAGCCAAACATCGTTTTATTATTCATATTATGACCATATATAATAGTATTTCTACCAAAATCCTTAAAATTAACACGATAATCAGCAAATATCCAACCACCCTGATTAGAAGTCTTATTAAAAGCATGAGATAAATAGTAGTCGTTGTTAGAAGATTGAACGACAGGATAATTAACTTTTGTGCCCTCAACCTTAATCCAACCAACAGTATCAGGATTTTTCTTAAGAAGTTCATCAAAATTAACATTCATAAAAGGAACAGATAAATAGTCCCAGTAATCATTAGGATAATAAACATAACCATTATTAGATTCACCATTACTATTACCATTATCAGGAGTATCATTAGGAGTAGTATTAGAATTATTATCATCATCATTACTACTATCATTATCCTTTTCAATAATCTCAGTAGAATTAATAATATCATTAGTCAAATACTTAATTTTAAGACCTTGTACATACCATCTACTAAATAAAAATACACATACAAGATAAACAAATAAAGAAGTACCAACGATGGCAAGAGATAATCTTTTACTCTCTTTAGAGGACCTTTCTCTCTTTCGCTTACCAAATATCGTTAAAATACCAATCCAAAAATACCTAGGTATTAAAGTAACAATATTAAAAACACCAATACCAAAGTATCTAAAAAACTTAATAATTCCCAAATAGATAGATTGAATACCCAAAATAAATAATTTAAAAAAATCCATTTATATCCCTCCATCTTATTCTTTAATACAATTATAACACATAAAACAAAAAAAATATATTAATATTGTAATTATAAAAAAAATATTGTATAATACATTTGAAACGAGGTTGTATAAATGGATAATATAAAGGTAGGAGATAAACTAGAAATACATTGTTATAAACACAATGGTAAACTGCATAGACAGTGGGATGAGGCTGTAGTACTAGAAATAAAAGAAGATTATATAGTATTTGGAAACAATAAAACAACAGTAGTAGATTCAGATGGTAGAGTATGGAAAACAAAAGAGCCTGCAATAATGTTCTTCTATAAAGATAGATGGTTTAATATAATCGGACAATTAAAAGATTATGGAATATATTTTTACTGTAATATAGCAACACCATATATAATAGATGAAAAAGTAATCAAATACATAGATTATGATTTAGATTTAAGAGTTTTTCCAAATGGAAGTTTTAAAATATTAGATAGAATGGAATATCGTTATCATAAAAAACAAATGCATTATTCAAGTAGATTAGACTTCATATTAAAGTATGAGTTAGGTAATCTAATAGATATGGTAAGAGTAAAAGAAGCACCTTTCAATAAAAAAACAATTGAAGCCTATCATCAAAAATATGTAGAATTAGTTGCAAAAGAAAATAAAGAATAAATAACATTTAAGTGCACCACTCTATAGCCTAGGTCTATAGAGTGCTTTTTTAGCCTTTCCCGAGAAAGTCTAAAAATAGTGTAGCAGCCCTACATATCATATATAAGCATAACGAATATACAAAAATAAAGTAAAATAAAAAAATTTTCAAAAGCCAAAAGTTAAAAATAGCAATAATTAAAGGTGCTTTTTAATATAAAAAAAAGTTTTTTAACATTTTTTTAACTTTTTTTCAAAAAAGGCTTTACAAACATAAAAATAAGTGGTAAGATACATATTGCGTGAAGGGAAATAGAGATATAAAACCAATCGCAGTAGTATCTTTGAAAAGTAGTTAAAATGATTAAACATTTTCCTTTATAGTATATTATAAAAATAATGGAAATGATATTAATCAAGCAATTGATCTAAACATTAAAAGAAATGATTTACAAGGAACAATGTTAAATAAATCATCAGAAAATGATTTATTTTGGCAAGATAAAGCAAATATTGAAGAAGTAGAATTTGCATACGAAGAAAATCCTGTATGTAATGAGTGCTATAATTTATCAAGTAGTGTAACAAAAGTATATGCTAAATTAGAAGAAAATAAATTGAAAATAGTATCAGATTATATAATTTACTTGCCAGAAGATTCATCATATATGTTTGATAACTTTGAAAACCTAAAAAGTATAAAGTTTGCAAATATAAATACAAAGTATGTTAAAAATATGGCCTATATGTTCTCAAATAACAAAAAATTAGAGAAAATCGATTTAAGTACATTTGACACATCAAACGTAAACAATATGGAAGGCCTATTTCGAAACGATGAAAATCTTAAACAAATAGATATAAGTAATCTTGAAATTAATCCAATTGAAGAAAACTTAAAATGTAATTATATATTTAAAAATATTGATTCTGAATCAATTGTATACGTAAGAACACCACAAGAACAAGCCTGGGTATTTGGCTTAAATATATATATAAGACCAGGAACCTGGACAAAAGATAATATAAAAATAAAATTACAAGGTGTAGGATTTTATGTACAAAATAAAGATACTAAAAAATGGGTAAAAGTAGAAAATGACACAGTATCTTATACAGATAAAAAAGAAGATGCAACAGAGTTTATAACAGATAAAAATGGTGAAATTACAATTAAAAATTTAGTTGTAGGTACATATGTAGCTTATGAAACTAAAAACCCAAATTATGGTTATGAAATCATAAAAGAAGGACAAGAAAAGTCAATTACTGTAGATAAAACAGCAGAACTTCAAATTCCAAATAAGCAAAAATACATTAAGCTTTCTGGATATGTATGGGTAGATAAAGTTTTTTCAAAACAAGCTTCTAGAAATGATTTATATAAAGATAATGATTATGATTCAAATGATATATTATTAGATGGAATTACTGTGAGATTAATTGATAAAACAACAGGTAAAGTAGTGAAAGAAGCTAAGACAGCTGATGGAGGAAAATACTTATTTACAGATGTTTTAGTAGATGAACTAGGAAATTATTATATAGAATTTGAATATGATGGATTAACTTATACAAATGTAATACCTCATATTGATAAAGATAATGGTTCAAAAGTTGCTGAAAATAGTAGTGTAAGAGATGAATTTAATAAAGGATTCTCAGTAATAGAAGGAAGTACAGAAAGTAATAAAGGTATTACAAAAGATAGTGCTGGAAATCCAAAATATGATTTAAATTATAACATTGACAAAAATAAACATACATCAACGCTTAACAATACAGGATTATATCCAATAAAAGCTAATACAAATGAAACAGGGTATGTTATAAAAGACCACTTTACTCCAGGACAAGAAGAAATTAAGTATATAAATTTAGGTTTATATGAAAGAGAGCAACCAGACATTGCATTAGTAAAAGATTTATATAATATAAATGTTGCAATAAATGGATATAACCATATATATGAGTATGCAAACAGATTTAATAATCAAGGAGAATATGGAGACGGATTTAATGTAGGAGTTAAATTTGGAAATAAATATGGAAACATGTCATATACAAGAGCGATTTATGAAGCTGATAAAGAATATACAAGTTCAGATAAGAGCAAAGAATTAAAAGTATATGTAACCTATAAAATATCAATGAAAAATGAATCTTCTAATTTACAAGTACAAGTAAATAACATAGTAGATTACTATGATTCAAATTATACATTAATAAAAACAGGAACAGGAATTGACGAAAAAGGAAATGTAACAGGAGATATTTCAAACAGTGGTAGTCAAAGTTATAATGATAAATATCAAAAAGTAATTATTAATACAAATTCAAAGATAGAGCATAATAAATCAGCAGATGTCTATGTACAATTCGAATTAAATAGAGATGCTGTACTTAAAATCTTGAACGATAAAGAAAACTTAGATAATGTTGTAGAAATCAATTCTTATTCTGTATTTGATACAGATGGAAAAGTATATGCAGGAATAGATACGGATTCAAACCCAGGAAATGCAGTACCAGGAGATAAAACAACATATGAGGATGATACAGATTCAGCACCAGGTTTAAAATTAGTAGTTGCAGATAAGGCAAGAGAGATGACAGGTAAGGTATTCTTAGATTCTACTTCAAATGAATTAAAGACAGGAGAAGTAAGACAAGGTGATGGAATGTATACAGACGGAGAAAAGGGAATTAAAGATGTAAAAGTTACACTTAAAGAGAATATAGAAAGCGGAAAAGTATATGAAGCAACAACAGATGAAAATGGTGACTTCTATATTTCAGGGTATATACCAGGTGATTACACATTAACTTATACTTGGGGAGATAAAGAATATACAGTTCAAAATTACAAAGGAACAGTTTATGACAAAAATAGATATGATGCAAATGTTACAAATAAAGAATGGTATAAAACAGATGTAGATACTAGATATACTGATGCAATTGATAATTATAATACAAGGGAAAAAATTGATGATGAAATTGCAGAAGTTACAAATAAAACAGCTACTACAATTGATAAAATGGATTCAACAACACCAACAATGGGAATTAGTGTAGAATACACAACAACAACTACAATAGAACCAACAACTGATAAATTTAAAAGTCCAGACTTTAAGATTGAAAATATAGACTTTGGTATTGTAGAGAGAGCAAGACAAGATTTAGCTTTAAGAAAAAGAGTAAATACATTTAAAGTTACATTAGCAAATGGTCAAGTAATCGCAGATATGACAATAGATGAAAAAGGAAATATTACAGGAGAAAGAAATCATGTAACATATATGGGACCATCAAGTACTACTACACCAAAAAATGGACTTGTTAAATTAGAACTAGACAATGAGTTAATTCAAGGAGCAACAGTTGAAGTAGAATATGAAATAAAAGTAACTAATAATAGTGAATTAGATTATGTATCAGAGGACTTTTATAAATATGGAATTAAATCAGGCAATGAAGTTACTATAACACCAACATCAATTATAGATTACTTAGATAAAAATTGGGGATTTGAAGCTGAGAAAAATAAAGAATGGACTGTAAAGAGCTTAGATGAAATTAAAAACATTGTTGCAAAAGAAGTATACGAGAATGAAGATTCAACTATAGCTGACAAGACAATTCTTTACACAGAAAGTCTAAAAGGACAAAAATTAAAACCTACTGAATCAGCAACAGTAAATTTAAATGTTTCTAAAGTACTATCAAATTCAGATGAGATTTCATTAGACAATGAATCAGAAATTACAGAATTGACAAAGGACGGAGGTTCAAAACTAATTTCAACACCAGGAAATTATATTCCAGGACAAGAAGAAACTAAAGAGTCAGACGAAAGTATAGCAGAAACAGTAATCGTAACACCAAGTACGGGTGCTAATCTAGAATTTATTGTACCAATAATGATAGGAGTAATATCATTAGTAATTTTAGGAGCTGGAGTAGTAATAATAAAAAAGAAGACTTTATAATATAAAACCAAAAAGGATTAAATCTGAATAGATTTAATCCTTTTTTCTTTACGCAAATAACTAATTGGAGAGTTTTTTGTAATATAAAAGAGAAATTTGTAATTAAATTGTAAATAAAATTTAAAGAAAGTGTATTAAAACAAGGCTAAATGACTGTCCCTAAAGGTATTACAGATGGAAAATGTAATATTTGGTTAAGCAGGAAAAAACTTATATTGATTTTGAAAACGAAAATAAGTACTATATATAGTAAGGAAAAGTATAAATATTTTAAATATATAAGTCCATTTTTAGATGTATTTAAAGGGGCAGAGGAGGAGCTAGATGAAAAATAAGATTTATCAGAAAATAGTGTTATGTACAACTTTATTAGCAGTAGTTTGTTTAAGCATACTGTTTTTTATGCAATTCATAAGAAATGTTAGTGTTGGTGCAGATAACTCTAGAATGAAATTAGAAGTTAATTTAGATAAATATATTAACTATAATATATCAGATCAAGATAAAGGAACTTTAATACAATACGATGTAAAAGTGGAAAATAACGAAGAAGAGTTAAGAGAATACATTCCAACTAGAGAAAGTGAATTGAATATTGGACTTAATCAAATTGATGGAAAATATCCATATGATGTTAAGGTGGTTGCAAAAAGTACAGAAGCTACAAATGGAAAAACAGAAGAGATACAAGAAAACTATCAATACGATAACACAACAGGAACAGTTGTAATTAAAGCTAGCAATCAAAATGAAAATGGAGAGCCAATTAGTAGTTCAGAACCTAGCAAAGATGCTAAAGATGAGTATTTAGTAATTTGTTATTATGATACATATATTGAACAACCGATTGAAAGAGAATTAGACATTAAAATTTCAGTAAAAGCATCATTATTTGAAGATGATAGATTGGCAAGTGCAGAAGATGAGCTTACAGGTAAAGTTAAAGAAAATATTGGAGAATTAACTAATATATCATATAATACACCGGATATAGCTAATGGATATATAAAATCAAATATAATTAATGGAACAAATTATGATACAGTATATACAGAAAAACAAAGTGTATTAATTAGTAAAAAGGAATCACAAGAAAAAATAAAAATATTAGAAAATAATAATTTTGTAAAAGCAAATAACAATAATAGTGAAACAGAAATTGATGTAGAAAATAAGGGAGATTTAGTTTATAAAAGTACAAAAATAAGAAAAAGCGATGTAACAAGAGTTTTGGGATTAGATGGAGAAATTAGTATATTAGATAATAATCAAAATTTAATTGCAACAATTAATAAAGATACAGAATTTGAACAAGATGGAACTGTTACAATTAACTATGAAAATGAACCACAAGCTATAATAATAAAAACAAGTAATATTCAAAATGAGGGTATTTTAAATATTGAAAATACAAAAGTAATTAAGAGTAGCATGTTAGAGATTAATAATTCTAAAATAAAGACAGTAGGAAGTTTAATAGGGGTAAGAAGTGAGACAATAAATGAAACTGAGCAAGAAATAGAAGTATATAGTAAAGAATATGAAAACAAGATTGATATAAAAGATTCAAAAACAAATGTAACATTAGAAGTAAATAATGATCAATGGACAAATAAGCAACAAAATGAAATCACATTTGATGTATATACAAATGCAAATACTATAAATGATAATATGTTAAAAAATCCAAAAATAAAAATAGAGCTTCCAAGTCAAGTTGAAAAGGTTATATTAGGAAATAGTTCTGTTGTTTATGCAAATGGATTAGAATTGCAAGATCCATATTTGGAAACAAATAAAAATGGAAATATAGTGATTGTAGCTAATTTAATAGGAGAGCAAACTAGTTACAATGATAATTCATTGGGGTTAATAACAGATGTAAAAATATCTGCTACAGTAATATTGAAAAAGGATATTGAGGGAGCAATAGAAAATGTAAATTTAATATATGCAAACCAATATACTTTAGATGGAAGCACACAAGTTGAAGAAAAAAGTAAACAAATAAAAATAGAAAATTATAAAGAAGAAGTATCAAACCAAAGTGAACAAATTATAGCTTCTAATGTTGGAGATACATTGAATACTACATCAGAAAATGTGGATGGATTGAAAGTAGAAGTTGTGCCAGTAAGAGGTGATACAACTTTAAAAGATGGAGATACTGTTTATGAAGGAGAGTTTATTAAATATAATATTAAAGTGACAAATACTTCTGATAAACAGATTGATAATGTTAAGGTTGTTGGAACTATTCCAGAAGGTACTGTTTATGGTGAATTGGAAGCGGAATATGAAAATGCTTTTGGAAAATATGAATATAGTTTTGATGAAAATATAAAAGAAAAAACAATACAAATTGGTTCATTGGGAGCGGGAGAAATTAGTACGAACTTCTATGAAGTGAAAATAAATGACTTAGGTGATGGAGAAGAAGAAAAAGAAATTCTAAGTAATATAAAAGTTTATGTAGGAGATGCTGAAATAACGAATTATCAAATTAAAAATATAGTAAAATCAGCGGATGTACAAGTATTTTTAGCTGCAAGAAAAAATATCACAGAAGGAATGTGGACATATGTTCTTAAAGTTAAAAGTAATATTGAAGAAGTAGCAGATTTAAAATTGCAATTACCAAAAGAATTTGTATTAAGAGGAATAACTAACGCCGATAGTTATGGTGATGAGAATTCTAAAGTATATGAAATGCAAGTTTCAGATGACAATCTAATAACTACAAAAATAAATTTAACTACAAAAGAAAAAGAGTATATAATTGTTGGAAATATAGATAGTTTAAAAGCAGAAAATCAAACGGAAGAGTCTAAATTATACTTAAATGCTATTGCTAAAGTTTTTGTAAATAATGCAGTATATTCATCTAATGAAAATAGAATAGAATACAATTATGAAAATGTATCAGTATCTATGACGTCTGATAATGAAGGAGAAAAAATTAAATATGAAGATGAAATAGAATATAAGATTGAGGTAAAGAGCATAGGCCAAAAAGATAGCTATAGTGAGGATAACAATGTAACAACAGTAAATTTGAAAGATTACTTACCAGAAGATGTTATTCCTGTTAGTGTTACTTATCAAAATTGGGAAATAGATAATATTACTGAAAATGAAGAGGCAGAGACATATACAATAAATGATGGATATAAAAAAGTTGAAAGAACAAAAGAGATAAATGGAAGAACAACTGATGAAAAAGGAAATCAATTGCCTGATATTGATATAGATTTGTTTATACCTTTTTATGAAAGTTCAACTGTGATAATAAAATGTAAAGCAGGATTGGTAGAAGAAAAAACTAAAATTGAAAATAATGCTACTGTCTCTGGGGATTATATTCTTTCTAAAACGACCAATACCATTACGCATACGATTCTTCCATATGATTATGAAGATAATCAAGATCCAGATAATCCAGATAATCCAGATAATCCAGATGGCCCGGATAGTCCAGACAAGCCAGATGATAAAAATGAGAAATATAGTATATCAGGGATAGCTTGGTTGGATGAGAATGAAGATGGTAAAAGGCAAACAAATGAAAAGCTTTTAGATGGTATAACAGTAATGTTAGTAAATACTGATAATTCAAGTGCAATAAAAGCAAAACAAGTAACAGATGCTAATGGAAGTTATAAATTTTCAGAATTAGAAAAAGGAAAATATATTATAATCTTTAATTATGATACAGATACTTATTCAGTAACAGAATATCAGAAGAGTGGGGTATCAAGCAGCTTAAATTCAGATGCTACCACAAAAGAAATAACATTATTAGGAACACAGACTAAAGCAGGAGTAACTGATATTATAGATTTAGGTGCTTCCATTCAAAATATAGATATTGGTTTAATAAAGAATAAGATTTGTGACTTAAAATTAGATAAATATATTTCTAAAGTAACAGTAAAAACGAACAGTGGAACAAAAGAACAGTCGTATAACAATACACAGCTTGCAAAAGTAGAGATTAAGTCAAAAGAAATCCAAGGAGCAATTATTGTTGTTGAATATAAAATAGTAATAACAAATGAAGGAGAAATACCAACAAGTGTAAATAAAGTAATTGATTATTTGCCAGATGGTTTAGAGTTTTCATCTGAGTTAAATAAGAGTTGGACAACGACAAAAAGTGGAGAATTTACAAATACAAGTTTTTCAAATCAAAAAATTGATCCAGGTAAGAGTATAGAATTGACGTTAGTAGCTACAAAGACAATGACATCTAATTCTACGGGTACGTTTACTAATATTGCAGAAATAGGACAAATGAGTAATTCAGATGATATAAAAGATATAGATTCAACACCAGGAAATAAAGTAGAATCAGAAGATGATTATTCAAAAGCAGATTTAATTATTTCTATTAGTACAGGTGCGGTACTATATATATCTATTATATTAGGAATAATTTTAATTATTGCTATCGTTGTTTATTTAAATGTGAAATACGGAATTAAAAGAATAACTAAAATTTCAATGTTTGTGATGATAACTGTATTGACTATATTTATTAATGTACAAGATACATTTGCAGCAAATTATAAACCGTGGAGCAGTCTTCCTGAAAGTGCTAGTTGGAAGGAAACTGGAGTACATACCGTAAATGGAAATGGATATTCAGCGTTCACGGCTAGTGGATATGGTATTACCGGATATTGTGCAATGGAGACATTTAATAGTGCTACAGGAGATGGATTAAAAAGGCATTTAGATGGAAATGGAAGATATAATACTATAACATATGATACAGAAGATGCAAAAAGTGATGAAGATATTTTTTTGAAAAAAGTAAATAATGATGAAGATGTGTATGTTGTTAATGATGGTAATAAGCTTAAGATAGGACCATTTAAAATTAAAGGAAATGCTACAAGTTATAAATATACAATAACAGGAAAAGATGAAACAGGAAAAAATAAAACAAACTATAATCCAGAAGTTACTGATGAAACGACTAATAATGGAGTGACGACATTTTACTTGAAGATAAACTATACAGAAGATAGTATAAGTAATGTAAGAGTAACAGGTTATAAAACAGTAACGACAATAAGTAAGAAGTATTATAAAGCTGCATTTGCTTATTACATTCCATATTCTGATGCAGGGACGGGTACTACAACTTGGAGATGTGAAATGGGACACACACATACAAATTGGCCAATTACGTCAGGCTATTATAATTATCCTTATCAAGATGTATTGACATATAATAGATATAAATGGACAGAAGGTGGTGAAAAAAAGTCTACAGATAAATCACATTATGTATCTTGGACAATTAAAAATGGTGATCTTGAAATAATAAAACAAGACAAAAATGACTCAAATGTTAAACTTAAAGATGTAGAAGTAAGAGTACAATGTGATGCAGTAAATTATGATAAAACTTTTAAAACAGGAGAAGACGGAAAGATAACGTTAAAAAATTTAAAACAGGGAACATATACAATCACAGAATTGTCAAATCCACATTATGGTTATACCGTTATGGCTACTGGTAGTGTAAAAGTAAAAGGTGGAATGAAAAATACATGTACTTTGGGAAACCAGAAACAAACAGGAAACCTTAAAATAATAAAACAAGATGCAGATTCTGAAAAAAATTTAGAGGGAGTAAGTTTTAAAATAAAGAAAAAAGACGAAAACAAATACATACAGGTTAAAACAGGTGATGGTTGGAAAAAAGATATTACAGGAATAGTACATGTAGATGATATGCAAACTGTAGATACAGAAAACGAAGCAACAATATTTACGACTAACAGTGATGGAATTATAGAAGTACGAAACATTTTAAAAGGAACATATTACGTAGAAGAAGTTTCAGTTGGAGATATATATTTTGGATATGAAGTAGATGATGATTATATAACTTGGAGTTACACATCAACGGCGAATAAGGATAATACCGGAAGTGGAAAAGGTCATATTGCTACTGTAGAAGTGGTTGCTAGAGCATCATATAATACGAAGGAACCTCCAAAAGAGGAAAATAGAAATGAAATAGTAGTATTTAAAAATAAAAGAAAATATATAAAATTGAGTGGATATGCTTGGGAAGACAAAAGAGTTGGTGGCAAAGACAATAAGGCAGGAAATGAAAAATGTGATGTAGAAGAAAACACAGAAAGTAATAAAGAAGAGGATAAAAGGTTAGCAAATGTACTAGTTAAGTTATATAGTTGGGAAGGAAAACTTCTTGGTCAGACTATTACAGACGAAAAAGGTAATTATGTATTTGGAACAAAGTCGATGGCTGATATAAATGGAGATGGTATAATATCTATAGTGGATGTAACTGAAATTACACGAGTTATAAGTTCGGGAGAAACAAATAAATATACCAATGGATTAATGGATATTAATAATGATGGAAAGATTGACAAAGCTGATATAGAAAAACTTCAAAATATCATATCTTTAAATGAAGAATTGATAGATGTAAAAATAGAAGATATATATAATTCAAAGACAAAAAAAGCTGGGTATATAGAGTTTACATATAATGGATTAAATTATGAGACTGTTAGTGTTAACGTGAAAGAAGAAAATACAAACAAAGTAGCTGAAATAAGTTCAAATTCTCAAAATCTAGTTGATAAGTCTATTGATGGAACGTATTTAGATAATAGAACAAGTTTCAATGAAAGTTGGGCTGTAATAGAAAATAATAAAAAAATAGACAGTGATGGCAATGTTGATACGTTAGATTATAATCATAATAATTATGCAAGCAGTTTATCATATCCAGGTGGAATTACTGGTTATAATGAACAGAAATATCCTATTATTGTAAAAGATAATACTAACAATAATATTTTTAATATAACTGCAAGAACAGAAACAAATGTAGATGAAAATTCGGCATCTAAAAAATTCTTTGGACAAAATAAAACAATTGAAGAAATTTGCAAAGAAGGAAAAGATACAATTAAAAATATTAATTTGGGAGTAAAAGAAAGAGCACAACCAGACTTAGCACTTATAAAAAATATATATAGTGCAAAAGTTACAGTGAATGGATATGAGCATACATATAATTATGAAGATAGATTTAATAAAAATACAGGGGAAAACAAAAAAATAGACGAATTTAATCCTGAAAATAATGAGGAAAAAACTGAAACAAATGTTAGAGTTAAATTTAATCAAAAATATGGGGAAAAATCATTTACAAGAGCAATTTACCCATCAGACGTAAAAGAAACACAAGATAAAGATTTTTCAGTAAAAGTAGTGTATAAAATAACGCTAAAAAATGAATCAGGAGTATTATATTCTAAGATAAATAGTTTAGTAGATTATTTTGACGCACGATATACAATAGAAGAAAAAGGCTCAATTGGCACAGGTTATGAAAATGGTGAGATTAAGGATGAAATTAATTACAAATTAGATAAATCTTATCAAGATGCTAAATATAGAAAGTTGATTATAGATTGCAATACAAAAATAAACCCAAACGAAAGCAATAGAAACATTTATGTAGAGTATACATTAACAAGAGATAGTGTAAAAGATATTTTATTTGATGAAAATTGGGACGAAAAAACAAATATAGAAGGACTAGAAAATATTGTTGAAATTAATTCATATTCAACATATAGTGATAAAGATTTTACAAAGAGTTATGCAGGAATAGATAGCGATTCTAATCCAGGTAGTACAATTCCAGGAAATAAAGATACATATGAAGATGATACGGATTATGCACCAGGATTAATACTAGAAGTTGCAAATTCAAGAGAGATAACAGGTACAGTATTTGAGGATAATGCAGTAGATCCAACAGAAGGAGGAACAAATAGAGAAAGATTAGGAAATGGAAAATTTGATGATGGAGAAAAAACGATATCTGGAGTGCAAGTAGGTTTATATAAAGAAGCTGATTTTGAAAATGGAGTGAAATTAAGATCAGGAGTTCAACCTGTTGGAACGACTACTTATGAAGGAGATAATAAGGATTCAACAGGAAAAGATGGAACATTTACGATAAAAGACTTTGTACCAGGAGAATATAGAATTGTATACACCTGGGGAGATGATAAGTATACAGTAGAGGATTACAAATCTACAATTTGGACATCTGCTAATAAAGATGAGAAAGAAAAAAATAAAAAAACTTGGTATAGGGTAAATACAAATACAAGATATTCAGATGCAAAAGACAATTATGCTACAAGATTAAAAATTGATGGCGGAGACACAAGTATAGATAAAAAGGACTCAATGGACTCAATGACAAATTCTATGACATTTGGAGTTGAATTAGATGATATCTATAATAGAAAGACAGAGACCAGTGGAATTGATAAAGTTACATTCAGCATAGAAAATATAGATTTTGGTGTTATAGAGAGACCAAGACAATCAATAGATGTAACTAAGAGAGCAAAATCAATGAAAATGACATTGGCTAATGGACAAGTAATTGCAGATGCAAAAATAGTAGAAAAAGATGGAAAATTACAACTAGAACAACAAGTAAAAGGTGTAATATATACAGAGCCTTCAGATAAAAATAACCCTAAAAATGGACAAATAAAAGCAGAAATTGATAATGAATTAATTCAAGGCTCGAAAGTAGAAATAGAATATGAAATTAAGGTACAAAATAATAGTGAAATAGATTATGATTCAGAGAAATATTACTGCTATGGAGAAAAGGACGTAGAAATTGTTAAAATTAAGGCTAGTGGAGTTTATGATTATTTAGATAATACAATGATTGCAAATGATGAAAATACAGAGTGGGAGACAATAAAAGATTATAATGAAAAAGTTAGCAAACCAACTGTAATAGAAGAGTACTTGCATAAATCCCAATCATCTTCAACAGATGCTTCTGGAAATACAGAAATAAGAATAGGGTATGAAAAATTTGAAGAGCAATATAGTGAAGCGATAGGAAATTGGAGAATAGAAAATATTATAACAGCAAGAAAAAAGAGATTAGCAGATAAAACAATTCTACATAATGCTAATCTTGAGGGAGAAATAGCACCAGGTGAATTTAATATGGCAAGCTTAACGGCTTCCAAGATTTTAACAAATACAGATGAAATTGAATTAAATAATGATGTAGAAATAACTGAAGTAACTAGAACTGCAAAAACGGGAAGAAAAGTAACACCAAAATATACATCTTTATATGATAGAGGCGAAACTGTAACAATTACAACACCTACAGGAGAAAACAAAAACTATATTTTAATTACAATAGTTGCAATATCATTCTTTGTAATATTAGGCACAGGTATAGTATTTATCAAAAAGAAAATTCTAAAATAATACATGATAAGATATCAGGACTGGAAATTCCAGTCCTTTTAAAATTAAAATTAAAATTAAAATTTATATTGCAATTTTCGACAATATATAATAAAATAAAAATCAAATATTAAAACA
>ERZ780149.2761-NODE-2761-length-15754-cov-5.363845_pt1 | contig 15754 bp, 12 predicted proteins | sample MGYA00511367_ERZ780149 | MGnify/ENA primary metagenome ERZ780149 (study PRJEB29588, sample SAMEA2153852) | human gut metagenome | biome: human gut; feature: human-associated habitat; material: faeces | place: Denmark | collected 2008/2010 ... | reverse complement strand
GGGGGATCGGCTCGCCCCAGTAGCGCTGACGGGAGAATACCCAGTCGCGCAGCTTATAATTGACCTTCTCCTTGCCGAAGCCCTGCTCCACAACGTATTTCTTCATCGCGGGGATGGCCTCTTTAACGGTCATGCCGTTGAGGAAACCGGAATTGACCATGATGGCGCTGTCGTCCTTTGCGACGAAGGCTTCCTTGGTCACGTCGCCGCCGGAGACGACCTCGATTATCGGCAGGCCGAACTTGGTGGCAAACTCCCAGTCGCGCTGGTCGTGCCCCGGAACGCCCATGACGATACCGGTGCCGTAGCCCATGAGGACGTAGTCGGAGACGAAGATCGGCAGATTCTTGTGAGTTACGGGGTTTATGGCCTCGATGCCGTCGAGCCGGACACCGGTCTTGTCCTTGTTCAGCTCGCCGCGCTCAAAATCGGACTTGCGGGCGGCCTCGGCCTGATAGGCCTCAACGTCGCTCCAGTTGGCGATATGCGGCTGCCACTGCTTGAGCAGCGGGTGCTCGGGCGAGATGACCATATAGGTCGTACCGAACAGGGTGTCGGCACGGGTGGTGTAAACGGTGACTTCGTCGCCGATGTTGGTCTTGAAGGTTATCTCCGCACCGGTAGAGCGGCCGATCCAGTTGCGCTGCTGGATCTTGACGCGCTCAATGTAATCGACATCGTCCAGATCGTCGAGCAGGCGCTGGGCGTAGGCGGTGATCTTCAGCATCCACTGGCTCTTCTCCTTGCGGATGACCGGAGCACCGCAGCGCTCGCACACGCCGTCAACGACCTCTTCGTTTGCAAGCACGCACTTGCAGCTGGTGCACCAGTTGACGGGCATGGTGGTCTTGTAGGCAAGACCATTCTTGAACATCTGGAGGAATATCCACTGCGTCCACTTATAATACTTCGGGTCGGTGGTATCGACGGCGCGATCCCAGTCGAAGCCGTAGCCCAGCATCTTGAGCTGGCTGGTGAAGTTTGCGATATTGTCCTTGGTGACTATTGCAGGGTGGATGTGGTTCTTGATAGCGTAGTTCTCGGTCGGCAGGCCGAAAGCGTCAAAGCCGATCGGGAACAGGACATTATAGCCCTCCATGCGCTTTTTGCGCGTGACGATGTCCATCGCGGTGAAGGGGCGCGGATGGCCGACATGCAGCCCCTGACCGGAGGGGTACGGGAACTCGATAAGGCCGTAGAACTTGGGCTTATCGCTGCCGGTGACGGCGGCATAGGGCTTGGTCTCTTCCCATCTTGCCTGCCATTTCTTTTCTATCGCTGTAAAATCGTATTTCATTTTGATCAATCCCTCTTTAATTTATAGAATCTGTTTCCGGAAGCCCCTGTAATCAGGGGCGCGGAAGGGATGAGGGATCGACCTCCTCCGCATCGCTCCAGAGGCGCTCAAGATTATAGAACTTTCTGGCCTCGTCGGTGAACACATGGACGATGACGCAGCCGAAGTCCATCAGCACCCATATATCGGAGCGCAGACCCTCACGGCGTATGGGCGGCTCACCCGCCTCGGAGAGCTGCTTGTCCACCTCGTCGACCAGCGCCTTGATATGCGTGGACGAGGTGCCGTTGCAGATGACGAAGTAATCGGCCAGCACGGTCTGCTTATCGGTTTTCAGAACCTTGATGTCTCTTGCCTTTTTATCGTCCAGAGCCTTTGCGGCAATGGCGGCTATTTCAGCGGAAGTAAGCATATTTGTTTTGCCTCCTAATTAAAATCAATCAACCAGCGCGGCGTACCATTCGCAGGCCTCAACGCTGTCCTTATACGGCTCCGCGCCGCCGGAGCGGATGAACTCAAGGCTCATCTCCAGCCCCTTGGCCATGGCCGCGTCTATATCCTCAAAGCACAGCTCGCGCAGCTCTTCAACGCCTGGGAAATCCCGCGTCGGCTCCACGAAGTCGGCAAGATATATTATCTTCTCCAGAAGCGTCATGTCCGGCTTGCCGGTGGTGTGCCAACGGATCGCGCCGTATATATCGTCCTCGATGCCGAACAGCTCCCTCGCGAAGGCCGCGCCTGTCTTGGCATGCAGCAGCTTCGGGTTTGCGACCTCGGCGGCGTCGTTGATGATACCATACTTTTCGCACAATTTCAACTGTTCTTCGGCGCTGAGCTTCTTCGTGATATCATGCAGTATTCCGGCCACCGCGGCGCGCTCAGGATCCTCGCCCCAGCGGTTTGCGAGACTGACGGCCTCGTTCTCGCAGCCAAGGACATGCGCTACGCGCTTCTCGGTGAGATACGGCATCACCTTTGCCCGCAGCCAGCTCAGCTCCGGCCGCGCGTCATAATAATGGCGGCGGATTATCTCGGAATACACGCTGTCCGGCAGCAGCTCCGAGCCGATGCCGAAGCGCAGCCTCTCGCGGATATCGCTGGAGCTTGCGGCGACGGGGTCGTGTTTCAGGATCACAACCTTCGCGCCGTACTTCTCCGCTAGCACATCGCGCTGGCGGATGAGCTGAACGTCCTCGTCCTCATCGCGCGCGAGCACCGCGAGGGTGCAGTTTTCAAGCAGGTACTCAAAGCGGTACCATGACTCAAAGCTAAGGAACATATCCGTCCCCATGACGAGGAACAGCTCGTCATCAGGGTAGCTGCGCCGCAGCTCCTCCACGGTCTGCGCGGTGTAGCTCTTTCCCTCGCGCTGCAGCTCCATATCCGATATCTCCGCGCCGGGGATACCGGCAAAGGCAAGGCGGCACATCTCGAGCCGCGCCCGCGGCTCGGGGCTGCCCTCGGCGAGCATCTTATGCGGCGATACGTTCGTCGGTATTATCAGAAATTTATCCGGCGCAAGCTCTGCGCTGACGGTTCTGGCGGCCTCAACATGCCCAAGATGCGGGGGGTTGAAGCTGCCGCCGTACACGACAATTCTCATTTTCCTGTCCTTATTGTGATTACTTGGCTTTCTTTTTGTCTTTGACCAGAACTATTTTCGGTTCTTTTTCGTTGCGCTTATACAGCACGAATTTTGTGCCTATCACCTGCACCTGCTCGGCCTTGCAGGCCACGGAGAGCGCGTCGCAGGCTTCGCGGGCGGTGAGCATGGAGTTTTCCAGCACCTTGCCCTTCACGAGCTCGCGCGCCGCGAGAGCTGCGCTTACAGATGCAACCAGATTTTCGTTTATGCCGCCCTTGCCGACCTGAATTATCGTGTCCTCCGCTGCCGCAAGGCCGCGGAGCTGGGCGCGCTGCTTACTTGTCAATGCCATTATAATACCTCTTAAACTTCTCTATAAATTCTCTCATCGCCTTGCCGCGGTGAGATATCGCGTTTTTCTCGTCGGCGCTCAGCTCCGCCATGCTGACATCGTAGCCCAGCGGGCGGAAGAGCGGATCATAGCCGAAGCCGTTGCTGCCGAGCGGCGCGTCGAGTATCTCGCCCTCGCATTCGCCTCGCGCAGTTATCGTATTGCCGTCCGGCAGGCAGCAGCACACACAGCAGACAAAGCGCGCACGGCGGTTTTTCTCGTCGCCGAGCTTGCCGAGCAGATATCTGTTTCTGTCCGCGTCGCTCGCGTCGTGGCCGAAGCCGTAGCGCGCGGAGTATATCCCCGGCTCGCCGTTGAGCGCATCGACCACCAGACCGGAATCGTCCGCGACGGCGATGCAGCCGGTAGCTTTCAATACCGCGTCCGCCTTCAGAAAGGCGTTCTCCTCAAAGGTCGTTCCGGTTTCGTCGACCTCGAAGTCGCAGCCCGCGTCGCGCTGGCTGATCGGTTCCGCGTCCGTTCCGGCGAGAAGCTCGCGGAACTCTCGCATCTTGTTTTTATTATTGCTCGCAAGGATTATCTTCATTTGAACAGCGCCTCCGCGAAGGTCTTTGCGTCGAACGGGATGAGGTCGTCTATCCCCTCGCCCACGCCGACGTACTTGACCGGAATGTTCAGCTCGCTCGTGATGGCAAACACTATGCCGCCCTTGGCTGTGCCGTCAAGCTTTGTGAGGACGATGCCGGTGAGGCGGGAGCTTTCAAGAAACTGCTTGGCCTGCAGAAGTCCGTTCTGGCCGGTGGTCGCGTCGAGCACCATCAGCGTTTCGACGTCCGCCTCCGGCAGTTCGCGGTCTATTATGCGGCGTATCTTGCTCAGCTCGTTCATGAGATTGGCCTTGTTGTGCAGGCGGCCGGCGGTATCGATGATTATGACGTCGCTGTTTCTGGCCTTGGCAGCGCAGATGCCGTCATACACGACGGCGGCGGGGTCGCTGCCCTCCTCGTGGCGGACAATGTCCACTCCGGAGCGTTCCGCCCAGATGCCGAGCTGCTCGGCCGCGGCAGCGCGGAAGGTGTCGCCCGCGCAGAGCAGGACTTTTTTGCCCTCCGCCTTGAGCTGAGCGGCGAGCTTGCCGATGGTCGTCGTCTTGCCGACGCCGTTGACGCCTACCATAAGGATGACCGAGGGCTTGGTGTCGAGCTTCAGTGCCGTGTCGCCGACGTTCAGAAGCTTTGTCAGTATCTCGATAAGCCCCTCGCGCGCCTCGTCGCCATAGCGGAAGCGGCGCTCCCATGTCATCTTCTTGAGCCCCTGTACGACCGTCGCCGCGGTCGCCGCGCCGACGTCGGACATCACGAGCAGCTCTTCAAGCTCGTCATAGAAGTCATCATTATCGGGCTTGTAGCTCTGGAATATCTCCTCAAGATCCTCAAGATTGAGGCGGGTCTTGGTCAGGCCGCCGAATATTTTATCGAAAAATCCCATGTGTTTACTCCTCTATCGTTTTCTGCGCATTTTCAAGGTCAAGCTCTATCACGGTAGACACGCCCTTTTCCTGCATGGTCACGCCGTAGAGCATATCGGCCTCCTCCATGGTGCCGCGGCGGTGCGTGATGACAAGGAACTGCGTCTTGTCGGACATACGGCGCATGTACTCGGCGTATCGCGTGACGTTCGCCTCATCGAGCGCAGCCTCGATTTCGTCCATGACGCAGAATGGAGTCGGGCGCACCTTTAAGATTGCAAAATACAGCGCGATCGCGACGAAGGCCATCTCGCCGCCGGAGAGCAAGCTGATATTTGACAGCGCCTTGCCGGGCGGCTGAACCTTTATCTCTATGCCGCACTCAAGGACGTTGTTCTCGTCCTCAAGCACCAACGCCGCCTTGCCGCCGCCGAACAGCTCCAGAAACGTCTGCCGGAAGCACTCGTCTATCTGGCGGAAGTGCGTCAGGAATACGTCCTTCATCTCGGAGGTGATGTCGTTTATTATGCCGAGCAATTCGCTCTTGGCCTTGTCGACGTCGTCCCTCTGACCGGTCAGGAACTCGTAGCGGGTGTTGACGCGCTCATACTCGTCTATCGCGCCCAGGTTCGGGTTGCCGAGAGAGTTTATCTCGCGGCGCAGCTCGTTTATCGCCCTTGTCGCCTTCTGAAGATTCTCCACCGGCTGGCGCACGGCGTTCGCTGCGCTGTGGCTCAGCTCGTAGTTATCCCAGAGCTTGTCCAGCAGCTGCTTCTCCTCCATCTCGGCGGCGAGCTTGCGCTGCTCTATCTTCGCGGTGCGGCGCTCAAGATCGATGATGTCGCTGCTGCGCTGCTGCGCGTCCTTCTCGGCGCGGGTGCGCTTCCCCTCAAGCTCGATCTTACTTGCGCTTATCTTCGCTATCTCGTCCTTTATCGCGCGGATATCGGCGTTTATCTCCGCGAGTCTCGCGTTTTTCTCTTCAAGCCGCTGCTCGAACTGCTCTATCTGCCGCTCGTGCGCCGCGACGGCGTTCCGCCGCGCTTCGCTGTCTCCGGTCAGGCTGTCGAGCAGGAGCGAGAGCTGGTGCACCGAATTTTCGGTCGCCCGCTTCTCCGCCTCGTTCGAGGAGACGCCGCTACGCAGCTCCGCCTGATCCTCCAGCGCCATATCCAGCTGATAGCGGACGGCGGCAAGATTGGACTTTGCCCGCTCAAGCTCCGCATCGCAGGACTTCACTTTTTCGGCGAGGCCGGTACGCTGCTTCTTCAGCTTTTCAAGCTCGTTCGCGCGGGAGATTATGCCGCTGCCCTTGGCGCTGCTGCCGCCGGTCATCGAGCCGCCGGCGTTTATCAGCTGTCCGTCCAGCGTAACGATGCGCAGGCGGTTCCCGCTCGCCTTCGACATTCGCACCGCGGCGGCGAGAGATTCCGCCACGACGGTCCTGCCCAGCAGGTTCAGGAATATCTGCTCATACTTGCTGTCAAACTCCGCGAGCTCGCTTGCGATGCCGACGAAGCCCGGGTCGTTGACCGGCGCGTCGCGCATCACGCTGCCGCGGATGGTGTCGACGGGCAGGAATGTCGCCCGTCCGGCGTCCATGCGCTTCAAAAGCTCTATCGCGCTGCGGCCGTCGTTTTGGGTGTCGACGACTATATTCTGCGCCGCGGCGCCCAGCGCCGTCTCTATTGCGAGGGCGCACTCATCGTCCGTGCGGACAAGATTTGCGACGGGGCCGTGAACCCCGCGCAGGTTGCCGCGCTGAGTCTCGCGCATTATCGTCTTGACCGCGCGCGAGTAGCCGTCATAGTCCTTCTCCATCTCGGAGAGCATATTTATACGTGAATCCATGCTGCGCGCGTCGATATCGAGCTTCGTCGAGCGCTCGGAAAGCTGGTTCACTACCTGCTCACGGCTCTGCAGCTTCATGCGGCAGCCGTCAAGCACGTTGTTATTCTGTGCGGTTTTCTGCTCAAGCTCGCGGAGAGCAGAGTTTATTTCGTCAATGCGCTTCTGCCCATCGTCAATGCGGCCGCGTATCTCGCTGACGCGGTTCTCCTGATCCGCGATATCGTCGAGCATGCGCTGCATGCTCTCCTTGCTGCTCTGGACGTTGGCGCGCAGCACCGCGGCGTTCGCCTCACACTCGGAGGCCATGGCCTCGGCGGCGGACAGGCGCTCGCGCGCGTGCTCCGTCTCGACGTCCTTCTGGTGCATACGCTCCGTTATGCTCTCGGACGAGGAATACAGCGCCTGAAGCTCCGCCCGCGCCTGCTCCAGCTCGGTCTTGGACTGCTCGTACTCGGTCTTGATATTGTCCGCCTGGGAGCGCAGCTTGTCCAGCGTCTCCATCCAGACGGATATCTCCTGCACGCGCAGCTCATCGCGCAGCTTCAGATATTTTTTTGCGGTCTCGGCCTGCTTTTTCAGCGGCCCGACCTGAATTTCAAGCTCTTCTATCTTGTCGTTCACGCGGAGGAGATTTTCCTCCGTTTTTTCGAGCTTGCGCTCCGCCTCCTCCTTGCGGTAGCGGAAACGGGATATGCCCGCCGCCTCTTCGAATACCTCTCGCCGGTCGGTACTCTTGGTGGAGACGATCTCCGCGATGCGCCCCTGGCCGATGATCGAATAGCCGTCGCGGCCAAGGCCGGTATCCATGAGGAGGTTGTTTATATCCTTGAGCCTGACCGACTCACGGTTTATGTAATACTCGCTGTCGCCGCTGCGGTAATAGCGGCGGGTCAGCATTATCTCGCTGCTGTCATAGTCGAAGATGTGGGCAGAGTTGTCGATTATCAGCGACACCTGCGCAAAACCCAGCGGGCTGCGCTTCTCCGTACCGCCGAAGATGACATCCTCCATCTTCGCGCCGCGCAGAGCCTTTGTCCGCTGCTCGCCCATGACCCAGAGTATGGCGTCGGATATGTTCGACTTGCCGGAGCCGTTCGGCCCGACAATGGCGGTTATATCTTTTTCAAATGTAAGCCGCGTTTTATCGGCAAAGGATTTGAATCCCTGTATCTCCAGTGCTTTTAAGTACAAATGAATAACCTCTGATTTTAAAACTTAACAAGTTATTATATTATATATCTCAGGTTTTTTCAATGGAAACTATGGAAATTTCATCATTTTCCGCGTCTATCCCGCGTATTTTCAGCTCTTTGAGGCCGAATTCAGCCGTCAGGCGGGAGACGTTTCCCCGATGCTGGCCGACTGCCTGCGAAACGCGGCTTTTATTCACGCCGAGCGTGACCCTGCTCCCCGCAGGGACGCCGTTCAGCACCGCACGCATTTTATCGAGCATAAGACGGCTCTTCACGAGCTCGCCCAGCGCCGGATGATACGCGCCGCCCGCTGCCGCGCCGCCGGACAGCTCGTCCGTGCTCAGCATAGCGAAATCGCCCTCGACGATGCGCCACGGAGTGGCGTACGCCGCCATGTTCCGCGCTGCGTGCGCGAGCATGGCGGGGGAAATGTCCGTCAGCGTCACGCCGCATCCAAGCTCGGCGAAATATGTTCCGTATTTCCCGACGCCGCAGCCGATATCGAGCACACTGCAGCCGGGGTGCAGCAGCCCGTTTGAGGTGAAGAACTCCAGCAGCTGCCGGTTATAGTCGTTCAGCCCCATGCGGAAAACCCGCTGGTAGTCCGCCGCGGCCTCGTCCCAGCTTTTAATCTGTTCCATCCGCGTCCTCCCCGTGCGTTTTGACGTCCGGGAACGGTATCAAAACGGGTATGCCCATGCAGTCGACGATGTGTACGTGCATGTCGTAAACGTGTTCGACTATCTCCGGCGACATGACCTCACGCCCGCCGTGTGCGTATATCTCCGAATCCTTGAGGAACATGAAGCTGTCACAGTAGCGGATGGCGAGGTTCAGGTCGTGCAGCACGATAATGACGCTTATTTTATGCTCGCGCGCGATGGCGCGCACAAGCTGCATGACCTCGTGCTGATTGCGCGGGTCGAGATTGCTGGTCGGCTCGTCGAGCAGCAGCACGCGCGGCTCCTGCGCCAGCGCGCGGGCGATCAGCACCTTCTGCGCTTCGCCGCCGGACAGCTCCGACACACTGCGCAGTGCGTAGGATTCAAGCTTCATGCGGCGCAGGATATCCGAAACTATCTCCCTGTCCCGGTGCGTCGCGTCCCATTGGATGTACGGCTTGCGGCCGAGCAGCACCGTGTCGAAAACCGACATGTCCACCGCCCGCGCGTTCTGTGCCACGTAGGCGACGTTCTGTGCCATCTCGTTGCTGCTCATCGCAAAAACGTTCTTCCCGTCCACGATGACCTCGCCGGACTTCGGGCGGAGAATGCGGTCGATGCATTTTAAAAGCGTGCTCTTGCCGGCACCGTTGTTGCCGAGAATGGCGGTGCAGATGCCGTCCGGAACGTCAAAGCTCACGCCGAGGAGCGTGTCGGGGGCGTTTTTCCCGTAGGAAAAGCATATGTCTCTGACCTCAACCATTGGAATTTCTCCCCCTGAACAGCAGAATAAGGAATACCGGCCCGCCGATGAACGACATTATCGCGCCGATGGGCAGGATTATCGGCGGCGCGATCAGCTTTGCGAGCGCGTCCGCGAGTATCAGCAGCAACGCGCCGCAGACCGCGGAGCCGGGGACAAGGAAGCGGTGGTCGTTGCCGACAAAAAAGCGCATGACATGCGGCGCGATGAGGCCGACAAAGCTGATTATGCCGACGAACGACACCGCGACCGCCGCCGACAGCGAGCACACCGCCATGCTGGCGACCATGACCTTCTTCGTGTCCACGCCGAGGCTCTTGGCCGTGTCGTAGCCCGCTTCCATGGCGTTGTAGTTCCAGCGGTTATACATGTAGTAGATGAAGCTCAGCACGAAAACGACGCTGATAAAGCGCAGATCCTTCCAGCTTGCGCTGCCGAGGTTGCCGAAGGTCCAGAACACGACCGCGCCGAGCGAGGTATCGTCGGCGAAATATTGCAGTAGTGTGCTGCCGCCGGCGAACATCGCGCTGAGCGCCGTGCCCGCGAGGATCAGCCCGCCGGGGCCGACGTTTTTCTTGAGCCGGGAGATGAGTATCACGACGACCGACGATATCGAGCCGAAGACGAAGGCGCAGAGCGTGACGATATACGGGTTATCGATCGATACGGTCGAGGTGGAGTTGGAGTTTGTTATCACGCCGCCGCCGAACACGATTATGCCCAGCGCTGCGCCGAAAGCCGCGCCCTGCGACACGCCCAGCGTTGATGCCGAGGCGAGAGGGTTGCGCAGTACGCACTGCATCACCGCGCCGGAGGCCGCGAGCGTTGCGCCGACGAATATCGCCGCCAGAACGCGCGGCAGGCGGATGTTCATAATGGCGGTCTGATATTTCTTTTCGCCCTCACCGGCGAGCGCACGGAAAATGTCCGGCAGGCTGATTTTCAGCGAGCCGATGCCCATATACACCACGGCGGCAAAAAGCGTAATAAACGCCGCAGCCGCAAGCGCTATGCGCTTGCGGGCGACGAACTGTTCATATTGTTCGATTTTTACTGGGTGCTTCTGCAATTATATCACACCTTTATTATCCGAGAGTGACGGCGTCGTAGCCGAGCCCGGCTTCGGTCAGCAGGTCGAGGTAGCCGTCGTGGCCGAGGAAGAAGGAGAATATCTCGTTTGCCTTGGCCTCAAAATCAACGTCCGCGAATGCATCGGGGAACAGCAGCGATCCTGCGTAGTAGGCGCTGACGAGGGGAATCTCGACGTTGGTGTAGTTCGCGGTGGAGTTCGGCCACTGATAAACCTTGCCGTTCTTGACGGCTTTGAGCTGCTCGAAGAAGCTCGGATCTTCTGCGTACTGATCCTTGACAAGCTCAAGGTTACCGGAGTCGAGAATGATGATGTCGGGGTCCCACGCGAGGATCTGCTCGCGGTCTACCTCAACGCCGTGGGGGCCTTCGATGATGCCGGCGGCAGCGTCGTTCGCGTGGATGGAAGCGAGAATTGCGTCGTTGGCGTAAACGCCTTCGATGCCGTGCCCGCCGCGGAAGGTGGCGGCGGCGCCGAGAACGAGGGGCTTGTCCTCATCGGGGATGTCCTTGGTGCGCGCGTCGAGGTCGGCGAGACAGTTGTCCATGAAGGAGATGACCTCCTCGGCACGTTCGGGCACGCCGCAGGCGTCGCCGAATACGCGAAGCGCCAGCTTGTAGTCCTCGCCGAACAGGGTGCCCTGCGGGGCGGCGACGACGGAGCGGCCAAGCTGCTCTTCGATGGAGTTGACGATGTCCTCCTCATAGGTGCAGAGGATTATATCGGGATTGGCCTCAAGAATGACTTCCGGCAGGATCTCGCCGTAGCCGCCGGCTGAGGCCGCGGGCAGGTCGGCCCACGCTTCATGGTTGAAGCAGCCGTAGGCCATGAAGAGACTGTCGTTCTGGTCGCCGTTTGCGGTGGTGACCATCTTGTCCTGAAGGCCGAGGTAGACGAGCATACGCGTCGCGTTGCCGAGGGTGACGATGGAGTTTATCTCGGTCGGAACTTCTATTTCGCGTCCCAGACCGTCGGTTATGACGCGGGTGGCGGGAGCGGCGTCAACGGCGGAGGATTCCTCGGCGGGAGCCTCGGTCGCGGGGGTGCCGCTCTGCTGCCGGCCGCAGCCTGCGAGCATGCTCAGGGACAGGAGCATTGCGAGAATAAGTGCAAGAGTTCTTTTCATTTGAGGTCGTTTCTCCTTTGACGATAAATCATGTTCCTGATTATATCAGCCGCGGGGCAATTGCGGAAGCCCCCTAGGGGGATAAAATTTTGACATACTGCGCGGAGCTATGGTATAATCTCAGCATATTTTTAAAAGGACAGATGAACATGACGCGCATTTTATTCGTTTGCCACGGCAATATATGCCGCAGCCCGATGGCGGAATTTGTGATGAAGTCGCTCGCCGCCTCGGCGGGGCTGGAGCGGGAATTCGACATTGCCTCGGCCGCGACCAGCAGCGAGGAGCTGGGCAACCCCGTGTACCCGCAGGCGCGGCGCAAGCTCGCCGAGCACGGTATCGGCTGCGCGGGCAAAACCGCCCGCTGCATGACTGCGGCGGATTACGGCGCGTACGACCTGCTCATCGGCATGGACGCGGCGAACCTGCGCAATATGCTGCGCATCTGCGGAGGCGACCCGGACGGCAAGCTCCATAAGCTGACCGAATACTGCGGCCGCCCGGACGACGACGTCGCCGACCCGTGGTATACCGACGATTTCGACGCCGCATGGAACGACATATACTCCGGCTGCAAGGGGCTGCTGGACGCACTCGCCCCTGAAGTGGAGCTTGACCTGTCCCACTGCGCGACGCGGCACGATATCTACTCCGTGCTCCGCGAGAAGATGCACTGGCAGGACTGGTACGGCGAGAATCTGGATTCTCTGTGGGACATCCTCACGGGGCTGCCGTTCTATGGCCGCCGCTTCACGTTCAGGCTGCCGGACGGGGAGATACGGATGTACGCCGAAAAGGTATACGCGACATTTGAGGACGCGGGGCTGCCGGTGTCAACCAATAGTGGAAGAAAATAAGTATAAAATATTTGACAATATATACCCCGTGTGTTAATCTAATAAAGCGTTAAATCAATTTATATATTATTATAGAAAGGAGTCGCCAAGATGAGCATCAAGTCTGCAGGAAAGCTGAACAAGAATACCGAATCCGGGCGGCTCTGTGCGTAATTTGCCCTGCACATTTTTGCGGACATTGCCCGGGAGCATCGTCTTCCGGGCATTTTTGCGCACTGAGCCTGAAGCTAATAGGACATAAAAGAATTTATGAAGAAAATCATTCCGTTTTTGAAGCCGTACAGGGCGCAGCTCCTGTTGGCGGTGCTGCTGAGCGCGGCGTCCACGCTGTGCGAACTGCTCCTGCCCACCATCATGAGCGACATACTCGACAAGGGCGTCTATCTTGCCGACCTCTCGTACATACTCCGCTGCTGCGGGCGTATGCTGATCGTCGCGCTCATAAGCCTCGGTACGGTGCTGGGCGGCGCGTACCTCAGCGCACAGGTCGTCGCGGGCTTCTGTACCGATCTGCGCGAGACGGTGTTCAACCGCGTCAACAATATGAGCTTCGAGGAGTTCAGCTCCATCGGCACCTCCGCGCTCCTCAGCCGCGCGACGCATGATATCGGCGGTCTCTCATGGGTCGCGTCGATGCTCTCCGGCAGCGTCGTGACGATACCGGTGCTGTTTCTGGGCGGCGTGCTGCTGGCCATGCGCAAGGACGCGGTGCTCGCGCTGATCATGCTGGTGTTCGTGCCGGTCGTGTTCGTCATCGTCACCGCGGTCGGCAGAAAGATCGAGCCGCTGTGGGTCATCTCCGACAGCTACGTCGACAAGCAGAACGACATCGTCCGCGAGCGCCTGCACGGCATCCGCGTTATCCGCGCCTTCAACAGCGAGCCGCGCGAGCATAAGCGCATCGACGAGGCCACGCATGTCATGGCCGACAACATCATCCACGCGAATGTCAGCATGGGACTCGTCTCGCCTCTGACCATCGCGCTGATGAACATGGCGGCGGTGCTTATTGTGTGGATAGGCGGCTGGCGCATGGAAAACGGCCTGAGCGGCGTCAGCGGCGGCGACATCTTTGCGATAGTCCAGTATGTCGCGCTGACGATGAACGGCGTCGTGATGGCGGCGTTTATGATAGTCATGCTGCCCCACGCGAAGGTTGCCGCCGGGCGTATCGGCGTGGTGCTCGACTCCGAGGGCATCGCCGACCCCAACCCCGAAGAGGCGCTGGAGCTGAAGGGCGATATAGAGTTTGAGCATGTCAGCTTCTGCTACGACGGGGCGAGCGTCCCCGCAGTGGAGGACGTCTCGCTGCACATCCGCCCCGGCGAGAAGATCGCCGTCATCGGCGGCACGGGCAGCGGCAAATCCACTCTGGTGCAGCTGCTGATGAGCTTCCGCCTGCCGACGTCGGGCAAGATTTACTTCGATGGGCGCGACGCCGCCACGATAAACCGCAAGACCATCCGCGACAATATGAGCTGCGTACTCCAGCGCCCCGCGATATATTCCGGCAGTATCCGCCGGAATATCGAGATGGGCCGCCCCGGCGCGAGCGAGGCGGAGATAGAGGAGGCCGTCGGCATCGCGCAGATGGCCGACTATGTGGACAGGCTGCCCGACGGGCTGGAGCATATGCTCGAGCAGTCCGGCAAGAATCTCTCCGGCGGGCAGAAGCAGCGCATATGCATCGCCCGCGCGATACTGAAAAACGCCCCGATCTTTATCTTTGACGACAGCTTTTCCGCTCTCGACTTCATGACCGAGGCGCGTCTGCGCGCACGGCTGGGCGAAAAGATACAGGGGCGGACGCAGATCGTCATCACGCAGCGCATCAGCTCCGCGATGAGCAGCGACTGCATCTTCGTCATGGACGGCGGGCGGTTGGTCGACGCCGGACGGCACGAAGAGCTGCTCGAGCGCTGCCGCATCTATCGGGAGATCTACGTCTCCCAGACCGGAGGTGAGGCGAAATGAAGACCAAAAAGGATAGAGCCGCCTCCCGCGAGCGGCGCCGCAGTGACCGCGCCGTGCTGCTGAGACTGGTGCAGGAGGCAAAGCCGATATATAAATGGCTGGCGCTGGCATGTCTGATAAGCCTTGGCATAATCGCCTGCGCCGTCGCCGCGCCGCAGCTGCTGGGCGACTGCGTCCAGCTCCTGTACGATTACTGGGCGGGCAGCTTCACCGGAGCGAGCCTGACCGCGGCGCTCACGGGCGGATGCCTAGCGCTGGCGGGGGTGTACCTGCTGCAAAGCCTGATGAGCTGGCTGAAAATGCTGCTGCTCAATAACGTCGTCAGCCGCTATTTCACCTGCGCCCTGCGCATCAAGCTCTCTGCCAAGATAAGCCGGCTCCCCGTAAGCTTCGTGGACAGAACTCCCGTCGGCCAGATACTCGACCGCATGACCGAGGACGTCTCGACGATGGGCAACTCCATCCACAGTATTATCGACACGCTGATGGTCGGCTTTTTGCAGATAATCGCCATCGCCGTGATGATGCTGCTTGAGGACTGGCGGCTGGCGCTGGTCGTGATACTGTTCATGCCGGTGTCGGTGCTGCTGTCGATAAAGATATCGAACCTGAGCGGTAAGCATTTCGAAAGAATGTTTGCCGTCGGCGGGCAGCGCTTCGCCCATGTCGAGGAGAGCTTCACGAATTACCAGACCACCAAGGCCTATAACTACGAGCAGGCGACCATCGACACGCACCACGACATCTGTGAGGAGCGGAAAAAGTCGGAGGCGAAGGCAAACTTCTTCGGCTCGCTGGTTAGACCATGCATCGCGTTTTCAAACGCGCTCGCGTATATCATAATCTGCGTGCTCGGCGGCGTGCTCATCGTAGAAAACGGCGTGAGCATCGGCGTTGTCGTGACGGTGGTGCTGTTTGCGCGGCAGTTTTCCTCGCCGCTGGAGCAGATAGCCGACGGCATGAGCAATCTCCAGCGCACCAAGGCCGCGTCGAAGCGTGTGTTCGACATGCTGGACGCCGAGGAGGAGCCGCAGCAGAGCGGCCACATCCCCGCCGACGTCAAGGGCGACGTGAAATTTGAGGATGTCAGCTTCTCGTACAGCAAGGACACGCCTCTCATCCGCGACCTCAATATCGATGTAAAGCGCGGGCAGAAGATCGCCATCGTCGGCCCCACCGGCGCGGGCAAGACCACGATAGTCAACCTGCTCATGCGATTTTACGATATCGACAGCGGCCGCATAAGCATCGACGGCTATGACATTTCCGAGACTTCGCGCGACGATGTCCGCGCGCTGTTCGGCATGGTGCTTCAGGACACATGGCTCTTCAGCGGCACCGTGGCCGGCAACGTCGCCTACGGCCGTCCGGACGCAACGCGGGAGGAGATAATCGCCGCCTGCGACGAAGCCTACTGCGATCACTTCATCCGCACTCTGCCGCAGGGCTATGACACCGTTGTCAGTGAGGATTCGGCCAGCATCTCCGGCGGACAGAAGCAGCTGCTGACCATCGCCCGCGCGCTGCTGGCGGATC
>ERZ780149.2742-NODE-2742-length-15840-cov-4.430345_pt1 | contig 15840 bp, 14 predicted proteins | sample MGYA00511367_ERZ780149 | MGnify/ENA primary metagenome ERZ780149 (study PRJEB29588, sample SAMEA2153852) | human gut metagenome | biome: human gut; feature: human-associated habitat; material: faeces | place: Denmark | collected 2008/2010 ... | reverse complement strand
TGCAAAAAAATAAATATCCACCAGCTTAGCTGGTGGATATTTATTATTAATTATTAGTTTCAGTTTGTTTTCTAATTTCTTCGGCAAAGTTTTCTTTTCTTTTTTCAAGACCTTCACCCATAACCCAACGAACAAATCTTCTAACAGTAATTTTTTCGCCAATTTTAGCAATGGCTTCATTAATAACAGTTCTAATGTCTTTGCTTGGGTCTTTAACAAACATTTGGTCTAACAAGCAAACTTCTTTAAGATATTTCTTAATTCTTCCTTCAACCATTTTGTTAGCAACAGCTTCTGGTTTGCCTTCGTTCAAGGCTTGAGCCATGTAGATTTCTCTTTCTTTATTAAGAGCCACTTGGTCAACCTCAGCATCGCTAATATAAAGTGGGTTAGCGGCTGCAATATGCATTGCTATGTCATGAACAAGTGCCTTAAATGCATCACTTTTGGCAACAAAGTCAGTTTCACAGTTAACTTCAACCATAACACCAATTTTGCCATTACCATGAATGTAACTTAAAACAACACCTTCGGCGGCAATTCTGCCTTCTTTTTTAGCGGCAGAAGCAATTCCCTTTTCACGAAGATAGTTAATTGCTTTTTCCATATCACCGTTAGTTTCAGTCAAGGCTTGTTTGCATTGAAGCATGCCTACCCCAGTTTTCTCACGAAGTTCAACAACATCTTTTGATGTAAACATAAAAATTCCCCCTTGTTTTTATTATTGTTCGCCAGATTCTTCTTTGTTTTCGCTAGCATCAGCTGCAGCCAACGCTTGTTCCATGTTTGGTTCAGTTTCGCTTTCACTTGCAGCAGCCTTCGCTTCTGCTTCTTTGCGTTTTGCTAAACCTTCTTCGCCTTCTTTGGCTTCAATAACAGCATCTGCAATTGCCCCAGCAATAAGTTTAACTGCCCTTATTGCATCATCATTGCCTGGAATAACATAGTCAACATCATCTGGGTCACAGTTTGTGTCAACAAGCCCAACAATTGGAATTCCAAGGCTTCTTGCTTCACGAACAGCAATATACTCTTTCTTAGGGTCAACAACGAACAACACGCCAGGCATTGTGTGCATATCTTTAATGCCACCAAGGTTCTCTTCAAGTTTGTCTCTTTCGGCTTTAAGTTTTGCAACTTCTTTTTTAGGCAAAAGGTCAAATTCACCTGTTTGCTCCATAGCGTTAAGCTTGTTAAGCCTGTCAACACGAGCACGAATTGTTTTAAAGTTGGTTAATGTTCCACCAAGCCAACGGTTGCCCATGTAAAACATTCCGCATCTTTGTGCTTCTTCAATAACAGCATCTTTTGCTTGTTTTTTAGTTCCAACAAACAAAACAGACTTTCCGCTTGAAACAACTTCTTTAACAAAGTTATACGCTTGGTCAATAAGCCCAACTGTAACTTCAAGATTAAGAATATAAATGTCGTTTCTTGCAGTGAAGATATACTTTTTCATTTTTGGGTTCCACTTACGAGTTGGATGACCAAAATGAACACCGGCTTCAAGCAATTGTTTCATTGATACAACGCTCATTTTAAATTCCTCCTTGTTTTTATTTCCTCCCAATGCGTCACCTAATTAAACAACCTTAAATTTTAAGGCAACGGTTTAATTATCAGCAAAGGTGTGATTTCTTATGTATTGTAACACAAAAAAAAATCAATATCAAGAGATTAAACAAATTTTCATTTAATTCTTGAAATTGATTTTAAATTAAGAAAAGTCAGTTTCTGTTATGTTATTTGAATTCATTTTAAACCTAACAGCATCAGTGTCTCCACGCCTGTAAGAAAAGACAGTGTTTTGAAGTAATTGAGATTTTTCTTCAATATGAAGAAATTTTAGATTAACCCCTAGCCTATTAACCCTAGACAAACTATTTAATTTTCATTATTATTTCAATTTTTGTATTAAAACTTAAATTCAACAATTTTACAAAACAAAAAAATACTAGCAAAAAACTAGTATTTTTATTTTTCAAATTGTAATTCTAATTAATTTCAGCAATTATAGTTTTAGCAAAATTTAAACCATAATAAAGCGATGCAAAGATTGTTATAATTTTATACCATTAATATACAAAATCAACTGCAAACCTATTCACCCTCGGCAGTGTCAGCCTCATCAAGAAGTTTGTTATATTCATCAAACACAGCGTCAATTATTGCGTCATCAAGTTCAATTTCAAATTTATCTTCGCCGTCTTTCCCTTTTGTTACCTTAAACACCAAGGCTTCATCTTCTTCCATGCCTTCAAGCAATTCAACTGGTTGCAAAATTGCATAGAATGAACCTTGATATGCAATGCCTGCAATCTCAACAAAGTCAACCTCTTCACCCTCACTGCTTACAAGGGTTACAATATCATCTTCATCATTTGCCATGTGGTCAATAGACTCTGGCAATTGACCTTTTAAATCTTTTTCGTTAGCCATAATAATTCTCCTTTTAATTTATTAATAAATTATTATTTTAACCAAGCACAAGGCTTACTTTCAAATAACAAAATATTTTTAAGATTTTTTTGGTTTATCAAGATAATTTTGCAAAATTATGGTTGCTGCAACGGCATCAATAAGTTGTTTTCGCTTTTCTCTTCTAACATTACCTTCAATAAGCATTTTTTCTGCTGAAACCGTTGAAAGCCTTTCATCTTGAAAAACAACAGGAATTTCACAAATCTTGCTCAGTTCATTTGCAAACTCTTCAACCATTGCAACGCTTTGCCCTGAACTTCCATCAAGTTTTAAGGGTTTGCCAATAACAATTGTGTCAACCTCTAAACTTTCGGCAAGGTTTTTAATGTAATAAACATCTGCCTTTAAAAACCTTCTTTTATAAACCTCATAGGCAGAAGCGATTACCCCAAGAATATCACTTGTTGCAATGCCAATTCGCACAGAACCAATGTCAAGACCAAGTTTTTTCATCTCAATTCCTAGTTTAGTTTAGCATAAAAAAAGAAGTTAGTCCAATAATTGAACTAACTTTTTACAAAATAGAGAACTATTATTGCTCTTTTTTGCCCTTTTTAATGTTTTGCTTCATATCATCAATCTTATCTTCAACCATTGTTGTGCCTTTTTTCACTAAATCTTGAATTTGTTTATTTTTGGTTGCTACCACTGCACCAACAGTTAGTCCAACAAGCATTGAAACAAAACAACATTGCAAAAACTCTTTCATAATTCCCTCCCTTTATTTCACTAGACTAAATTTTGCAATTAATTCAATAAAACGGGAAAAACTAATAATTTTATCTTTTGTTAGTGCAAAATCTCATCTAGTTAATTCTAGTTTCCCCACAATTCGACATTTTATGCAAAAAAAACAAAAAATAAAGGCAATATTCTTTGCCCTTATTTTTAATTCATTTATTTAAATTGCTTATTGATTAAAATTAATCATCTGCGTTTTCTTCATTAAGTTTTTTAAGCGCATCACTAAGTGTTGAAGTTAAGTCATCAATTGAATCAAAAATTTTATCTTCTTCATCAATATCATCAATATCTCTTGTGTAAACCTCAACAGTTTTAGTTGTTGTTTTTGAAATTTGTGGAGTTGGTGAAGATTGCGCAACTTCTTTTTGTTGTGAAACTTCTGCAACTTCCTTTTTATCTTCCGCTTTTTTATTTTCTTTCTTAGTGTCTTGCTTTGGGTTTGCTGTTTTTTGTTCAGTTTTTAAGTTGTTTGAAGCACTTTCAGTTTTCTGTTCAACTTTTTTTGGTTGTTTTTGAACTTTTTCTTTGTTTTCTTTTTTAGATTCAGTTTTTACCTCATCTTCATCATCATCTTGGTCAAGTTCATCACTGTTAGCAATGTTGCTGATTTTGAATTTATCAGGCACATACCCCAAAGTTTTTAAAAAGTAATTGTTAATTGCTGTGTGAATTGCATCTTCAACAAGAAGCAATGCATAGTTTTTGCTTGAAGGAACTTTGCCCCCAAGTTCACTTTTTAACTGGTCAATTGTTATTGTGTAAACCTCATCAAAAGTTTTGTTCATGATAAGTTTTGTTGCAACGCTTGATGCAGCAATTGAAACAACGCTTCCATATGCTTGAAATTTAACATCAACAATTGTATCCTTTTCAACGGCAATATAAAATTTAACAATATCACCGCAAAGTTTATCTTTAACCTTGCCAACGGCATCGGCACCCTTAATTACCCCAACATTAATAGGATTATAAAATTCTTCTAAAAGTTTTTCAGTGTACATATTACAATTCCACCTTGTTTTTATAAATTCTTACTGCTGAAATGCTTCTAATTTTTTTAACGGCCTTGTAAATTGCATTAACAGCAAAGTCAATTTCTTCTGTTGTTGTGTTAGGGCTTAAAGTGAACCTTATTGAAGATTGTGCAATTTCATTATCAAGCCCCATTGCAACCAAAACATGGCTTGGTTCAAGGCTTCCTGATGCGCAAGCAGAACCAGTTGAGACGCTTACACCAAATCTATCTAGCATCATTAAAACCGCTTCACCCTCGACGCCCTCAAATGAAATGTTAATGTTGTTTAAAAGCCTTTGTGTTGGGTGCCCGTTTAGGCTGATGTTATGAACTTTTTCGCTAATTTGTTTTAAGAAATATTTTCTTAATGCTTTAAGTTTTTTGTTATTTTCATCAAGATTTTGAGTTGCAATTTCAATTGCCTTGCCAAGACCAACTGCTGCTGGAACATTGCTTGTGCCTGCACGCATATTTCTTTCTTGATGCCCACCATCAATAAACTTTTCAATTTTTACGCCCTTTTTAACATACAAAACACCAATTCCCTTAGGGCCATAAAACTTATGTGCTGAAAGGCTTAGTGCTGAAATGTTCATTTCGTGAACATTAAATGGAATTGCACCAATTGCCTGAACTGCATCAGTGTGGAAAGGAATGTTGTTTAGCCTTGCAAGTTCTGCAATTGCCCTTATTGGCTCAATTGTTCCAACTTCGTTATTAGCACTCATAATTGAAATAAGCACTGTTTCAGGCTTAATTGCTTTTACAATTTCAGTGTAATCAACAATACCTTTGCTATCAACAGGAATATATGTAACCTCAAACCCCTCTTTTTCAAGAGCCTTGCAAGACTCTAAAACTGATGGGTGCTCAATTGCACTTGTTATAATGTGATTACCTTTTTGTTTGTTTGCATGAGCAATTCCCTTTATTGCCCAGTTGTTTGATTCACTTCCGCCTGATGTAAAGTAAATTTCGCTTGGGTCAGCACCAATTGCTTTTGCAACTCTTTCTCTTGCCACTTCAAGGGCTTCATCAGCCTCTCTACCCAATGCGTAAAGGCTTGAAGCATTGCCATAACAATCATTAAGAGCAGTAAGCATTTCGCGATAAACCTCACTGCTTATTGGAGTTGTTGCGGCATAATCAAGATAAACATTGCTAATTTTTTCCATAATTATCTCCTAAACTTTAATTTGACTTAATTTTAGCACAACAATAATTCAAAGTCAATAACTGCAAATAAATTATCAACAAAAAAAGGGTTATCAAACCCTTAAATTTGCATATTTAGGCGATTTTTTAGTTCATCTGCCGTGCAAAAACCCAAAAATCTTGCAATTTCCTTGCCGTTTTTGTAAACCGCAATTGTTGGTATACTTTGAATATTTTGGTCAGCAGAAAGGCTTTGAGCCTCATCAACATTGCATTTTCCAAAAACAAATTTATCACCAAGTTCATTTGCAACTTGCTCAAAATTTGGTGCCATCATTCGGCATGGTCCGCACCAACTTGCCCAAAAATCAATCACAGCGGGTTTATCTGAATTTGTAAATTCATCAAAATTGTTCTCGTTAATTTTTTCCATACAAAATCTCCTTATTTATATTTTTAATTTCATTTAAGTTAACAGATTTAGTTTCCCCAGTTTGCATATTTTTTATTTGCGCAACATTGGTTTTAAGTTCATCTTCACCAATAACCATTATAAATTTTGCTGCAATTTTGTTTGCAAATTTCATTTGTGCCTTTAAACTTCTTGCACATTGGTCAAAATCTGCAGAAATTCCATTGTTTCTTAACTTGGTTACAATGTTTAAAACCGCCCCAATTTTTTCTTCATCAGTTGAGCAAACAAAAATGTCAAGTTGGTTTTCATTTGGAATTTCAATATTGTTTTTTTCAAGCAACATTAAAATTCTCTCTTCACCAAGACCAACTCCAACTCCGCTAAGGCTTTTGCCACCAAGACCACTAATTAAGCCATCATATCTTCCGCCGCCACAAATTGTTCCAAGTGCCCCTTCTTCGGTTGTCATAAATTCAAAAACCGTGCGGGTGTAATAATCAAGCCCACGAACAAGGCAAGGGTTCACAACAAATTCAACATTCGAAGCTTTAAGCAAATTCATAACGCTGTTAAAATGAGCCCTGCAATCAACACAAAGAAAATCTATTGGCTTTGGTGCATCTGCTTTCAATTTTATGCAATTTTCATTTTTGCAATCAAGCAATCTTAATGGATTTTTTTCAAGCCTTACTTTGCAATCATCACAAAGTTCATTCACATGCGCGCTATAATATTGCTTTAATTTTTCAATGTAAACCTGCCTGCATTCGCCGCAACCAATTGAATTGATGTTGAGTTTATAGTTTTTAAAGTTAAGTTCATCAAACACAGTTTTAACCATAAGCATAACTTCAACATCAATGCTTGGGTCAACACTTCCATATGCCTCGATTGAAAATTGATGATGCTCTCTAAACCTGCCTGATTGTGGCCTTTCATATCTAAAACAACTGGTGTAAGAATAAAGTTTTAAAGGCATTGCCTCGCCATCAAGCCCATTTTCAATAACTGCTCTTGCAATTGATGCCGTGCCTTCGGGTTTTAAGGTAAGGCTTCTGTCCCCTTTATCTTTAAAGGTATACATTTCTTTGTTAACAATGTCACTTCCTTCACCAACCCCACGCACAAAAAGTTCAGTGTGCTCGAAGGTTGGTGTTCTTATTTCCTTAAAATTAAACCTTGCAAGAACCTCTTTTGCAATCTTTTCAAAATATTGATATTTATATACCTCGCTTGGAACAACATCTTTTGTGCCTTTTGGCCTTGTTATCATCTTTTTCTCCTTTTTGTGTTAATTATAAAAACCAATTTTTGGTCTGTTATTATTTTTAATTTCGTCAAGCACTGGTTTTAAGTGTTCGGTTACATAGTTTCTGTCAATCTCAATATCAACAACAGGGTGGTTCCCCGAAGCATTAAATGAAATGTCTTCAACCAAGGCTTCCATAATTGTGTGCAACCTTCTTGCCCCAATGTTTTCAACATTTTTGTTTTCAAAAACTGCAACATTTGCAATTTCATCAATGGCGTCAGGCTTAAACACCAAATTGATGTTATCAACTGAAAGCAGTGCGCAATATTGCTTGATTAGCGAATTTTCAGTGTCAGTTAAAATTTTAATAAAATCTTCCTTTTCAAGGCTTGAAAGTTCAACAATAACAGGAAACCTTCCTTGTAACTCAGGAATTAAGTCTTTAACGCTTGAAATGTGAAAAGCACCTGCTGCAATAAACAAAATGTAATCAGTTTTTATTGAGCCATATTTAGTTGTAACAGTTGAGCCTTCAACAATAGGCAAAATATCTCTTTGCACGCCTTCCCTGCTAACATCTGCCCCTGAAGAGTTACCTTTGCCTGCAACCTTGTCAATCTCATCAATGAAAATAATGCCGTCTTGTTCTGCTCTTCTAAGCCCTTCGGCAGTAACACTGTCATTATCAATCAGCCTGTCGCTTTCTTCATCAATAAAGCATTTTCTTGCGTCTTTAATTGAAAGTTTTTTAATCTTTTTCCTTTTTGGCAAAATGTTACCAAGCATGTCACCAATGTTTAGTTCCATGCCAACCATTCCCGGCATAAGTGGAACTGCTTTCTTTTCATCAAAAACTTCAACTTCAATAATTTGATTGTCTATTGACCCACTTTCAAGTTCATTAATTATTCTTTGTTTTAAAACTTCATCAGGTGTGTCTGTGTTATTTGCCTTTCTTTGTGGCAACAAAACATTGACAATTCTTTCATTTGCAATTGATTTGGCTTTCACTTTAACTTCTTCAAACTTTTCCTTTTTAACAAGCCTTACACTTGCTTCAACCAAATCTCTAACCATTGATTCAACATCTCTGCCAACATACCCAACTTCGGTAAACTTTGTTGCTTCAACTTTAATAAATGGTGCATGAACAAGTTTTGCAAGCCTTCTTGCAATTTCAGTTTTTCCGCAACCTGTTGGCCCTTTCATTATAATGTTTTTAGGTGTAATTTCTTCCCTTAACTCTTCGCTAAGTTTGCTTCTTCTGTATCTGTTTCTAAGGGCATTTGCAACCGCTCTTTTTGCTGCGTTTTGCCCAATAATAAACCTGTCAAGTTCGCTTACAATTTGCTTAGGTGATAATTCCATAAAAATTTTACTCCTTAATATTCAACTTTAAACTTTCAAGTGCACGCTTGGTTAATGCCAGTTTTCTTTCAGTTTTGTCTTTAATTTTTTCTTCAAGCGGTGGCAAAATTCCAAAATTAGCGTTCATTGGTTGAAAGTTTAAGTTTGGTGTTGTTATGTAATTAATTATAGCACCAATCATGGTTTTGTCACTAAAATTTTCAAATTTTTGATTATTTATTTTGCAAGCAAGGCTAATTCCCGCAACAAGCCCGCTCATTGTGCTTTCCATATAACCCTCAACTCCTGAAAGTTGCCCTGCAATAAATAACCTTTCATGCCCCTTAACAGAAAAATCTTTGTTTAAAAACTTTGGAGCATTTACATAACTGTTTCTGTGCATCACGCCAAACTTAACAAATTCAGCATTTTCAAGCGCAGGAATTAAACTAAAAACCCTTTTTTGCTCACCAAATGTTAAATTGGTTTGAAACCCAACTAGGTTATACAAACTGCCCTCAACATTTTCTTTTCTTAGTTGCACAACTGCGAAAGGTTTCTTGCCAAATTCATCTTTAAAACCAACAGGTCTAAGAGGGCCAAACCTTAAACTATCTTTCCCCCTGCTTGCCATAACTTCAATTGGCATGCATCCTTCAAAAATTTCATTCTTTTCAAATTCGTGCAGTTCAACCCTTTTTGCATTAACAAGTTCATTTACAAATTTTTCATACTCTTCTTTGTTTAGCGGACAATTAATGTAATCACTTTCACCTTTGCCATATCTTGCGCCAGTAAAGGTTTTATCATAATTAATACTACCTCCGTCAACAATAGGAGCACTAGCATCAAAAAAATGTAAATTATCTTGCCCTAAAAAATTGCAGATAGATTTGCTTAACCCTTCACTTGTTAAGGGTCCTGTTGCAATTATGGTGTTGTTTGTTTCAAACTCGCAAACTTCTTTATTTATAACTTTAACATTGGGCATTTCTTTTATTGTTTTATCAACCAGTTGTGAAAACTTAAGCCTGTCAACCGCAAGGGCAGAACCCGCCTCAACACTGCACATTTTTGCACATTTTAAAATTAAACTATCAAGTTGTTCAAGTTCGGCTTTTAAAAGCCCACTTGCCGTTGTTAGTTCTTTTGATTTAAATGAGTTTGAACAAACAACCTCAGCAAGGCTATCTAGATGATGTGCAGGAGAAAATTTTTGAGGCTTCATTTCATAAAGTGTAACCATTATTCCCCTTTTTGCAAGTTGATAAGTTGCTTCACACCCAGCAAGCCCACCACCAATAACAACAGCACTTTTCACAACACTACTCTGCCTCCGTGCCTTGTTCATTATTTAAACTTTGAGATTGCAAAGGTCGCTCTTCATTTTTAAGTGGAACTTTTTTTGAAAAATCACACTTAGGGCATTTAACCACTTTGCTTTCTTTATAAACTTTCATGGTTAAATCTTCGCCACACTTAGGGCATTTTTCACCAGCAGGCAAATCCCAAGACTTATAGTCACAATCAGGATACCCCTCACACCCATAAAAAATTTTGCCAGTTTTTGTTTTAAGTTCTCTTATGTTTTTGCCACACTTAGGGCATTTGCCAACAACCTTAACCTCATTAAGTGGCTTTGTGTTTTTGCATTTTGGAAAATTCGGGCACGCTAAAAACTTGCCGAACTTTCCAGTTTTTATAACCATGTTTGCTCCGCATTTATCACAAATTTCATCGCTTGGTTCGTCAGGCACATGGTCAACATAACTGTCATTTTGGGCAACTTTTAATTCTTTTTCAAAATCTTTATAAAAATCGCCAACAACATTTTGCCAAACTTTTCCGCCATATTCAATGTCATCAAGTTTATCTTCCATATCGGCAGTGAAACCAATGTCCATAATATTAGGGAAAAATTTAATAAGCATGTCAACAACGCGTTTTCCAAGGTCAGTTGCTTTCAGTGCCTTGCCTTCTTTTTCAACATAGCCTCTGCTCATTATAACTGAAACAGTTTGAGAGTAAGTTGCTGGCCTTCCAATGCCTTTCTCTTCCATTGCCTTAACAAGGCTTGCTTCGGTGTAACGCGCAGGTGGCTTTGTGAATTTTTGTTCAGGCTTTAAATCTTCGGTTTTGAATTTATCACCATTTTCAATGTTTGGAAGTTTTGCACTAACCTCATCATCACCATCATCTGGCAAGTTGTTATAAAGAATGGTGTAACCATCAAAAACAGGGGTTCTGCCTGTTGCTCTAAATTTATATCCCGCACATTCAATGTCAACGCTAAGTGAATTATATGTTGCATCAGCCATTTGGCTTGCAAGAAACCTTTCATAAATAAGTTTATAAAGTTTGTAAAACTGCTTGCCAATTTTGTTTTTCAAACTTTCAGGAGTTCTTGCAAGAGTAATTGGTCTTATAGCCTCGTGCGCATCTTGTGCATCTTTTTTATTTTTATATGTTCTTACACTTTTTGGCAAATATTTCTCGCCATACTTCTCTTCGATATATTCTTTTGCCATTTTTTGTGCTTCGGGCGAAATTCTAACAGAGTCTGTTCTTATGTAGGTTACAAGCGCAACCTTGCCCTCGCCCTCAACATCAACACCTTCATAAAGCCCTTGGGCTGTTGCTGTTGTTTGCTTTAATGTCATTCCAAGTTTGTTTAGTGCCTCTTGTTGCATTGTGCTTGTTGTAAAAGGTGCACTTGGGTGAGATTGTGTTACAGATTTTTTAACATTAGTTGCAACAAATTCCCCTTTTTCAACCTTTTCTAAAATTAAATCCATATCTTGCTTAGATTTAATTTTTTTATCTTTACCATCAATCAAAAAGGCTTTGATTTTATCTTTTTCACCTTCCTTTGAAAGAGTAGCAATAAGAGTCCAATATTCTTCTGGCTTAAAGTTTTCAATTTCCCTTTCTCTGTCAACCACAAGTCTAAGAGTAACACTTTGAACCCTTCCCGCACTTAAATTGCCTTGAATTTTTTTGCAAAGCAATGGTGAAAGTTTGTAACCAACAAGCCTATCTAGAACCCTGCGTGCCTGCTGGGCATCAACAAGGTTAATGTCAATTGCTCTTGGCTGGCTAAGCCCCTTTTGAACGGCATTTTTACTAATTTCATTAAAAACAATTCGGCATTTATCTTGGTCATCAAGCCCAAGAATTTTGCTAATATGCCATGCTATTGCTTCCCCTTCACGGTCCGGGTCAGTTGCAAGCAAAACTTGTTCTGCTTTTTTTGCTTCGCTTACAAGTTTTTCAACAACCTTCTTTTTGTCTGGCATAATAACATAGTCAGGTTTAAAGTTGTTGTTAATTTCAACCCCCAAGCCTTTTTCGGGTAAATCTCTAACATGTCCCATTGTGGGTATAACTTTGTATCCAGCCCCAAGATATTTTTCAACACTTTCTTTTTTACCAGGACCTTCTATAAAAACTACCTTCATAAATTCTCCTACTAAGCGGTGGCATGATATCTTAATTTCAAAATTTTGTCAATAGTTTCATTGCCTTACATATCAAACAACAATTGCAATCACTTTAAACAGAAGCCGAAATATTTAATAGTTCAACTTTTAATATTTGATAAATAAAACGAAACTCACCATGCAACAAAATTTGTGCCAACCAGTTAAGTGTAACAAATAAAAATTATTTTGGCAAATTGATTTTAACATAATAATTGCCAGCAACTTTTTTTATTATTCCACCAATTTCAAGCGTTGTTAATTTGCTAAGCAGTGTTTTTGCATCAATTTGAGTAATTTCTTGCAACTCGTCAACGCTTAATTCTTCTTGCCCCATGGCGTCTAAAATTAGGTTCTCTTCAAACCCAAACTGAATTGAGGTTGCTGTTTTTTCTTTTGAAGTGTTTTGGGTATTGCTTGTTGTATCAATTTTAAGTGTTTTCAAAATTTGGTCAGCCCTAATGCAAAAACAATCTGGCATTGCATTAATAAGATTATTGCACCCAACACTGGCATAACTTGTTATGTTTCCAGGAATAACAAAAAGTTCTCTGCCTTGCTCAATGGCATCATTAGCAGTTGCAGTTGCCCCGCTTCGCTCACCAGCCTCAACCACCAAAACCCCCAAACTTATTCCAGAAATTATTCTGTTTCTTTCAAGGAATGAATATTGAGTTGGCTTAACATGAGGCGGATATTCACTGACAAGCAAGCCACCAAAATTTAAAATTTGTTCACTTAAATTAAAGTTTGCCGCAGGATAAATGCTATCAAGCCCACCCGCAAGAACTGCAATTGTTGGAAGTTTTAAATCAACGCAGGCTTGCGCAACGCAGGTGTCAATTCCAAAAGCAAGCCCACTGCACAACACTAGGCCGCTGCTTGCAAGTTTTTTTGAAAAATCCTCAGCAACTTCTCTGCCATACCTAGTTGGCTTTCGCGTTCCAACAACTGCTAAACAATTTTTATTTAAAAGTTTAACATCACCTTTTGTGTATAAAACAAACGGAGGGTCAGCAATGTTAGAAAGCAACTTTGAATAATAAGAGTTTTCAATTGTAAGGCAATAAATGTTTAAATTGTCAAGAGTTTCAATCAGTTTATCAATGTATGCTTCATTTGCACATAAAACCATTCTTTCATAGGTCTGCTCACTAACAATCTTTTTTATTTTGTCTTTATATTCACTAGTTTTAAGTGCAACAAAAAGATTATCAATTCCACCTGAAATTGAAATCATCTCTAACTTTTTGTTATAAGTTAGTGAAAAACTGTCAAGCCAAATATATAATCTATCAGTTATGCTATACATAATACTCCTTAATTTCCATTAGTTATGTCTGCCAACTATTTAACTAAGGCAATTATTTAATTTTTGCAAAAAACTATTAATTATTTGAAATTTTGTTGAAATTTTATAAATTTAATTCTATAATTGCATTTTTTCGCTTACCCTAAACCCAATGGCTTCAGCAATATGTGAAACTTCAATATTTTCTTTTCCGTCTAAATCTGCAATGGTTCTAGCAACTTTTAAAATTCTGTTATAACCCCGCGCAGACATATTAAATTTTTCAAAAGCAGATTTTAAAACAAATTCACACTCAGGGGCAAGTTGACAATATTTTTTCAACTGCTTTGAATTCATTTTTGCATTACAATAAATGCCGTCATTTTTAAATCTTTCAAGTTGAATTTTTCTTGCTTTGTCAACCCGCACCTTAACCTCAGCACTGCTTTCTTCATTTGAGGTTTGGGTTAAATCATAAAACTTAACTCTATCAACATCAATTTTAATATCAATTCTGTCAAGCAATGGTCCTGAAATTTTGCTTAAATATTTATGAATTGCAGATGGAGTGCAAGTGCAATTTAAATCTCTTGTGCCATAATTCCCGCATGGGCATGGGTTCATGCTTGCAATAAGAATAAAGTTTGCAGGATAAGTTATCGTTTTATTAACCCTTGAAATGGTTATAACCCCATCTTCAAGAGGTTGCCTTAAAGTTTCAAGTGCCTGCCTTGAATACTCTGGCATTTCATCTAAAAACAGAACGCCATTGTGGGCAAGGCTAATTTCCCCTGGCTTTGCTTTCGTTCCACCACCCGTTAATGCAACAGTTGTAACAGTGTGATGCGGACTTCTAAATGGTCTTGTTGTAACAATGCCTTTGTTTAAATCTAAAATACCTGCAACGCTGTGAATTTTGGTTATTTCAAGCGCCTCTTCAAAAGTTAAGTCTGGTAAAATTGAAGGCACGCACTTAGCAAGCATTGTTTTTCCACTTCCTGGTGGACCAACCATTAACATGTTATGCCCACCTGCAACAGCAATTTCCATTGCTCGTTTTGCAGCAACCTGACCTTTCACTCTTGAAAAATCTTCAATGGCATCATCATGTTCGCAATGCCATTTGTTAACTTGAATGGCATCAACTTTTATTTCATCATTCAAAAATTTAACAACATCAAATAGAGACGAAAAGGTGTAAACATTTATTCCGCCAATAAAACTCGCTTCTTTTAAATTTTCTTGCGGAATTACAAAATTTGCAAACCCTAAATTCTTGGCACTTATTAAAATTGGAAGTAATCCCGCAACAGGTTTAATTTTTCCGTTTAAACTAAGTTCACCCACAAAAACAAAATTTTTAAATTTGTCTTTATCAATCTGCCCGCTTGCAATCAAAATGCTAACAGCAATTCCAAGGTCAAACAACGGCCCCTCTTTTTTGGTGTTTGCTGGCGCTAAGTTTATTATTATTTTTTTTACAGGAAAAACAAATCCGCTGTTTTTAATTGCGCTTTCAATTCTTTGTTTACTTTCTTTAACGGCAACATCAGGCAACCCAACAAGACTGTATGATGGCATGCCTTTATCAATATCAACTTCAATGTCAACAGGAAACCCTTCAAGCCCTGCAAGAGAAAAACTTTTAACAACACTAACCATAAACCCTTCCTACATTTAATTGATATTATTGACATTACATTAATTTGCTTCACGCTAGAAAACAACCTTTAATGTTTAACCACCGCAAAATTACATTTGTTTTAATTTAAAATTGCATAACACAATCAAAATTACATGATTTTCTCTTTATGTTTATAATTGCAAATGTTAAATTTATGCCCGTCTAAAATGTAACATCATTTTGTTCATATTACCACAAGGAAACTAATTTTTGCAAACAAAAAAGCAAGCCTTAACTTGCTAAATAAATTTCTCAGCCAATTTTATTTTTCCAGTGTTTGAAAACTCTTCAAACATTTGGTTTGCTCTGTCTTTAAATTTTTGGGCAATTTCTTCATTTTTAAGTCCACTTTTTGAAATTTCTTCATAAAAAACAGGTTTATCAATTAAAAGTGCGTTTTTCTTTTTAACATAATACATATTAATTATGGCAATATTTATTTTTAATTTTTTATAAATGTATTTTGCCAGAGTTAAAAAACCTGAAAAATAATGAGTTAAAATATTGTGATATCCATCATGCGAATCTTCGGGAAAAATTAAAATACTGTTGCCTTTTTCAATTTCAGTTAAACTTTTATCAACAGTTCCCTTCATTCTTGCATCAGGATAAGTTGGCATAATGCGCATTCCCTTATACATTCCATGCATTATTGGCGTTGCAATAAATGCAATAACTTTTGATAATGTTTTGTTTATTTTCTTTTTTTGATGAAAGTAAATTTGAGAAAGATAAGTATATAAAGATTTATAGTTTCCACACATTTCATATGTTCCCCAACACCTGAATGGTCTTGGCAAATAAAGTTCATGGGTTAATGGTGCCATTGCTCCAACATGATTCGAAATGAATATTGCTTGCTCAGGCAACTGTTCGCACAAAGAATAGACTTTTGGTTTTCTTTTAAACACTTTCAAAAAACCTTTAACACATGTGAAAAAAGGCTTTCTTTTATTCTTTAATTTCTTGTTTTCTTT
>ERZ780149.2734-NODE-2734-length-15862-cov-3.048966_pt1 | contig 15862 bp, 10 predicted proteins | sample MGYA00511367_ERZ780149 | MGnify/ENA primary metagenome ERZ780149 (study PRJEB29588, sample SAMEA2153852) | human gut metagenome | biome: human gut; feature: human-associated habitat; material: faeces | place: Denmark | collected 2008/2010 ... | reverse complement strand
GAAAGGGGTCTCCCTGCGCCTCCAAGGTCTTTCTCCCCTTCCCCTTCCTTACTCCACCCCGCCGACACCCGACACGCGGGAGGACCAGTCGGCTTCGAGATCCGTACCGTTAGAACCGGATTGTAAGGAAGTCGCGATCACATCTTCATAGGAAACGAAGGAAATCTCCATCAGCGGATTGCAATAAAACTTTTTCATGTTCAGAACCTCCTTATTCTTCGGTGGCGTACTTGCCGTTGGCAAGAACAGTGGCGGAAACGGAAGTCCCCGACCACTTGACCTCATCCGTACCAACCAGATACGGCGTGATGACCAACTCAATCTCCGTGCCGATCGGGACATTCGTCACACTCAGCGCTGCAAGGAAATCCGAGCCGAACTCGGTGGCAGCAACCGTCTCACCGTTTGCCGTGATCGAGGTGTAAACCACAGTTCCTTCCTTGACGATGTGGCTGTCAGCGCCGCCTTCCCTGATCTGAATCAGGAAACCGACCTTTTTAAAGTTGCCGAGCTGTTCTGCGGACAAGCGGAGCGCCGCCACAAACCGCAGGGATTGCATCGTGTCACTCTCCGCATGGCGCTGAACCCCGACCACGCGGATCGCGTTTGCGGTCAGCATCCGGGACACCGCCGTCGGAATCACGCCGCCGGCAAAGACGGAGTAAGTAAAATCGGCTTCGGTGTTCAGGTCGGGGTTTACTGTACTCGCGTAGTTCCAATACGCTCCCGCCGTTGTTGCATCCTCGATGGTCGCGTGTTTTCCGTAAACCGCGTGGAGGTTGATTTCGGACATCTTGGCGTTTAAGCAGATTGGCAGTTTGCCGTTTAAGCCTTCCCTGCAAAGAGTCGTGCCGAGCATTGCGACATTATCAAGGGAAGTCTTCATTTTCCAATTCTGGTTTGCCAGAATCTGCGAAACCCCCATTGATCCGGAGGTGTTGAACTGCTTCAAATCCGTATGAAGCGCCGCAACCGTTCCGGCAAACACAACATTCCGAATGATATTGTTATTGTCAACCACCTGTCCTGCAACACCGGCAGTCTCTCCGCCTGTCCATCCCGTTGTGACCACATCCATGTCCACCCACAGGTTTTCCACCGTTGCACCGTACTGCACACGTTGCGCAATTCCGGAAGCGGTGCTACCCGCTGCGCTTTGACCGTCGCCGGATATAATATCCTCGGTCAATACAAAGCTGTTTTCCACAATGAGGTTTTTCACACACCCGCCGCTGCTGACGATACCGAACAGAGAAGCATGTTTCTTATCGTAGTTGCACTTCGCCGCAATATAAACCCCTGAAATAACGTGTCCGTTTCCGTCAAAGATTCCTTTCCAGCTCTTGAATCCCTTCCACACATTCACAGGCTTCTCGGGCAGAATGTATTTCCCGTCCTCGCCTTTTCCGAGACGAAGCGTTGTTCCGGGATTCAGATCAATGTCAGCCGTCAGACGAACAGTCTTCTTTGTTTCCGCAGCGTCCTGTCCGAATTTCGCCTCGGTCTGCGCCAGCTCAACGAATCCCAGCAACTGCGCCGCCGTGCTGATTTCAAACTCGGTCTTGTCTTCGGAATACCACGTGGTATCGGGGGTAATGGCTTCGGTTGTTGCGGCTTCGTCGGTCGCTTCCGCCACGGCGGGAACCGTGACAAGCGCGAACAGCATCATCGCCGCAAGCATCAGGGATAACAGTCTCTTCATGTTTTTCTCCTTTTCGGAATTTATTTTCAACCGCCGCATTTTCCGGACGGATGAATTACGGATTCATCATACCATACGTTATGGAAAATTGCTATGAGTTTTTTGCGCGTACCTTTTAAGCTTTTTGCACTGTGTCGTATCTGCACAAGATAAGTCGCCCGCTTTTGGTTATTTTGCCTGCTCCGCATCCTGATTCAAAATCTTTTTCCACGGTTTGTGAACCGAGCCGCGATACCGCAGGGCGTAGGAGTTGGAGTACCCCTCGGGGCTTTCAAGCGTGAGAATGACCTGCTCCGCGTCGGTTTTCGGAAGCACGACCCGAACCGTGTTCCCCCGCGTGTTTCCGTTTGCGAGTGCGGAAGTCTCCCACGTCTCCAGAGTCTTTCGCCAGTCTCCGACCGAAACCGTTGCCGTCACGCGCCCGTGCCGTTCCTCGGGCGTGTCGTTGTGAAACCACAACTCGGCTTCAAAGGTCTCGCCGCCGCGCCAGCGGTACTTCTCAATCCGCGCCGTAAACAGCACGGGAGACAGCGCGCGCCGCACCGCGTAGTATGCGGGCTTCGGCTTTGCGGGGTAGGCGACAATGCTGTTGTTCGCCGCCGTCATCCACGGCTCGTTGAAGCACCAGTTCAGGCAGACCGAACAGTGCTTCCACTGCCGCCGCGCCTCTTCAAAGATTGCCTGATAGCCCGCGCACTGGAGACGGTCGGACTGCGCGATCAGATCCTCGAGCGTGTCGGCTTTGCCGAAGTACTCTTCAAGGGTCGGCAGACAGAGCCACGTATCCTTGCCCCACGCCCAGAAACCGTGATGGATTTCCCACGCGGGGGTCTCGCGCGGCGGGAACAGCTCTTCTTTCGGGATCGCGCGCCGCAGATTCTCCGCAGGAGAGATGGACGGAATGCCGAACTCCGCATAAGCGGTCAGGTTACTGCTTTGGAACACGCCGAACACCTCGCCGCCCCCGTCCGGGTCGTTGAAACGGTAGCCGCCGTGCCCCATCCCCACGAGCGGAGAGGTCGGCAGGAACGGGCGGTCATAATCCAATTCGTAGCACAACTTGTTCAACAGGCGCAGGACATGGGATTGGTCATCCATCCCCGACCACGAGTTGAACAGTTCGTTTCCGCCGCACCAGAGCGCCAGACAGGGATGCGCGCGCAGGCGCAGAATCGCCGCCGTTGCTTCCTGCTCCAGAACCCGCATATAGTGCGCCCCGTCGCGGTAATCGTTGCAGGCAAGCATGAATTCCTGCCAGACCAGAATGCCGAGACGGTCGCAGAGATCGTAAAAGCAGTCCTTCGCAAGCCCCGCGCCGCCCCAGACCCGCAAAAGGTTCATGTTCGCGTCCCGCGCAAGTGTGAGAAGCATTTCGTACCGCGCGGCGTCCGCCGTTCCCGGAAACAGATCGGGATTGACCCAGTTCGAGCCTTTCGCCATGATGGTTCTGCCGTTCAGTTCCACCGTAATCGGCGCGTCGTAGCGCGACTTCGGGAAGAACTTTGGGTCGCCCGCTTTTGCGTTGCGCACCAGTCGCAGGCGGCGGAAACCGACATAGCCCGTGCGCACGTCGCCCGCATTGCGGATTTCCCAACGGTAAAGCGCCGCCTCGCCCTGCCCGTTGCACCACCACAGGCGAGGGCGCTCCACGGTGATCTCCCGCGCGTCCCCGCGACAGACTTCCCCGCCGTCGGGGTCATAGAGCGCCGTTTCGCAAGGGGTTTCGCAGGAAAACGCAAAGCGCACCGTGCCCCGCTCCATCGTCTCGTCCAACTCCGCGCGAACCTCGGCGTCCGTCACCGTGCAGGCGTTCCGCGTTTCGATGTACGCGTCCTCCCACATTCCCGATACCAGCAAGCGCGGATTCCAGTCCCACCCGTAGCAGACGGGCGGCTTGCAGCTGTCCGCAGCCTCGTCGCGCGAGCCGACCTCACCCCGCCCGCTCTTGGGATGCGGGAAGATCCGCACTGCAAGCAGGTCGTTCTCCCCGCAAAGGCTGTCGGTGAGGTCGATTTCCGCAATCCGGTACATCCCCTCATAGCTGTCGAGCAGAACACCGTTCAGCCTGATCTCGTAGCGGTAGTCGATGCCGCGGCTGACGAACACGACCCGCTCCCCCACCGCGCGCTCATACTGCAGGATCGCGCTGTATTCCCATTCGTCGTTCTCAAGCGCCTCAAACGCGCGACAGTTGTCTGCGTATTGCACGTCTCCAAAGCCCTTTGCCACCGCATAATCCCGCTGAATGCATCCCGGAACCGTTGCCGCAAAAGCGCCGTCGTTTTTGGTCAGGTTTCGTCCCTGCCAGTTCTGTCTGAATTTCATATCGTTTCGTTTTTCCGCAGGTTAATCCTGTTTATGTTCGTCAAAATATTTTTGGAAGTCGCCCAGTTTCTCGCCGCCCGGTGCAAAGGGAAGCGGTATTTCCGCCGTTCCAAAGCCCGAAACGATGATCTTCTTCACGCTCCCGGAATCCACAAGCCAACGGTTTCCGAAGGGGTATTTATCGGTCGGACTCATGCGATACCAGAAGGCAAACACATTCTGCGGCACGCTTCCGTAGCCCGTCTCCTGCCATCCGACAATGTTCATCGGCCAGAGCACCGTCTCGGGGTTCACGACCTGATAGAAGGTCAGCGACGCGCCCTCGTAGCCGTGGTGTGCCACCTGCACGATGTCGCTTTTCAGCTCTTCCGCAGGCAGATCCGCCAGCATCCGATCCGCCGTCAGCTTGCCCATGTCGGCTAAGAACAGGATTCGCTGACCGCCCGCCGTCACGCGGATGACCGTGCTGGTCTCGTTGATGTCCTCGGTCAGAGTCGGGTACAGATCCTCCTGCGTATAGAGAACATCCACGCGGATGCCTGCCACCGTGAAGCCAAGTCCCGTGTGGAGCGCTCCGTAGCGCACCGCGTCCTTCCATCTGCCCATCGCCGTATCAAGCGACTTCTTGATATCGGTCAGCCACTGCGCGTCGCCCGAACGCTGTGAGAAGTGGTAATAGAACGCCCGCACGGAAACCTCGGAAGCATATTTCTCCGAGAACGCGAGCATTGCGCCGTAGTGGTCGCCGTGCAGATGCGAGATGTACCACCCCGCAATCACGGGCGTCTGCCCCGCAGGCGTGTTCTCGCGCAGGAGCGTATAGATGCGGTCGGCTTCGGTTTCGGTGTTGTAGCCGCCGTCCAGAATGAAGAACTCCCCGTTCGCACCCCGGAACACATAGGACATTCCGCCGTTGAGTTTGGAATTCCGGTTGTCGATCTCCAGCTGCCACAGGCGCGGCGTTCCGGTTTCGGTCTCGGGCGCAAGTTCGGGCGTGCGGTTCGTTCCCGCCTGCTCCGCATAGATCCGGGTGCGCCCCGACTGCGCGGAGAAGGAAACGTACACCGTTGCGCGCTCTCCGCCGTACAGGACGTAGCGGTTTCCGCCGAGCGTTTCCGCACGGGTCTCGGTAAAGCCCGCTTCCGTCAGCTTGGCGAGGTAGCCCTCGTAGTCGCTCAGCGCAGTTCCGTCGTAAACCATCACGCAGGAAGCGGCGTTTTCGTTATATCCGCCTGTCAGCGACCCCGCCCCGAATGCGGGAACGGTTGCAAGCCATTTCTTTCCGTCAAATCCGTTGTTTTCCGTCACGGCATAAACCTCCCCAAAACAAAGATCTCCCTTCAGAGTTCCTTTTTTCGCCTGCCGGAGCATTTCGCAGAATGCCCGCACGGCGTTGTACAGCCTTTCGTCATCGGTTGCAACCACCGTTATTTTTCCGTCCGCTACACCGATGCGGTAGGACGGTGCGGTCAGCGCGTCCATTGCCGTGCGGCTCGCGGCGCGATTGGTAGCGCCGATGAGAATTTCGGTCTTTCCTACCTCGTCCCCGCCCGTGTTGTCCAACAGGAGCGTGATGCGCCCCATGCCGAGGTCGCCGCGCAGGGAATCGAACGTCTCCGCAATTTTCGACCGCGTATCTGCCGACACGCTGTCGTCCACAATCACGGGGCAGGTAAAGCGACCGCTTTTTGTCAATGTCAGAATATCGTCTCCGCCCTTGGCGGAAAGGTCGGTGCGCGCAACGGAAATGTTCCCGTCCGCGGCGCTCCATGTGCCGGTCAGAGTCTCCACGGCTTTGGCGAGCAGGGCGTCATTGGAAGCGACAAGGAGCACCTTGTCCCCCTCAAAGGCAATGCGCCATTCCGTATCCCCCAGTGCCTTGGCGGCGGTTTCGGAGACTTTGCGCGCGGTGGCGCCGAGCAGGATTTCCTTTTTCTGCTCCGGGTATTTTGCGGTATCGTCGGTCACGCGCGTGGGCGTTTGCCCCGTAACGGCGCTGACAGCGTCCGCAAGTCTTGCGCTCAGGCGGGTCACAACTGCGGTTGCATTGGAGGGAACTACGATTCTGTAGTCCTCCCTGCCGCCGAACAGGCTGACCGTTTCGGTTGCGTTTCCGCCCGTTTGCGTATCCGTTCCCGTGTCCGCTCCCGCAGGCGTTTTCGGCTTGCAGGAGGCGACAAAAAGAAGCAGAATTGCAAGAAACAGGCAAAACCGTTTTTTCATAGACGGATTTCCTTTCTTTTGCAAATTTTAAAAAAAGACTTGTTTTTGTGTGCGAAATCGTGTATAATGGTAAAAAAGACGAAAGGAGCGTGGGAAATATGGAGAAGAAAGCGGTTCGTGCGGAACGTGAAACCGACAGTCACGGCAAGCGGATTCTATACGACATCTTTGCCCACACGCACACCGATTTTGAGGATCGGGTTCGTCCGCACACGCACACCTACTTTGAAATCATTCTGATTGAAGAAGGCGTGGGCGTGGACACCTGCGGCGACGCGCCGATTTACGCGGTTGCCGGCGACGTTGTGTTCATTGCGCCGAACGCGATTCACAATCTTTACCACGCGCCCGAATTCGGAAAGTACCGCAGCATTGTGGTGAAGTTCTCCCCGCTGTTTCTCTACCCTTTGGACGCAACGCAATCGGACATTGACAGCCTGTTCACCACGCCTTGCTTCAAGCTCCCCGTAAATCTGTTCCGCAAGGAAAGCGCCGAGGCTGCCCGGCTCGGGGAAATGATACGCGGGGTCTATCGGGAGTGTTCCGAAAAGCAACTGGGTTACGAACTGGCGCTCCGTGCAAAGCTTTCGGAGTTATATCTCTTTCTGGTTCGCCTGCTTGCGCGCGTGCCCGCGGTCTCTGCGCCGACGACCGAGCGGCTGACCGACGACAGCGCGATGAAGCTGAAGTCGGCGCTCTCCTACATGGAGCAGAACTACACCTACAACATTTCGATGCAGGAGGTTGCCGAGCAGGTTGGCATGGACTACTACCAATTCTCGCGCTTCTTCCGCCGCATGACGAACAAGCGGTTCAACGAATATTTATCGGAACTTCGTCTCTCCCGCGCCAAAAAGATGCTTCTGACCGATGACAAGACGGTTTCCGAGGTTGCGATGGAATGCGGATTCGACTACCTTTCCTACTTCTCCGACAAATTCAAAAAGCTCTACGGCATTGCCCCGCAGGACTTTCGGAAGAAATATAGAGGGAAGGAATAGGAAGACCTTGGAGGCGCAGGGAGCCCCCTTGAAAGGGGTCTCCCTACCCTCCAAACCTCCCTGACCCTCCCGGAACTTCCCCACAGAACCCCGCCCTGTACTTTGTGAAAATTTGTTTCGCTTTGTATGGTGCGGGGTTCTGTGGGGAAGTTTTTGTCGGTTTGGGAGGTCAGAAAGCTTTACATTGTGCGGCTTCGCACGTTATGGAAAGCAGTAGCTGAAGGTTGGGCTGTCAGTTCTTTTTGATGGCTTTAAGGTCCTCGTAGAGTTTGGCGATGTTCCACTTGGTGTGGTCAGACGCATACATGGTGGAGATTTCCTTCGGAGTGCCGAACCGGATGGCTTCGGAAACGAGGGAGTTGGGGTTATCGAGGCAGTTGGTAAAGACCTGCTGGAAGGAAAGGTTTGCGGCAAGGCGGATCATTTCCAACATCCGGATGCACTTGGGGTTATTGAAGGACTGGAGTTTGAGAACTTTTTCGTAGTAGACGTTGATGACAACCTGATTGCTGTACATAGCGAGCAACTCGGTCACAACGCCGGTGGACTTGGGATCGGCAACGTTCAGAGGAATCATGACGGAAGTCAGGGAATCCTTTGTGGAGGTATGGTACTCGATCTGGGTATCGTCCCACTTCGGGAACGGCAGAACGCCGTAGGAATCCGACATCGTCCCCTTGAGGGTCAGGGATTCGCCCAGGGTCTGCATATAGAACAAAGCTCTGCCCGAAGCGAAGATCGGATTTTCCGTTTTTTTCTCATCGCCCCATGATTTGGGTGAATAAATGCTGCCTGCATCCCGTCCGTCACGGATGTATTTGATGAAATCCGAAAGTCTTGTCTCTGCGGTCTCGTTCATGATAGTGGGGTAGCTGCGCGTGCCGTCGTCCGCTTTGACCAGATAGTTGGCTTCAATCGCATTTGCAAGCGCCCGCTGTGCATGGCAGTTGGTCAAAATGCTGTATACGCGGGTGTTTTCGTCAGCGTTCGGATCGGTGTGCACTTTTGCGGCGTATTCCTTCATCAGGGCATAGGTCCATTTGCCTTCCAGCGCGAGGTCATAGAGATCTCCGAGATCATAGGTTTCCGCCATGTTCTCGTTGAAGAACACGACTTCCATGTAATCGTACAGCGTATATGCCAGATCGCCGACCATCATATAAATAGCGCCTTCAAAGTTGCACTCATTGTAGTAGGCTTCGTTCCACCATCTCTTGGTCAGGTTGATGTACTCGAGTTGGGTCAGATCCATACCCAGTCCCTCAACCGCGAGGTTCGCAAGGTATGCGGAGTGGGTAGCGATCAGGTCATAGGCGCTCTTGCCCGCGAGCGCATTGGTGCGGACGCGACCTTCGAATTCCTTGTTGCCGCCGCGGGTATCCCCTGCTTTCGCCGCCTGCCAATCGCCGTTGAGCTTTTCCACCTTGATGGTCACATCCGCGCGGGCTTCCACCTGCGCGTTGCGAGAATAGATGGCGTTGGCAACGTCGTCGCCGCTGATAGCGGAGGTGCTGTCAAACTCGCCCGCCGTGGATTCGCGGGAAAGAATGATAAAATCGCGGTCAAAGTGATAGGAATCGTCCAGATCGTCGCTGCCGTCCGCAGGCTCGGTATCGGTCGGAGCATCGGTTACAGTCGCGCTTGCAGTCCCCGAAGGCTTGGGCGTATCGGACGTTTTCTTTCCGCATCCCGCCAGAATGCCTGCGGCAAGCAATGCGCACAGCAGTGCACACAGCAGTCGGACTGTGAGGGGACGCGCAGATCGGTTGGTTTTCTGTTTCATCATCATTTCCTCCTATATCGGTATGATAGCTTCATTATAGCATGCGCGCCCCGCAAAAGCTACGGATTTTTTGCATGGCGCTTTTGATTTTTTGTAAAGAACAGTTGGAAATCCCGTGCCGTTGACCAAAAGTGAACAAATATCGGGGGCGGGATCTCGGCACTCGTGTAGGGAATATAAAAAGTTCCGTCAAAAAAAGAAGACTCCCGAAAGAGCCTTCTCTTTTTTATGATTTTATAATTTTTTATAATTTCCTTACTTCTTGTCCGGAGCGGGGATCTTTTTGAGATTCCAGATGCGTTGCGCGTACTCCTCAATGCTGCGATCCGCCGCAAAGTGACCCGCCGCCGCAATGTTGTACAGCGACATCCGATTCCAACGCTCTTTGTCGCGGTAAGCCGCAATCATCTTTTCGTGGGTCGTGCGGTAGGATTCAAAGTCCGCCAGACACATATACGGGTCAGCAATGCCGTGCCCGTTGAGCAGGTACGACGCGATATCCGCAAAGGACTCTCCCGCAAAGCCGACGGAAAGGCGGTCGACAATCCGCTTCAGGCGCTCGTTGGAGGCATAATAGTTCGCCGACTTGTAGCCCGAAAGCCACAGCGCTTCCACTTCCTCTGCGGTCAGACCGAAGATGAACATATTCTCCTTGCCTGCCGCGTCCTGCATCTCCACATTCGCGCCGTCCAGCGTTCCGATGGTCAGCGCGCCGTTGATCATCAGCTTCATGCAACCCGTTCCGCTTGCTTCCTTGCCCGCAAGGGAAATCTGCTCGCTGATCTCCGCCGACGGCACAAGCGCCTCGGCAAGGCTGACGTTGTAATCTTCCAAAAACACCAGATTCAGCTTCTCGCGGATGGCGGGGCGCTGATTGATGTCCTTGGAAATCATGCAAAGCAGCTTGATAATCCGCTTTGCCATGTCGTACCCGGGCGCAGCCTTTGCGCCGAAGAGGAAGGTCTGCGGCTGCAGATCCAGATTGGGGTTCTCCTCCAGATCGAGATACAGCCCGATGATATTCAGCGCGTTGAGCAACTGCCGCTTGTACTCGTGCAGGCGCTTGATCTGCACGTCGTAGACCGAGTGCGTGTCAATGCGCATTCCCGTTTTGCGGAAAATCATGTTCGAAAACGCGATCTTGTTGTCGTGCTTGATGGCGCGCAGACGCGTGAGAACCGACTGATCGTCCGCAAACTTCGCAAACTCCGAAAGTTCCTCGGGGTTGTGGCGGAAACCGTCACCGATGCACTCGGTAATCAGCGCGGACAGTTCGGGGTTGGAATAGCACAGCCAGCGGCGGTGCGCGATTCCGTTGGTCACGTTGTCAAAGCGCTCCGGATACATCTTATAGAAATCCTTGAAGGTGGAGTCCTTGAGAATCTGCGAATGCAGTTTCGACACACCGTTGACCGAATGCGAACCGACCACCGAGAGATTCGCCATGCGCACCTGATCGTAGCCGACGATGCTCATCTGCGAAATGCGGTTCCAGTTTCCGGGGAATGCCTTCCATGCCTCGCGGCAGAAGCGCTCGTTGATCTCCTTGACGATCATATAGATACGCGGCAGACGGAGCTTGAACAGATCCTCATTCCATGTCTCCAACGCCTCGGGCATCACCGTGTGGTTGGTGTAGGACACGGTGCGCGTGACGATATTCCACGCGTGATCCCAATCGAAGAAATAATCGTCGACCAGAATCCGCATCAGCTCGGGAATGCAGAGCGCAGGGTGCGTATCGTTGATATGGATTGCAACCTTGTCGGGCAGGTTCTCCAGTGTGCCGTAGACCGCGAGGTGGTCGCGGATGATGCTCTGCACCGAGGCGGACACCAGAAAATACTGCTGGGTCAGACGGAGCAGTTTGCCCTCGGCATGGTTATCCGACGGGTACAGCACCTTGGTGATGATTTCGGCGTTGTTGCTTTCCTCCAGCGCCTTTGCGTACTGTCCCTGCGTAAACAGACCCATGTTGAAGTTCTGAATATCCCGCGCGCGCCACAGACGGAGTTGGCTGACCGCCTCGCTGTCCGCGCCCGAGATCATCATGTCGTAAGGCACTGCCTCATACTCCTCGCCGCCCTCGTAGCGGATGTCGCAATGCCCGTCCTCGCGCCAGTTTTCAATCACGCGACCGCCGAAATGCACCTTATAGATGCGGTCGGTTCGCGGAATGAGCCAGACCTCGCCGCCCGGAAGCCAGACGTCCGGCAGCTCCACCTGCATTCCGTCCACGATCATCTGTTTGAACAGGCCGTATTCGTAGCAGAGCGAAAAGCCCGTTGCGGGGTAGTTGAGCGACGAGAGCGAATCCATAAAGCAGGCGGCAAGGCGACCGAGTCCCCCGTTTCCGAGTCCCGCATCCGGCTCGCACTCATAGAGGTCATCCAAGTCATACCCCAAATCGCCCAGTGCTTTTTTGTAAGCGTCGGCAAGCCCGAGGTTATTCAGGTTGGTTTTGAGCGACCGCCCGAGCAGGAACTCCATGCACATATAGTACACGCGCTTTCCGCCCGCAGCGTTGACTTTTTTCTTGTAGAGGGATCGCTTTTCGCTCAGCAGATTGCGCACGGCGATTGCCGCCGCCTTGTACATCTGGTCGCGCGACGCTTCCGCAGCCGTGCAACCGAAATGGCGTTGCAGAATCCCTTCGATCTGTTCTTTTACTTCATTTGCATTCGGGTTAAAATTCATTTTTCCATAGACCTTTCCGTAACCGCTCCCCACGAGCGGATGATTGGTTGCTTTTTGCGGCTTGTTGTGATTTCGGCGGGTAGAAATTGATCTCCACTCCCCAAACAATCACCCCTCTCAAACAAATCCTTAAATCCCCTCGTAAAGCGCCAGATACTGTTCGGCGGAGGCGTTCCACGAAAAATCGGTGGTCATCACGCGCTCGACCAGACGGTCGCGTTCGGGCTTGTTGTACCATACCCCCAGCGCCGCCTCGGTCCGCTCCCGCAGTTCCTGCGCGGAGTAGTTCGCAAAGGTGAAGCCGTTGCCGTGGAGCGTGTCCTCCTCCACCCAATATGGCTTGATGGAGTCATACAGCCCGCCGGTCTCGCGCACGACGGGAATCGCGCCGTAGCGGGAAGCGATCATCTGCGACAAACCGCACGGCTCGGAGCGCGAAGGCATCAGGAAGAGATCCGCCGCCGCATAGATCCGCTTGGAGAGGTCGCGGTCGTAAGTGATGAGCGCGCGAACCTTATCGGGGAATCTCGCCTGCAGTTCGCGGAAGAAGTCCTCAAAACCGCTCTCCCCTTTTCCGAGGATCACCAACTGGAGGTCATGTCCGCCCACCAATTCGTATATGCATCCCGACACAAGATCCAAGCCCTTGTGCGCGGCAAGGCGCGAAACAACCGCGAGCATCGGCACATCGGCACGCTCGGGCAGACCCGTCTCCCGCTGAAGCGCCAGTTTATCCGCCGTCTTTCCTGCCATATTCTGCACGGAATACCGCTCCGCGATACACGGATCGGTTGCGGGATTGTAAAAATCGTAATCGATGCCATTGAGAATGCCCGAAAGCTTTCCCGCGTTGCGGTTCAGCGCGGCATCCAGACCGTGCGCATATTCGGGCGTGCGGATCTCCCACGCGTAGCGCGGGCTGACCGTTGTCACGCGGTCGGCGCACTCGATCGCCGCCTTCATCAGGTTGATGCACCCGTTGTATTCCATCAGCGCGTGTTCGTTCTCTCCGAGCGCGAACACATCGCCGAGAATCGCGAAATCATACTGCCCCTGATACTCGATGTTATGAATCGTAAACACCGTCCGCATTGTCCCGTACCACGGACGGTTGCGGTAAAGGCAGTTGAGATAGACCACCGAAAGCGCCGCCTGCCAGTCGTGCGCGTGGAGGATATCGGGATAGTAGTTCAGCCGGTTCATCATCTCCATCACCGCCATGCAGAAGAAGGCGTAGCGCTCGCCGTCGTCGGCAAAACCGTAGAGCGCGGGGCGGCGGAAATAGTACTCGTTGTCGATAAAGTAGTAGGTTACGCCGTCCCTGACAAGGCTGTAGATGCCGCAGTACTGCTCCCGCCATGCAAGGCGAACCGAGGTGATATACTCCTCGCGCATCTGCGACCGCCACGACTGCGCAATGCTTCCGTACAGCGGCAGAACCACCCGCACGTCAACGCGCCCCGTCTTTGCAAGCGCCGCAGGGAGCGAACCGAGCACATCGCCCAGTCCACCCGTAGCGGCAAACGGCATGACCTCCGCGCCAACGAACAGGATTTTCTTTTTTGCCGTCTCAGTCCCGACCGCATTCTCCGCCATTGCGGAAACCGCCTCGGGAGTTGTCGTTGTGACGGTCTCCGTCTCTGCGGGCTTTTCTGCGGCGGGCTTGCGGGTCGTCCGCTTTTTCGGGAGCGCGGGGGTCAGCGGCAGAACCGCAGGACCGCGCTCGTGTTTGGTTGTTTTCTTTCCCATCGCTTATACACTCATTCCTTTTCCGATGAAGAACGGCATGGTCTCATGACCCGAGAGCATTCTGCCGTCCTTGATGCGGACATCCTTGTCGGTTATCACGCAGTTGAGCTGCACATTGTCGCCGATATCGGTGTTCTGCAGAATCACGCAGTTCTTTATCACCGTTCCGCGCCCGACATGCACATCGCGGAACAGAATCGAATTCTCCACAGTTCCCTCGATCACACAGCCGTCCGCCAGAAGCGAATTCTTCACCTCCGCGCCGTCGCAATACTTGGTCGGGGCACTGTTGCGGATCTTGGTGTAGATTTTGCGATCCTCAGAGCCGAACAGCCCATGCCGCGCCTCGGGGGTCAGAAGTTCCATTGAGGTGCGGAAATAGGATTCCAGTGTACCGATATAGGCGTACCAACCGTCATAGCGGTAAGCACGGATCAGCTTTTTGTCCAGATTTGCGCGCACCACGTCGCGGGAAAAGCTTGTATACCCGTGCGCCAGCGAATCGGCGATGATGCTTTGCAGATCGGTTCGCTTGATGACGTAAATATTCGTGTTGACATCCACCTCGCCGTGCTCGGGTTTTGCGCGGGAAACGGCGCGCACGCGGTTCTCGTTCCCGATATCGGCAAGGTTGACCACCTTGTCAAAGTGATATTCGTCCGCGTTCAGATGCTTGGTGACCATCGTCAGGTACGCGCCCGACTTCACATGATCCTCCAGCACCTCGCCGAGATCGATGTTCATCACCACATCGCAGTCGGAAAGGACGATATAGTCCGCACCGCAACGGTTGATGAAGTGCTCCGCCCCCATCAGCGCTTCCAGCCGACTGGAATAAAGCTTTCCTGCGGCGGTATTCTCATAGGCGGCAACATAGGGCGGCAGAATTTTGATGCCTCCCGAGCGGCGCGCCAGATCCCAGTCCTTTCCTGTTCCGATATGGTCGAGGAGCGACTGATAATTGTAGTGGGTAATGACCCCGACGGTATTGATATCGGCATTGACCATGTTGGAAAGCGCAAAGTCGATCAGCCGGTAGCGGCAACCGAACGGAATGCTCGCCATCGTGCGCATCCGCGCCATTTCGGGGATACTCTGGTCATGGATATTGGAAAAAATCAGACCTGCAACATTCATGTTCTGCGTCCTCCTCAGTCATCCGAAATCATAGCGCCTGCGGGAATGACCTCGCCAAGCCCCACCGTATGGTCTGCGCCGATCACCGCAATGCCCGCCGCGAGCCCGCGCGTCTCTCCGACGGTTGCCCGCTCGCCCACGGTGACCCCGCAGTCGAGAATGGAATACCGGACGGTTGCGCCGGCTTTGACCGTAACGTCGTTCATCAGCACGCTGTCCTCCACAACCGCGCCCGCTTCCACGCGCACGCCGCTGCCGAGAACGCTGTTGCGCACACAGCCGTCAATGTCGCAGCCCGCCGTCACACTGGAATTGACGACCTCCGCGTCGCTTCCGATGTACTGCGGCGGCGCAGCCTCATGCCGGCTGTAGATTCTCCACGTTTCGTCCCGCAGGTTCAGCGCGGGGTGCTCGCCGAGGAGATCCATATTCGCTTCCCACAACGACTGAATCGTTCCGACGTCCTTCCAGTAGCCCGTGAAGGGATACGCCATCATCTTCTCACCCGCCGCCAGCATTGCGGGAATGACGTTCTTGCCGAAGTCGTTGGAGGACTCGGGGTTCTCGTTATCCTCGCGCAGGTATTTCTCCAGTTTGTCTTTGTTGAAGATATAGATGCCCATCGATGCCTTGGTGGAATCGGGATTCTTCGGTTTTTCGCTGAACTTATAGATCTGCCCGTCCTCGCGCGTGCTCATGATACCGAAGCGGCTCGCTTCCTCAATCGGCACGTCGATGACCGCAATCGTGCAGTCCGCCTTTGTCTGCTTATGGAAATCCAGCATTCTCGCGTAGTCCATTTTATAGATATGGTCGCCCGAGAGAATCAGGACGTACTCTGCGTTGTAGCGGTTGATGAACTCCATGTTCTGCCAGATGGCATTTGCAGTTCCCTTATACCAGTCCGCGCCGTTCTGCCCCTGATAGGGCGGCAGAATCTTGACCCCGCCGAAGGAGCGGTCGAGATCCCACGGCAGACCGTTGCCGATGTAGTCGTTGAGGATCAGCGGTTGATACTGCGTCAGAACGCCTACGGTGTCCATTCCGGAATTGATGCAGTTGGAAAGCGTGAAATCAATGATGCGGTACTTGCCGCCAAACGGCACAGACGGCTTTGCGGTCTTTTTGGTCAGCGCGTAAAGCCTGCTGCCCTGCCCGCCCGCAAGCAGCATGGCAACACATTCTTTTTTCTTGAACATAACAACCTCCGGTTTCTATAGTCTGAGAACTTGGGGCTAAGACCTT
>ERZ780149.2733-NODE-2733-length-15863-cov-4.919851_pt1 | contig 15863 bp, 23 predicted proteins | sample MGYA00511367_ERZ780149 | MGnify/ENA primary metagenome ERZ780149 (study PRJEB29588, sample SAMEA2153852) | human gut metagenome | biome: human gut; feature: human-associated habitat; material: faeces | place: Denmark | collected 2008/2010 ... | reverse complement strand
ATATATATTCATTATGCCGCATAATTATACAATATACTAACAGTATAACCGCTTCCACTATATTTTAATATAACAGTAAACTATAATATACTCTATGCCCTCAGAGGCTCTACAACGCCCTACAATGGACTTTTACGCCTTGCAATATAGTTATACCTTTTTCCGCTAAAAATGGCAAATAACTATATAATGAACACTTTATAACATAGTGTCTATTATCTGACTTTACAATGTGTAATATATGCGCACTTATTCATATATAAAGGCGTGGACGGGCGTATATACGGGCGTATAATAGAATGATTATAATATATATAATAATAGCGTTATGATACACTTTTTACGGGTCTGTACTATAATAGGCAATTTTTGGCTTTTGTTGATTATCTAAAAATAAGTGTTGACATACTGGCGCAAGGGTGCTATACTGGAGACAGTCAAAGGGAACGAACCCAAACGACAACGAACACGGGGCGCCGATACGCAAGGAGGCTATATATTATGTACGATTACGATTATTATGAAGAGGTTTTACAAGCAGTAAAAGAGGCAGCAGAAGATAGCTACACCCCGGAAATACTGGAGCCGGTAGACTTGGAGGACTACGGCGAAAAGCTAAACGATGCGCTATGGGTAGACGATAGCGTGACCGGCAACGGTTCCGGCTCTTACTTTTTCAACTCATACGAGGCGGAGGAGACACTCGCTGGCAACTGGGATTTAGCCGCCGAGGCTCTGGAAATGTTCGGATGTGATGGTATAAATCCCCTTGAAAGGGGCGCCGAGTGGGTAGATGTGACAATCCGCTGCTACTTGCTCAGCCAGTGCATTAGTGACTATATCGAACAGAACGAAGACGATTTGACCGAGCGCATCGAGCGCTTGAATAGTTGAAAATTAAACAAAAGGGCGGGGCTTCCCGCTTTTTTGTTTACCATAAGACTTTAGTACATTAAAGCGTGATATTTATTGAACACTTGCCCATTATTTGGCACTTCTGAAAAATCTGTTGCAGATGTACGGCACGCAGATATTATATAATTAAACTAAACCGGGGACGGCTGCCCCGGTTTTTCTTTTGCCGTCTGAGTTAGTCACCGCTAACTTATATATAGGTTAGTCGCAACTAACTCAAATATGCTCTAAAATCCTTTTTAACGGCTTTTTTGCTTTATGCAATAACTTTAACGCCTAAAACATAAAAACGCCGTACAAGGGCGCACACGGTGCGAGACGGTGTATATATTGTTGGAGCGGTGCGGCGTTGTTTTGTTTTTGGTGAATTTAGAAATAATACTTGACAAAAACGGCAAAAAGTGGTATAATATATAAAAATGGACAAATTGCGCCCTTATGCCTATTTTTAGGCGCAGCTCATAAGACTTTAACGCTTTAGTGCGATAAAGTGCCTACTAAACGGGTAGTATATTATTATACTGTTTATAGGTAAACTATGCCAAAAAATAAAAACTAAACGACTGTTTAGAAATAAACGGTTTGGTAATCGTGCGCTAAAAAATGCCAGCAATGGATAATTGAGCTTAGGGTAATCGTGCGTTCTGAATTTTGCCCGCCAAGTCTTATAGGGTAATCGTGCGAAGTAAAAATGCCGGTCACATATTGTTTATTTTGCAACAATGAAAAAATACATAAAGCTAAAAATCATATAGTCCACGGGGCTATTTTTTTTATTTATTTTGTGCGATTTTGCCCAGAGTATAATTATAACGGTTTTCCGTGACATTTTTTGCACGCAGTTTTTGTTTATTGTACGCACTTTTTACAATGAAAATTTGTTAAAATAACGGTATTTTATGCTACTTTTTGACTTGTAATTATGTTGTAGATTTTGTTACAATTATACAGTTATATACAGCAAATTATGTTGCCAGATGATTGAATAATGACAAAAATAGTCAAATATAAAAGTAGACCGCTATTGCATTTTATCCATTCTTTTTACTGTTTTACTGTACTATTTTTAGGACTGTGACTAAAACAAAAGCTGCGTATTTTCTATCATTCAGAATCAATTTATTATCAAACAACATAGACACAACAACATAGACAACACTATATAGACACAGCAAGATAGAAATATTATCATATATTATATACATATTATATATAGTGCGCTCAAAAATGAAAATCAAAAATAGAAAATAAGAATCGTTTTTAAGAATCGAAAATCAAAATCAACTTTCAAAATCAAAATTGAAAATGAGAATCAAAAATCAAAATTGAATTCAAAAATTAGTCAAAATAACTAAAAAGATTTGTGCATTTTGACTATTGCAATTTGCATTTGGATTTGGTATAATGAAGTCACAAAATCAAACAACGGAACACACGAAAGGAGAACACAAAAATGAAATTCAATGTTGACATTAAGGAGCTTTACCAAGAATTCAAAGAGGAATATAATCTTATTTATAACTCAGACGGCTATATTCCAAGATATTCAGATGCAGTCAAAGCGTATGATAACTTCGTTGAAGAAGAAGATAGTATTGATATTGTATGTGATTTTATTGCTTATTGCCATCCTATTGACAACGACTTTGAAGCTGCTGCATTTATGTTTGCAATGGAATACACTGCGTATAATTTTGACTTGGATAAATATTTGGACAAAAATCCGTAAAGCATTTTGACACCCGTATATCGTGGCGGTCATTGGATTTATGAATTATAAATAAAGGAGGAAATTAAAAATGAAATACAGAAAAACGCTTAATTCCAAAATCCTGTTTTATGAAATTGATGTTTATTGTGCGACTATGGCTAATTTTTGGCAAAACAAAAACGACACTATGTACACAGAATCAAAAAGCGCAATTGATACCATTATAGAATTGATGGTATATTATATGGGATATAATAGGAAAGATTTGTGTAAATATGCTATTGATAAGCTAAACGGTTATTGTATCGCAAATGATATTATTGATTACACAACCGATGAAGCCGAAAAGGAGTTTTGCTCAGAATGAAAATTGTTTACTCATATCACGAAGTCAATAAAGAGTTTACAGAAATTGTAAATCATTATCTTAGTACAGGCTACACAATCAATACGGCAACAATGAATACAAACGGCGATGAAATTACAAAAATTGACCTTGTAGATAATATCACTCATAAACTAATCCGTGTTGCATTATTTGGTGTTAGCGGAGAAGAGTTTAACTGGATTATTATTGTATCTGAAATTAAAATTGACTTTGATTTTTTAGGTAATTCATTTGCACCGTATATTCACGCAACGGAAAATGTGCCGTTTATTACATTTACATACAAGGAGGAACATAATGAGTGTGGTATCAACTGAACAGTGCGAACAGTTTATTAAAAATCTATTCAAAGAAAACGATTACAAAGAAATCAATGTAACTGGATTTTGGCGAGAAGCTGAATTATCTGGATTGTGGGTGCGTGGCACACTTGATTCACCTATGACAAGTGCGGTATTAAAACTGTTAAAAGTAAAATATTATTATGCACCAAATCCAAAAGATGATACTTGTGTGTTTTTACCGACTTTTCGTCAAATTGCATAAAAAATAGAACATAAGTTTGTGTATTTTGCGAATTGTATTTATACTTCATTTGTGGTAGAATATAAGAGTAATGAGGGGCAAGCAATAATAAATAGCCCTATACAGAAAGGTAAGAAACAATGAAAATTGAATTTGCATATTTAGATGTTTGTAAAAAACAGATAAAAGAACACACTAATACACTTTTGTATCTACGAGATAATTATGATGTTCTTGTAGACGAAGAAAAGGTTACAGAACTCATAGAAGCATTAGAAATGTTCAAAACTGTATTAGAAACAACGGAGAAATGTTCAAAACTGTAGACTTGTTATGTGGTGTCTTTTGGTGTGACTTTATGGCGGTTGTTAATTCACAGATAGCCGAGATTAGTCAAAATACACAATAATCTTTGTGCAATTTGCCTATTGAAATATAGACACATATATGCTATAATACAAGTACAACAAAGGCAAGAAAGCCGAATAAGAAAGGAAATCAATTATGACAAAGGCAATGTGTGAAAACTTTGTAGCGGAAATAAATAAAATGATGAGCGACGGTGTAGATTGCGTGGAAGTTTACACCGCAAAGCCCGGCACTAAATTGTACAACGGCATATTCTCTAATGAGTACAATTCTTGCATTGAAGATTATATTGGATATACAGACCAGTTTGAGTGGGATAAGAATATTTCACTTGACGAATCTATGAAACAGACAAGAGAATATTCAGACTTTATTGGCACGGTTATGAATGGTGAAGAGTATGAATTTTGGCTTGGTGATACTTCTGAACAGTTCACCGATACACATACGCAAGGTACAACCGTTGGCGTTATCATTTTGTATAAACAAGAAAGGAGATTGAATATGGAACGCACTTATTACATTAACGGTATTCAATACGATGAGCAAGAGTTCTTGCAAGAAATGGTAAATGCTGGTGCTATGGTACAAGATATTGTAGACTTGGCAGATGGTTATTCTTTTGTTTGTGATAATGGAAATATGTTTGATGTTGAATTTGGGGAGGATTAAACAATGGAGTACACTTATTACATTAACGGAATTCAGTGCAGTGAATGGGACTTCTTGCAAGAGATGGTAGCCGATAGCGCCAGACTTGATGATTTTGTCGAAGTCGCAAACGGATATACATATACGGCGGGTAACGGTAATATGTTTTGGGTTGTGAAAGGAGAGTATAATAATGACTGAATACGGATTTTGTGGTTTGGTATTTTTTGGTGCGATGGCAGTAATGTTAGTCGTTGCTATTGTCGGTCATATTGTTCAAGTGCGCAAGAATAAGCGTGATTTGGTGGCGGCTAAGAAAGAATATAGACGGGAACAGGCGATTAAATATAGTGCGGAAATTGCCGCATTGGCAAGCATTTATCAAAAATAAAAAACAAAAATAAAAAAAAATAAGTATTGACAAACGGGTTTGTTTATGGTACAATATAGACAAATCAAGAAAACAAAGGAGACAAAAACAATGATTACTTATCTGAAGCCAGAATTTGACAACGCAAAATCTTTTTACAATAAAGCAGTTGTAGAAATTGATGAAAATGGAAATAAACACTTGTATTCATACAACACACTTGTATGTGAGCTTGATGGACTGAATAGTGTTGCGAAAGTTTACAATGTGCAATCGGCAACAACATTGAGACATATCAAAGAATTTTTGCGGCAAAACGGATTTGTCGCAGATACCAAAAAGCAAATTGTTGCGGATTATTGGGCAGCGTGATATGAACAGATTTGAATATTGGAAACAGATTATATTAGCACAAAACACAAACTTAGACCATATTATAGAACTAATGGCAAATGACGAAAACATTACAAATGAACAGTATTGTCAATTATATAGTTTAGCATTGGAGGTTTACTAATGAATAATATTAATATTGAAAAATGCGATACAGTTTTTGAGGATATTACAGAGTGGGCAAAATACGACATTAACGGCACACGATATTATAAAAAGTCAGCAAGAGAAGTTGAAGCAAGGCTATTTCTTGACTATCAATGCAAGGATGAAATTACAGCTACTGAACATTGCTATATTCTTGGTAGAATTTATGCCGATGCTCTTGCAGTCGGTGGAGAAGATTTTTTCAGAGTGTAATAAAAAAATACTTGACAAATACTAATTTTTATGGTATAATAGGTTTATCAAATCAGAAAGGAACATAAAAAAATGAACGCAGAAAAGGTATTAGCAGCTCTGAATGAGATTATTGAGCAGATTGACAAAGACCAATTAGATTACAATTTTAAGAAATATTTTGACCGTGATATGAATTCTATTGAAAGTAGCTATTGTGGAGCACCGTCAATGATGGCAGACTTGTGCAAAGCGTTGCAAATGGATATTTTGAAGTCCAGCAATAAATGCAAGGCAAATCGTACAAAAGCCGTGCTTAGAATTTTGAAAAATTCAGAGCCTGAACAGTTTACAAAGGCATTTATTGACTATGACGGAAAAGAAATTGTACTTGATGGTTATAGGGCAATTTGTTTTACAAATCCAGTAGACGGCGTTCCTACAACTGACAACGGCGATGTCTTTATTTCAATTAAAAATTGTTATTTTAGCGAGGACATTAGTAGTTATAACAAACTTAATCTTGTAAGCCTTGCAGAACTAAAAGCAGAATTAAAAATTGATAAAGCAAATAATGTGGGAATTGATACAGGAAAGAAAAAGAAAACGCCGATTTATGCTTTTGGTGTTTCCGCAGATGAATACAACAGTACAATGCCAGTTGTAAACTTGCAATATCTGATTGATATTATAGAGGCAATGCCAAGTGCAAAAGCATTTTACAAAACAGATAGAAACGGAAATTCAACGGTGTATTTTGTTGACGATGAGGGAAACAGGGCTGTGTTATTGCCACTTAGATATGACAAAGAATACAAAAATATTCTAAGTAGAAAGGTTGTAAAATAATGGCTAAATATTTGATAAATTGCAACAATTATCCAAATTATCCACCTGTTGTTATTAATTGTGATACACTTGCGGAAGCGTTGATGAATTATCTTGAAAACTGGACTACAAATGGTTTATCAATAGGGCAAGAAACATACGAAGCATTATCAAATGGTTTGACGGTAAAACAACTTGTTGAATTTGCAAATGTAATTATTGGTAATGATTATAGCGATGAGCAAATCAAAGACATTTATAAATTTGAAAAAAGTGAAAAAATCTATTGACAAATAGCTGCCGATGTGGTATAATATAAAGGAAATGTGAGGAGGTTATCAATATGACAAATACAGAGTTGGTAAAGGTTTTTGCGCAAACTATTAAACAGAAGCCTTTTAGCTTGAGTGATAACACAACTAAATCCTATCTATATCATATTGGCAAACTGATTGATTTTGTTGACGATAAACCTATTTCAGAAATCACAACAAAAGATATTAAGAAATATTTGTTTGATATTAGTAGCAACGGCGCTTCAGATACAACATATAATTTGTCTTTGGCTGCATTTAAGTGCTTATATAAAGCGCTTGGATATAATCCATTGACTGAAGATGACTTTACAACAAATCCAGCACTGAATATTGTTAGTGTTCGGAATGTAAAGCAAGAAAAGAAAACGCCGCTAAATGAAATGGAAAAGCAAGCGCTTTTGCGGAATTGCAAAAATAAACGGCAGTTTGCAATCTTGACAACTTATCTAAATACTGGTTTGCGTGTTCACGAACTTGTAAACTTGACATTGGAGCAATACAAAAATCGTGACGAAAACGGCAGAATTAAATTGACTATAAACAAAGGTTCGTATGATGATGAGTATATCTATATCAATGAACAGACAGAATCAGCTATAAACGAATATTTGTTGACTCGTAAACAATGTGATTGTCAATATTTATTTGTATCAAATTATGGTAACAAAATGACACCATCTTGCATTAGCAAAACTTTGAAAAACATTGCAAGGTGGAGCAGAAAGTTTACAGAAGAACGGATTAGTCAAATTAGCAATCATTTAATGCGGCACACTATGGCAACGGATTTAGTAAACGAAAATGTGCCGATTGATGTTGTGGCAATGGTTTTGCGGCATCACGGGCTTGGTACTGTTATGACTTACGCAAAAACGGACGAAAACAGAGTTTTGGAAGCAGTGCGATAATTATGTTTTTATGTATCACTATACTATTTTTTATTGTAACTGTATGGTTGTATATTATTATACTAATTGTGGAATTATTGTGTGCGTTTTGGAAAGAATAGGGGTAAAATATGGACAGATATTATTCTGATTTTGTTAAAATTGGTGATTTTAGTTTTCATAAAGTCAAAAAATTGTATGGAATTTTGGCATCTTTTAAGAATGGAGACAATTATTTTAGGATTGAAAGCAAAAACGGAAAATTCAAATTGACTTCGTGTTCATTTTTAATTTTGCTTAGTTTAATCGGACTAAAAGAGCCTGTAAATATTACTTTAGTATCAAACAATCTTGATTTGTTGCGGCAAACTAAGAACAGAATTTTGCGCATTGCATAGGTGATTATATGACTATTTCTGAAATTATTGAACAGTTTGGATTAAAAGACAATGATTTTCTTTGTGTCTATTCAAAGGAAAAAGACTATTTTATCTATGTTGGAATGATTGAGAATATTGAAAGTTGGATTTTAGACCAAACTGCTTTGAAAATTCATACACAAAATGGTAAATTTTGTATTGACATTTAGTGAATTTTATGGTATAATATAAGTGAGTTCCATATTTTTTTTGAAAAAAATAAAAAAATACTTGACAAATGGTTTGAAATATGGTATAATATAAGAACCTTTTGTCATTCAATTAAAGGCTACACAAAAACCTCCTTTGTTTGTTTGTCCTAAAGATTTAATCAAAATGTGTAGCTTTTAATTGAGTGACAAAAAAGTCATTCAAATGAGGCGTGAGTAGGCATACGCCAAGAGCAGCAAGACTTCGCAAGTTAATTAGCCACCTTGTACAATGGATGTGCTACAAGTAAAATAAAGTAATAAATAAGTCGCATCTCGTGGCGTGCATACGGGGGCACGATTTGGATTGTCGGCGGTTCAGTCCTAAGAACCTATTAGTGTGATTGCTACACACAAACCGCCATTATATATGATTCAGTAGTTTAATTTTGAAAGAACGAACGGTTGAGTTATCGTAGTGTGATGGTTTGAGTCCATCCTGAATCAAAACAGGTATCTGTGTAAAAGAAGATATGTACTTGGGTATGACAACATAGTCAAAGAATGCATCGCATATCTTCAACAGTGACTATGGTGTTGTCTACTACACCAAGAAACGAGAGGTCGCTCCTCAAGTTGCTCTTTAAGTAGACCGAAGTATCTTCTAAACTCCCAGTAGGCGGGCTGGTGTTAAAATTAGAAGCAATGTGCTTGATAATGTGTGCGTTGGGAAATAAAGGATTAGCTATCCAACATTATCAATATGCGGATATGGTGTAATGGTAACATTTAGCCCTTCCAAGGCTGCGTTGCGGGTTCAAATCCCGTTATCCGCTCCAAAAGGCTTGACTGTTAAACTTTCATTGAAAGCCTAACAAGAAATAGTAACATTCTATTCGTCTTGTAAAATAAACTCGTAGAAAATTCATATCCCTGGCAGACAAAAACAACAATATTCGAAACAAAATATTGACAAAGAGGCTGTCATCCAATGCGTCTATTGGGGATTGTTAGTTATAAAGCTGGGAAAGCTAACAAGCAACAATTTGATACTGTCAAGGCAAAACTATGTAGCTTAAGACAATGCATAGAGAAACGATACGAAGATGTAACTTCGACCCTTAAGTCTGGGGTGTGCAAAACTAACATTTAGAGGTCGCGACTCTCATAAATTCGGACATAAGAAGAGATGCAATCCGGGTAGATTTACGAAGAAGGCAGTATCAATATGGAGCGTTATCTCAAAGGTTAGAGTCACCTACTTAATGTAGTCATATATACAGGTTCAAGTCCTGTACGCTCCACCATTATACGCTAATATGGCGAAACTGGAATACGCTGCGGACTTAAAATCCGTTGGTGGTAACACCTTGTGGGTTCGACTCCCACTATTAGCACCAAACGGCTTTGACATTTGAGCCTATAATCAAATGTTGTATAATTAAACAATAGGTGCCACGAAGCCTTTTATGTAATTGAAAGATTACAAAGTAAATTAGTGTAAAAGCCTTCCTATGAGATGGAAATACACAAGGACAACAGTGGTAAATGGTGCGGATAATAATCCGCTCGGCACAATAATATGTCGATAAGATAGCAGCCTATTGTTTAATTTAATATGCTGGATTAGTTCAGTTGGTAGAACGCCGGATTTGTAACCCGGTGACAGCCGTTCAAGTCGGCTATCCAGCACCAAGCATTGGTCTATTGTGACCGGTGAAAAATACGCCCGAAGAGGAATGTAATTCAAATAGCCAGTTAGTAGTGAAAACAATTCACACAGAGTGCTGCTCCGCAAAAATGGAGAGAAATTGCAAAACCGTTCGACTCGGTAATCGGGCACTAAAAAATAGCCACGAGGTACATTGTTTTCCTTGTTTTTGTCTCGTGTTGTAATTACCTCCTTTCCTTTCTGATATATGTTGTATCTTGTGGCTATTTCCTCCTTTTAATGAAAAAATCTTATAGTCCACGGACTTTAAGTATATATGCCAGTGTAGGTCAAGTGGTTAGACCGTACGACTTATAATCGTGTAATTTGAGTTCAAGTCTCAGGGCTGGCACCAACAAAGAAACTCAAGAATCTATATCAGTGTAGCCGAAAAGTTGTTATAATGTGGATTTTGTGAGTGTCTTTAAGTCAAGTTTATTAAAATAGTGGACGCATTGTTTTAATAAACTAAAAGCGGATAGCAGGGTTTTCTTTGTTACGGCTATTTGCGAATAGCGCCATACAATAGGCGTTATTCAAACAAACGAATAAAACAAAGATGGGTGTGGTGGCTCATCCACAAAAGTATTAGCGCTGATACAAACCACTCTTGTCGCACGCAAGTAAAAGATGTTGCCGCTTTTAGTTAGTATTTGTTAGCGTTACAAACAAACCGTTTGCGTTTTTGGGTGTTGTCCGCAGTATTATTACGAGAATATAATACAAATAAAATGAACACCCACATATAGGAATATGGTGTAATGGTAGCACGATTGACTTTGACTCAATTAGTCTATGTTCAAATCATAGTATTCCTGCCATTTCAAATTCAAAATCAAAAATCGTTTTCAAAATTGAAAATCAAATTCAGAATTGAAAATGAAAATTGAGAATTAAAATTAAAAAAAGGAGTTATTATGACACAAGTAATTAAGAAGCAAAATAGTAGGATTACTTACTATGTCAATGAAGAAAAAGGCGTTGTTATAGCCAAATTGAAAAAGTGGGATATGGTTACAGATACCAATTTGTATTTGTTAAATAATAATTTGCCTATGATTGAACCGAGGCTTACATATAACAAATATTATGATGGATATTTTGTTGGTAAGGCAACTTGTTCTAAAGATGATAGCTTTGATTTAGAAACAGGAATGAGAATTGCGAGAAATCGAGCACTTTGGAAATATTATTGGGAAAAACATCTTTTAATGATGGAAACGACACAGATTTGGAAAAGAAAGACTCTTTGCTTGGAAAAGTACGATTTTCATATTCAAGATAAACTTGTAAAAATCAATAATAGTCTTACGGAGGATAAAGCATAATGGGAATGAGAAAGTATGAGCGCAGAATCGCACATAGAAATATGGAGCGAGATGGAATTAAACATATCAACAAGCGTACAAAGGACGAAAAGGGAAATTTAATTCCGAGTTATTTTTCACGATTTTGGCGTTTTAATGTAAATAATAATATTAAAAAGGAGACGGTATAATGAAGTATATTTCTAATGATGGTAATTTTGTTTCTGAAAATGTAGATGAAGTTACTAAGTATGAAAGCGAACTTAAAGAAAAGACAGCAGAGCAAGAAAAGAAAATTGCAGAAAAGAAAATTAGAAAGCAAGAAGTAATTGATGCTTATAAGCATTATATGGAACTTGAAAGAGCTTTCGTTAAGGATTATGGCTTTATTCATTGGAGCGACATTAGTACAAGCAATAACAATAATTTTAACAATAAATATTTTAAGCCTTTCTTTGATTTTTGGATTTAAGGTCGTTTAACCTATGCTGAGAGGCTCTGTGATAGCCTATAAGCCGTTTTTATATAAAACTAATAATTGGTTATGGATAAGTATAAAAATGCGTTCTGTTGTCCGATAGAGCGAAATAAACAAATTAAGATTAAAAATTAAAATTAGATTAGGAGAATTATATGGCAGAAAAAAGAGAAATTAGACGGACAGAGAGCACGGGGTTGATTGTCGGTACACTTTCTGAATTGGCGCTTGAAGTTGTAGACTCTACTATTAAGTTGGAGGATGGCAAAGAAAAGGCTTGTAAGCAAATTCGTGCCAAGGATGGAAAGTTTAATGAGGCAATCGCCATCGAGACTGATAATGGCGTATTTAAGTTCCCTGCGCCGTCTTTTTGTACAAATATTAAGCGTGATGGTACAGAGAGTAACGCCTATAAGGCTTGGCACACCGTTGTGACTGAATACAAGGATAAGGTTCATTATGGTGATGAGGCAGACCGTGTAAGTTTGACTGTGGGCTATGAGCCTACATTTAGTTATAGCACGCCCAAGGATGATGTTGTTGTTTATGCAAATAATTTTCGCACCAGATTTATTAGTCGAGTAGATAAAGACGCTGATAGTTCTACCGATATTCAGACAGAGTGTGTAGTTAAGGCAATTCGTCCTGAAATGCGTGGCGAGGAAGAAACAGGTCGTAAGATTGTAGATATTATGACTGCAAACTATGGCGATAGTGATACTCCGTTGGTTGGCGTTGTGTCAAGTTTGATTATTCCTGAAGATTTGGTTGATGATTTTGAGGATATGTATTCCGCTGGACAGACTTGTAGATTGAATTTTGAGTTGAAGAATGTTAAGGTTGGCGGAAATAACGGCGGTGAAGTCCGTGGATTTGGTCGAAAAGCAAAGGTTCACGATGGTTTTATTGTTACTGAGCGTGTAGTATTTGGTGGAGACCCTGCATATAACGATGATGAGGACACCGAAGATAAGGCATATACTAATGCAGAGATTAAGTCTTTGTTAAAGGATTTTGATATTTGTAAGAAAGCAAAGTTGCAAAAGGGCAGAGCAGAAAAGGGAAATAATACTAAGTCTAAGGGTCTTGGCAATCGTGCAAGTAAGGCAAAGGTCAAAGCAGAATCGGTTGATGATGATAACCCCTTTATGGATGACGATGACGAAAATCCGTTTATGTAATTTCTAAAGGTTGGTGGTTATATAAATGGCTAAGATTGATTTATTGTCATTGACTGAAGATAATCTTATCGGTGGTATTCAGCAGAAAAAGATTATGATTTATGGGTCAAATGACTGCGGAAAGACATTTCAAGCGACAAAATTTGAAAAGCCGTTGCTTTTGATGACAGAAAGTGGCGGTGGCGCATTAAAGGTTAAAAAGTTGCCCATCAACAAATGGTCTGAATTTAAGACTGTTGTTGAAGAGTTGACTAATCCTAAGACATTCGACAAGATGTTTGAGGCATATAAAACGGTTATTATTGATACGGCAGAAAATCTTGTAGACGAAAGTGAAAAGGCAACTTGTAATGAGTTTGGTGTGCGTGATTTAAGCGAAATTCAAGGAAAGCAGAACGGATATAAGATTGCAAGAAATGATTTTGCTGCGCAGATTAACAAACTAACATCTTCTGGTTATTGTGTTGTGTTCATTTGTCACGAGGAAACAGTAGAAAAAACAGACCCCGTTACAGAAGAAACATATGCTTATACACAGCCAAAAGGCACATCTAATGAAAAGTCATCTATGCGTATGCTTAGAGATTTATGTGACTTTGCTATTTATGTTCGTCCGAATGGCATTGACCCTGAAACATATGAGACAATCCCGTCAACGGCAATTTGTAAGGAAACAAAGACAAGTTTTGCTCGGTCAAGATTTGCAATTCAAACATTTGTTGACCCGTTCACTGCAAGCGGTTTGATTGAGGCTATTGAAAAGGCTATTGAGAAGTCAGCAGAAAATGAGGGAGCAGAAGTAGAAAAGTATATTCAAAAGAAACAGTCTTATACAAAAGAAGATTATTTTGAAATGATTACACCTTATATTAAGGTTTTATCTAAGAATTATAGCTCTGATATTTCTGCTATTATCGCAACAGAGTTGGGTGATGGGCGTAAGATTACAAGCGCAACGGATGATGAGATTATTGCACTTGACAATATTTATAATAGGCTTGTAACATTAGCTACATCGTTAGACATAACGGTGTAAAATAAAATACATAAAATAATTGCAATTTATTTCGAGCCGTTTGGGTGATACTGAACGGCTCATTTTTAAGGTGTAAATATGCCAAAGTGTAATTTTTGTAAAAAAGAAATAAAAGAAAAAGAAAAGCATAATGCTTATATTGTCAAGAATGGCAAAAGAAACGCTTATTATTGTAATGTAGAATGTTATAATAACTATATGTCAAAAAGGCAAAATAAACCCATTACAGGCTATAATATAGCACCTCGTAGAGTATTAACAGACTACATTTTATACATATATGAGCAAGAAGGATATAATAAAAATGAAATTCCTTGGCAGATGCTAATGGCGCAACTATCTAATATACTAAAAGAGCATAGGGATGAAAAATACACTTATCAATCTATTTTATATGTATTAAAATATATGAGAATGATTGGTGTAAATTTACTTAATGAGCGGTCAAACGGCTCTTGTCTTTCACTTGTGGAATATTATTATAACGAGGCAAGAGATTATTGTAAACGGTCAGCAGAATTGAAAAAGGAATTTGAAAATTTTGAAATAGATGATAGTCCGAAAATTGTAAAGAAAAAAGTAAAACACGAAACAAAAAAGTATAAAGAATTAACATTTGATTAAGGAGGGCATTATGTTATATTCAAATGATATTGGTAATTTAATCTTAGGTGCAATTTGTAATAATTGTACTTTAATATTTAATAATAAAATGCCCTTAAATAAATCCGATTTTGAACCTAATCAATTCCATAAGATTATTTTTGTTTGCGTACATAATATAGCATTAAAGGGTGCAAAAGAGGCAAGCGAAATTGAGATTGCTGAATTTTTAGAAAATTATCCTGCTCAAAACAATATCTTTAAGGATAATGATGGCATTGAATATATTAGAACAATTAAAGCACTATCCAAAGCAGAAAATTATGAATATTACTGGAATACAGTAAAGAAATACTCTTTACTTAGGGAATATAAAGCTGCTGGATTTGAAATTCAAGACATTTATGATGAAAATAAGAATGAAACAGAAGAACGAAATAAATTTGATAAGTGTCAATTAAAAGATATAATTAACTATTTTGATAGTAAACAATGTAATATCAAAAAACATTTTGCCTTTAACGAAGAAACAGAAGAAATGATTTGCGGAGATGGCTTTGCGGATTTGCTTGATGAGTTAGAAAAAGAGCCTATGGTTGGTGGTCAATTAGCTTCACCTATTTTGACAAATTTATATCGTGGCTGGTGTAAAGGACATTTAATTTTGCGTGGTGCTCCGAGTTCGTTTGGTAAAACCCTAATGAGCATTATGGATTTAGTCACTGTTGGTTCATTAAAATTATATGACGAAAAAGAACACAAATTTATTGATAATCCATATTATCAAGGCAAGGCTGTTTTAATTCATTCAGAACAAAAGTCTGAAACTGAAATACAAACAAGGGTTATTTCTGTATTGTCTAAAGTAAATTATTCAACCATTCTCGATGGTAAATTTACAAAAGAGGAAAAAGAAAGATTGCTTGAGACTGGAAACATTCTTAAAGAAAGTGAATTGAAGATTGTCAACTATCCTAATTTTACCGCTACTGGTATGAGAGAATTGTGTCAGCGTTTATCTATTGAAGGCTATGAATATTTTTATCAAGATTATATTTGGAACAATAGTTATATCATATCCGATATGAAAAAAACAATGGGATTAACGAATATTTCTGAACCTAACGCACTGTTACATTTTTCAAATCAACTTAAAATGATTGCAGAAGAATATAATATTGCAATGGCAACATCAATGCAATTAAATGATAATTATAAGACAGCAGAAATTATTGACGAAAGTTGTTTGTATGCTTCAAAAGCGGTTAAGACAAAGTTAGACAATG
>ERZ780149.2730-NODE-2730-length-15873-cov-12.028512_pt1 | contig 15873 bp, 10 predicted proteins | sample MGYA00511367_ERZ780149 | MGnify/ENA primary metagenome ERZ780149 (study PRJEB29588, sample SAMEA2153852) | human gut metagenome | biome: human gut; feature: human-associated habitat; material: faeces | place: Denmark | collected 2008/2010 ... | reverse complement strand
TGGAGCGAATGATGGGAATCGCAAGGAGCGAAGCGACGGAATAGCAAGGCAAAGGAAATTTGCCGCAGCGTCACAAAAGAGTTTAAATGAGCAAGAGAGAGAAAGAGAGACAAGCAAAAAGGCGAAAAGAAAACCGAAGCCGAGAAAGGCTTCGGTTTTGTTGAGACACAGGCGCAGTCTCTCTGGAGCGAATGATGGGAATCGAACCCACAACTAAAGCTTGGGAAGCTTTCGTTTTGCCACTAAACTACATTCGCAACTTTTCGATTTATTATACAACAAATAATTTTTTTTGGCAACCGATAGGACGGATTTTGTTTGAAACAAAAAATCCGTTTTGTTTTTGTTTTTGCGGAAATGAAACCTTATAAAATATCGGACATAAAATATTAGTGGGAGTTTTTGCGAATATTATTTCGTTCCGCTCCGAAAATATTTTTAAAGAGGTTGTGTTATATGAGTTTTTGTGAATTTTTGGGAGGCTGCTGCGGCGGAAATAACAACAACTGCTGTCCTCCTCCCGCGCCCCCTCAACCCGTTTGCGTAGGCGTTGCGGGTCCAAGAGGACAGCGCGGCCCCGAAGGTCCCGTCGGTCCCCGCGGTCCTATCGGACTTACCGGCGCTCCGGGTCCTCAAGGTCCCCAAGGACCGCAGGGGCCCATCGGTCCTCAGGGGCTTCCCGGAGCGACAGGAGCAACCGGAGCGCAGGGCCCTCAGGGTATACAAGGAGTGACCGGAGCGACGGGAGCCACCGGCGCGACCGGTCCGACAGGCGCAACAGGCCCCGCAGGCTCGGGAGCTACGGGCGCAACAGGTCCTACCGGTCCCACTGGAGCCACAGGAGCAACTGGCGCGACAGGTCCCGCGGGAACAGGGGCTACGGGCGCCACGGGCGCCACGGGTGCGACAGGTCCTATAGGTCCGACGGGACCTCAGGGAGTGCAGGGGCTTCAAGGTATTCAGGGCTTTGCGGGAGTCACGGGACCTACGGGAGCTACGGGCGCAACAGGCCCCGCAGGCACGGGTGCGACAGGCGCAACGGGTCCGACCGGTCCTACCGGTCCCACAGGCCCGACTGGTCCTACCGGAGCAACAGGCGCGACAGGCTCTACCGGCCCGCAGGGCGTTCAGGGCTTGCAGGGTGTGCAGGGACCTACGGGCGCAACGGGCGCAACGGGTCCCGCAGGCACAGGCGGAGGACCGACAGGTCCCACAGGTTCCACAGGAGCAACGGGCGCCACAGGAGCTACGGGACCTACCGGTGCAACAGGTCCCACGGGAGCAACGGGACCGACAGGTCCGACAGGTCCGACAGGCCCTACAGGCGACGCCGGCGCAATAGGACTTACCGGTGACACAGGAGCAACGGGACCTACCGGCGCAACGGGTGCAACCGGTGCAACAGGAGCGACAGGAGCTACCGGCCCGACAGGCGATGCCGGAGCTGTGGGGTTGACAGGCGACACGGGTCCGACGGGACCTACAGGCGCGACAGGTCCTACGGGTCCTACCGGAGCAACGGGGGAAACCGGACCTACCGGGCCTACGGGCGACACGGGAGCTACCGGTCCCACGGGACCGACAGGTCCGACGGGACCAACGGGACCTACGGGAACAAACCCAATCACTCTTGCTTACAACTCGGGAGCTACCGCTGCCGACTTGACTCCCGGCGAAGCGGGCGCGGAGCCAGAGTATCTCATCGTTTCGTCCGGTTTTACCAAGACTGTGACGGGCGCGCCGGGCGCGACCATTACACTCGACGCCGCCAATTCAAATACTCCGATTGACGTGACTACGACGGGCACAATCGAGACCATAGCCTCGCACGCGACGGTGACGGCGCAGGCGGCGCTCAATACGGCTGACGTGACTTTGAAGCTAAGACTTTATATTGCTACGAGCGGTTCGAATACCTTCAATTATACGGGTACCGAATACGACTACACGCCAAACCTTACCGGAACGGTCAATGCCAACACTTTGCTTACGCTCAATCAGACAAACGTCGGTCAGGCTGTGACCGAGGGCGACAGGCTGCTGTTCGTGCTTGTTGCCGACGACAGTCAATCGCCCGCGACTTCGACTCCAATCAGCCTTGCTGTTTCCGCTTCGGTGGGAATAGAATAAACGGCTGTCGTGAGACTCCTTGCGCGATTTAAAGCGACAAAAAAGCCCCCGAAAATCGGGGGCTTTTGAAATTTATCAGTCGTTTTGTCCGAGATGCTGATATTTTTTAACGCGCTCTTTGGCTTCTTCTTCCGCTCTTTCAAACAGTTTTTCCGCAATTTCGGGTTTTGTTTTGAGCAGGCTTGTGTAACGCGTTTCTTTGCGCAAAAATTCCTGATAGCTGCCGGTAGGCTCTTTGCTGTCCATAATGAAAGGATTTTTGCCTTCCTCGGCGAGCGCGGGATTGTAGCGATAAAGCTGCCAATATCCGCAGTCTACGGCTTCCTTGATGATTTGCTGAGGGTTGGACATATCGATGCCGTGATTTATGCAGGGAGCGTAAGCTATAATCAGGGACGGACCGTGATATGCTTCCGCTTCGGACACCGCTTTGACCAGCTGGTTCATGTTTGCGCCCATGCCCACCTGAGCCACGTAAACGTAGCCGTAGGACATTGCCATCATGCCCAAATCCTTTTTCTTGATGCGTTTTCCCGCCGCGGCAAACTTGGCGACCGCGCCGGTAGGGGACGCTTTGCTTGCCTGACCGCCCGTATTGGAATAAACCTCGGTGTCGAGAACGAGCACGTTTACGTCTTCGCCGCTTGCGAGCACGTGGTCGAGTCCGCCGTAGCCGATGTCGTAAGCCCAACCGTCGCCGCCGAAAATCCATACGGATTTTTTGACGAGGCAGTCCTCCATCTTGGCAAGCTCGTTTGCTATCGGTCTGACTTTTCCTCTGGCGTTTTCTATAATTTCGGTTTTTACCGCCTGCGCGGCTTTTTTGCTGCCTTCCGCGTCGAATTTGTTGTCAAGCCACAGCTTTGCGGCAACCTTCATTTTTGCCGTGCCGATTTCAAGCACCTGATTGAGCAGGTCTGTGACCTTGTTTCTGCGTTGCAGGTAGGCGAGGTTGATGCCGAATCCGAATTCCGCGTTGTCCTCGAACAGGCTGTTCGCCCATGCGGGACCGTGACCGTCCTTGTTGGTGGTGTAGGGGCACGTGGGCGCGCTGCCGCCGTAAATGGAGGAGCAGCCCGTAGCGTTTGCGATGACCATTCTGTCGCCGAACAGCTGTGTTATCAGCTTGACGTAAGGCGTTTCGCCGCAGCCGGCGCACGCTCCTGAAAATTCAAACAGAGGCTGCTCGAACTGGCTGCCTTTGACGGAGAATTTGTTGAGTCCGCTTTCCACCTGACGAACCTTTTCGGCAAATTCCCAATTTTCCGTTTCGTTGACTTTGTCCGCGGGAGTCATGACCAAAGCCTTCTGCTTTGCGGGGCAGACGTTGGCGCAGCTGCCGCAGCCCGTGCAATCGAGGGGAGAAACCTGTATTCTGTATTTGGCTCCCTTGACTCCCGTCGCGGGCTTGGTTACAAATCCGTCGGGCGTCTTTTCGTTTTCGTCTATGAGCACGGGACGTATGCAGGCGTGAGGGCAGACAAGGCTGCACTGGTTGCACTGAATGCAGTTTTCGCTCTGCCATACGGGAACTTCGACGGCTATTCCGCGTTTTTCAAACTTTGTGGTGCCTGTGGGCACTACGCCGCTGACGTTGAAGGCGCTCACGGGCAAAGTGTTGCCTTTTTGAGCTATTATCGGTCTGATAAAGGATTCGTAATATTGATTGTCGGTGACTTCGGGAAGCGCCGCGCCCTTGTCGGTGGTTGCCCACTCTGCGGGCACTTTGACCTCGTGCAGTCCTTTTATCGCGTTTTCGATTGCCGCGTTGTTGGCGTTGACAACCTTTTCGCCTTTTTTGCCGTATGTTTTGAGAACAGCCGCCTTCATGTATTTTTCGGCTTCCTCATAGGGGATTATGTTGGCAAGCTTGAAAAACGCCGCCTGCATAACCATGTTGGTGGATTTGGCGCTGCCCGACTCTTTGGCGATTTTCAGTCCGTCGATTGTGTAGAATTTAAGATGCTTTTGAGCAATCTGGTTTTTGACGAAAGCGGGCAGTTCTTTTTCCAACTCGCTGTCGCTCCACGAGCAGTTGAGCAGGAAGGTGCCTCCCTCTTTGGCTTCGCCGAGCATATCGTAGCGTGTAACATAAGAGGAGTTGTGGCAGGCGATGAACTCCGCCTGGTCTATGAGATAGCTTGACTTGATGGGGCTTTTGCCGAATCTCAGGTGGGAAATAGTGATGCCGCCTGATTTTTTGGAGTCGTACTCAAAGTAGCCCTGAGCGTAAAGGTCGGTGTGGTCGCCGATAATCTTTATGCTGTTTTTGTTGGCGCCGACTGTGCCGTCGCTGCCGAGACCGTAGAACTTGCAGCGCGTCGTGCCCTCGGGAGCCACGTCTATCATTTCGTCTATGGCAAGAGAGGTGCGCGTAACGTCGTCGTTTATGCCCACCGTGAAGTGGTTCATGGGTTTTTCGCTGTCGAGGTTCTTGTAAACGGCGTTTATCATGGAAGGAGTGAACTCCTTGCTTCCGAGACCGTAGCGTCCGCCCACGACAACCTTGCCGCGCAGCTTGCCCGTTTCGCTGAGCGCCGTAACGACGTCGAGGTAGAGGGGCTCGCCCAAGCTGCCCGCTTCCTTCGTTCTGTCAAGCACGGCAATTTTCTTGACCGTTTTGGGCAAGGCTCTGACAAATCTTTCCGCGCTGAAAGGACGGTAAAGTCTGACTTTGAGCACGCCCACCTTTTCTCCTCTGCGCGTGAGGTAATTGACCGTTTCTTCCGCCGCGTCCGCACCGCTGCCCATGAGTATGATGACCTTGTCCGCGTCGGGCGCTCCGACATAGTCGAAAAGGTGGTACTCTCTGCCTGTGAGCTTGGACACCTGCTTCATATATTTTTCCACTATTGCGGGAGTCGCCATATAGTATTTGTTTGCGGCTTCCCTGTTCTGGAAATAAATATCGGGGTTCTGCGCCGTGCCCTGCAACTGAGGATGCTCGGGATTGAGCGCGCGTCTTCTGAATTCGTCGACGTATTCCGTTTTGAGCAGCTTAGCCATGTCGGCATAGTCTATGGCGTCGATTTTGCTTACCTCGTGGCTTGTTCTGAAACCGTCGAAGAAGTGCAGGAAGGGCACCTTTGCTTCAAGAGTGGACAGGTGCGCGACAAGCGCGAGGTCCATGGCTTCCTGAACGCTGTTGGAGGCGAGCAACGCAAAGCCCGTCTGACGGCACGCCATAACGTCCTGATGGTCTCCGAATATGGACAGCGCGTGCGCGGCGAGTGCGCGTGCCGAAACGTGGAAAACGCAGGGCAGCATTTCGCCGGCGATTTTGTACATATTGGGAATCATGAGCAGAAGTCCCTGACTTGCCGTGAAGGTCGTTGTCAGAGCGCCTCCGACGAGAGAGCCGTGCACCGCTCCCGCGGCGCCTGCCTCAGACTGCATTTCGGCTATTTTGATTTGCTGTCCGAACAGGTTTTTTCTGCCTGCCGCGCCCCATTCGTCGGCGATTTCCGCCATGGGGGAAGAGGGCGTGATAGGGTAGATTGCGGCAACGTCGGAAAAGGCGTATGCCACGTGGCTGGCGGCGGTATTGCCGTCTATTGTGATTTTGGTCATTATATGTCCTCCGTAAAAATTTTTACATGAAAAACGGTTGCCCGCAAGGCACCGTTAAAATTATATAGTTTCGGGCGGGTTTAGTCAATCGTTTTGCGGGAAACGCGGCGACAATTTTGCTTTTTGGCGAAAGTAAAGACGTCGGAGAGTGAACCGACCGCAGAGTCGGAATAACGGCGCCCGAAAACGCGCGGCTTTTAAAGCGCACGGCTTCTTTTTTTGTCGGGTTTTGTTGACTAACCGAGAGGAAAAATGATATACTAAAAAACAGCGTAAAAAATGCTGCGGAAATATTAAAATGACGGAAGAAAGAAAGGTTATCATCAGGCTGGAAAACGTGACCTACAAATACAAGGTCTATCAGGACGACGGCGCGCCCCCCACAGAGGAAAAGGGCGTGCAGAATGTCAGTCTGGAAATATTTGAAGGAGAGTTTCTTGCTCTGGTCGGGCACAACGGCAGCGGCAAAAGCACTCTTGCAAAGCTGCTCAACGGGCTTTTGCTTGCGCAGTCGGGAGAGGTTTGCGTCGACGGGTTGAATCCCAAGGTGAAAAAAGAGCTTTACAAAATACGCGAGCAGGTCGGAATGGTGTTTCAGAATCCCGACAATCAGATGATAGCGTCCATTGTGGAGGACGATATCGCTTTCGGACCGGAAAACCTCGGAGTGCCGCGCGAGGAAATCGTAGAGAGGGTGGAGGGCGCGTTGGAGTCCGTAGGCATGAGCGAATATCACGACAAGACGCCCACAAAGCTTTCGGGCGGGCAGAAGCAGCGCATCGCAATAGCGGGCGTGCTTGCCATACGTCCGCGCGTTCTTGTGCTGGACGAGGCGACGTCAATGCTCGACCCGCAGGGGAGAAAAGACGTTATGGACACGGTAAAACGCTTGAACCGCGAGGGCATAACGGTGGTGGCGATTACGCACTTCATGGACGAGGTTACGGAAGCCGACCGCGTGGCGGTGTTAAGCGAGGGAGAACTGGTTATGCAGGGCGCTCCGCGGGAAATTTTTAAGGAAAAGGACAAGCTTCACGGCTACGGTCTTGACGTGCCGAGAAGCGTGGCGCTTTCACACGAGCTTTTTTGCGCGGGGCTTGAAATCGAGCCTGCGATTTTCGACGTTGACGAATTGGGAGACGAGATATGCCGATTGCTGTCAGACAACTGAATTTTGTTTACAATCCCAAAACGCCGTATGAAAAGCACGCCCTGATTGACGTGAATTTAGAGGTGAACGACGGCGAATTTTTGTGCATAGTGGGGCACACGGGCAGCGGAAAGAGCACCTTTGTGCAGCATCTCAACGCGCTTGTGCCCGTTCAAAGCGGCTTTGTGGAGGTCAACGGTTTAGACCTCACGCTAAAAAAGAAAAAACTGCGGAGAGAAATGCTGAAACAGCTGCGCGGGCAGGTGGGTATGGTATTCCAATATCCGGAGTATCAGCTGTTTGCCTCCACAGTCGAAGCGGACGTGGCTTTCGGTCCGCAGAATATGAAGCTTTCAAAGGAAGAAATTGACGAAAGGACGAGAGAAGCGATAGCGTCGGTAGGTCTGGATTTCGACGAGGTTTCGGGCAAATCCCCCTTCGAGCTGTCCGGAGGCGAAAAGCGCCGCGTTGCGCTTGCCGGAGTGCTGGCGATGCGTCCTTCGGTGCTGGTGCTGGACGAACCTACCGCAGGTCTCGACCCGCGCGGAAAAAAGGAAATTCTTGATTTGGCGGTGGAGCTGAGAAACAATCACGGAAAGACAATCGTCATGATTTCCCACGACATGAACGAGGTATACGAATATGCCTCTCGGGTCGCCGTATTCGTAGACGGCACGGTGAAATACCTTATGTCTCCGGAGGAGCTTTTCAGAAAATCCGACGAGCTTGAAGGCATTGGGCTTGAAATGCCGCAGATGGCGGCGCTGTCCAACCGTCTGGAAGCGGAGGGGATAAATCTGGGCTGTCGCCCCCGCAACGTCTCGGCAATGGCAGAGGCTGTTCTGGATTACGCGAGGGCGCACGGCAAATTGCCGCAGACAAAGGAGGAAGGCTGATGTTCAGAGACGTGGCATTCGGGCAGTATTATCCCGCCAAATCCTTTGTGCACCGCATGGACCCGCGCGTGAAAATCCTGCTCAACCTGCTTTATATGATAACGATTTTTCTCGTGCAGTCCTATTTCGGATACGCGCTTATGCTTGCGTATCTGCTTATCAGCATTTTTGCGTCCCGAATCCCCTTGAAAAGCGTGCTGAAAAGCGTTAAGGGCATAATTTTTCTCGCGCTGTTTACCGCGATTATAAATTTGTTTTTTGTTAAAAGCGGCAACCTGCTGGTCGATTGGTGGATATTCAGAATAACCGACGACGGAGTGAATTTTGCCGTCAAAATGGTGGTCAGGCTTGTGTTTCTCGTAACAAGCGCCTCGCTGCTGACGCTCACTACCACGCCCGTCGATTTGACTCACGGCATAGAAAGCCTGTTGAAGCCGCTTACCTGGATAAAGGTGCCCGTGGACGAATTTGCGCTCATCATGAGCATAACGCTCAGGTTCATTCCCACGCTTATGGACGAAACGGACAGGATAATTCGGGCGCAGAAGGCGCGCGGAGCAAGCTTCGATACGGGGGGACTGATTGCGCGCGCAAAGGCGTTTGTGCCTATTCTTATTCCGCTTTTGGTAAACGCTTTCAGACGCGCGGAGGAGCTTGCGCTGGCTATGAACGCGCGCTGCTACGAGGGGGCGCGCAAACGCACCAAAATGAAAAAATTGAAATTTTCTTGGAGAGACCTCGCGGGAACCGTTTTTACCGTGCTGTTTATCGGCGGAGTCATTACGTTGAGGTATCTCCCCGCCGAATTGTTGGAGTCGGTAAAATGGATGACCTTTTGACGCGCCGCGTGAAAATAGGCGTTCAGTATATAGGAACGAAATATTGCGGCTGGCAGTCCCAAAAAAACGCGGTTTCCGTTCAGGAGCTTGTGGAAAAAGCGCTTGGCGGGGTTTTGGGACACGAGGTCAGACTTACCGCGAGCGGCAGGACGGACGAGGGAGTGCACGCAAGACGGCAGGTTGCGCATTTCGATACCGACGTTGAAATAAAACCCTTCAATCTGATTCTCGGCGCAAACGTCAGACTGCCCGACGACATAGCCGTCGTCGATGCGGAGTATACGGACAACTCTTTCGACGCAAGGAGAGACGCCAAGCGAAAAACCTACGTCTACCGTATGTACGTGGACAGCGTGAGGCGCCCCTTTCTCGACGTCAATCATTTGCAGATTTACAGACAGCCCGACCTGTCCGCGATGAATAGGGCGGCAGCCGCGCTTGTCGGCAGGCACGACTTCAAATGCTTCTGCGCGACGGGCGGCAACGCAAAGACCTTTGTCAGGGAAATTTTTTCCTGCGACGTGCGGCAGGAGGGGAATATAATAGAAATATCGGTTTGCGGCAACGCTTTTTTATACAACATGGTGCGCATTGTTGCGGGTACTCTTTTGTGGGTGGGGCGCGGAAAAATAAAGGCGGAGGACTTGCCGCAAATCATCGCTTCAAAAGACAGGTCACGGTGCGGAAAGACTCTTCCGCCGCACGGTTTGACGCTTGAAAGCGTCGAATATTGAAATAAAAGGAAAAAAAGAGCCGTCGGACGAAAAAATTTGCTTTTCAACGCTTGACACGTCCGACGCATTTTTATATAATTGAAAGGCTGTGAATAATCAAGACGGGTATTTTTAAGCTCTGCCCGCCGCTTCTGCCTCTCCACTGGGCGTGGTTATTCGACCGTGAACGGCAAATCTTAAAGCAAAATCAGGAGAAAACAATCATGAAAAGTTTTATGGCCAAGCCTGAAACTATACAGAAAAAGTGGTATCTGATAGATGCCGACGGTCAGGTTTTGGGCAGACTCGCAAGTCAGGTGGCTGCAATTCTTCGCGGCAAAAACAAGCCCGAGTTCACTCCCAACGTCGACACGGGCGACCATGTGGTGATTATCAACACGGACAAGGTTGTGCTTACCGGCAAAAAGCTTGAACAAAAGCTTTATCGCCGTCACTCCGGCAAGCCCGGCAATCTCAAGGAAATCAAGTACGGCAAGCTTATGGCGGAAAGAAGCGATTTCGCCGTCATGCAGGCAATCAAGGGTATGCTTCCCAAAAACAGTCTCGGAGCGGCAATGCTCAAAAAGGTGCGCGTTTACAAGGGCGCGGAGCACGAGCAGCAGGCGCAGCAGCCGCAGCCTTTGACATTGGCGGATTGATTGAGGTGAATTATGGCGACAAAAATAGCTAAGAGTAAAAAAATACAATATTGGGGCACGGGCAGGAGAAAGAAATCCATTGCGCGTGTGCGCGTTTTGCCCAACGGCAACGGCAGCATTACCATCAACGGCAGGGATATTGACAACTATTTCAATCTGGACACGTTGAAGTATATCGTGCGTCAGCCGCTGGTTCTCACCGATACGCAGACCAAATACGACGTTGCCGTCAATGTTCACGGCGGCGGCTTTACCGGTCAGGCGGGCGCCATACGTCACGGCATAAGCCGCGCTCTGGTGCTTGCGGGAGAGGACAAGGACAAAATCAAAAAGGCAGGCTTCCTCACGCGCGACCCCCGCATGAAGGAGCGCAAAAAGTACGGATTGCACAAGGCGAGAAAAGCGCCGCAGTTCTCCAAGAGATAATTGTTGCTTTCCGTGCACAGACTTCAAAATTCAAACCGCCGTTTTCGTCTGCGAAAACGGCGGTTTTTTTAGGTCAATTAACAAAGGCGGCAATAAGATTTAATGTTGCCTTGAAAAAATCTGCAATTTCCAATTACTCTATTAGTGAAGGGGAAATTTTTAAATTTGAGCCTAATTTGATTTTAGTAGAAAAAACGGATAAAAATACTATAATTGATATATTGATAAAATTAAATGAATTAAATTATTTTTCAGAACTAAATCCTGTTGATTTAAAAGAAATTTATAAAACATATTTTACTGATTTGCAGGATTTAAATAATTGGGTAAGAGTTTATTGATTGAATATTTAAAAGGCAGACTTTGCAGCCAAAGCGGCTGCGCTTGTTGACTTTCGGTAATCGGTTGTGTTAAAATCATAAAAAACGAATAGGCTTTGTCGGGCATATGTTTTTTGATGGCTTATGCCGACAGAGCTTTCTTAAAATTTTGAACATTATGCTTAAAGCGTCGTGCCGACTCGATTGATGTAGGGGAGAAAGAGTGCATTGACATATAATTAAACAGGGGAGTAATAAATTGAAAAAAACAAACAGAGTAGTAACAAGTATAATAGCCGTAGCAATGATTTTGTTGAGTATTTGTTTTTGTGCAGGCAGATGCGAAGAAAAGACAGATATATTTGAAGGAAAAATTCAAGTATGTCTGGAAGTGTATTTTTTGAAGACAAACAAGAAAATAGAGAAAAACAGTACGACAGAGCTGCCGTATACCGGAGAAAACATCCTGTTCAAATATAAATTAAAAGGACAGAATACAGGAACAGATTATTCGTACAAATTAATCGATGAGCCTTGTTATGTAACAATTACTAAACAAGGAAGTAGCGAGCAAGTAGATGAAATAATTGACCGCGGGCTATATTGGATAACGGTAAGATATAATGGTTTGGCAACAAACAAAGATTTTGGATCTCCAGAATTTATATTTCGTATAAAGATAATTTAAGGAGGAATTTTTAAACAAATTTTTGTCGTTACTAAGTTTAATGGATAAATTGAAATTGGACAAATTATTTTGACGGATAAGGATATTTTCTGTATGGTTGCCGATTTTGAAAAAAACGCTGCTGCTTACGACGCGATTTGCGACAGTTGGGCTGAAACGAGAAATAAAAGCCCGATCAATCGTTGCGTCGTGCAGTTTGCCGCCCTGCTTGAAAAAGGCTGTCACGTGCTGGACATAGGCTGCGGCACGGGTTTTCCCATTGACGCGTATTTGAGCGGGCAGGGGTTTTCCGTCACGGGCATCGACGTTTCGGCAAGGATGCTGGAAAAGGCAAGAAAACTAAACCTGAAAAACGCGCGCTTTTTGCTCGCCGACGCGGCGGAGTATTTTTCCGATGAGCAATTCGGCGGCGTCATAGCCTTTGATTCGCTGTGGCATCTGTCTCGAAATAAGCAGCTTGAAGCGTATTCTCATATTGGCGCCATGCTTAAAAGGGGCGGATATTTTTTGTTTACCCACGGAAAAAGAGAGGGAGAGACGTCGGGAGAGATGTTCGGAGAAAAATTTTTTTACTGCGCGCACGACATGTCGGCTGTCACAGACGTTTTGCGGCGCAACGGGATGGAAATCGTAGCTTTGACGGAGGACTACCGCGAAGAAACGACGGGACACAGGGAGCTGCTGGTCGTTGCCCGAAAATCGGAGTGAAAATTTGTTTTTGGTTTTTTAACGATGTTTTTTAGAGCGGTTGAAGGAAAACCGCTCTTTTTTGTCCGCTGAATTTGAAGTAAATTTTCTCTTTTGTCGGGCGAGGCTTGCGTTCGAGCGCGCAAAATGAAATTTGATTGACTTTTTTTCGCCGCAGAGTTTTTTTGCGGCGTTTTTTTGTCTGCAAGCCAAGCCGTTGCCGCAGCGTTTAAAAACGCCCGCAAAATAAAAGCTTCATCGGACTCATAGCCCAACTATGACATACCGTTGTCTTATTTCGTTTGCTACCATGATTTTGACAAGCGCGCAATGTCAATTTTTTTCAGGAGGAAGAAATGGAAATCACCAACAATCAAAATGCGGAAAGCTTCGTCGTGCGCGAGCTGACCGAGAAAAGCAATGGGAACGCAAAATATTTTTTGCTTTCAAACGGCAACATAAGAGCGGAATTTTACGCTTCCGAATGCGCGGAAACGATTTCTGTGGAAGAAACGAATGCGGACAAATTGCCTGCTGCCGTTAAGGCAACCGCCGCAGCCGCAGACAGTCAAACGCTCAATCTCGGCGTAACCGTGTACGGGTTTACCGCGGATTTGACTACTCCGTTAAGCGGAAACAATACGTACACCATGTATGCGCCGAATATTACACGCAACGCGTCGGCTTTTTTGGTAAAGGGCAACAGAACGGCAATGAGCAGGGTTGCTTTCGCACAGGTTGGCGGAAGCGTGCCCCAAGGGATAGATATACAAAGCTGCAAGCTGTATCTATGCACGGGAAGCACTGCGCCCGACAATCTTTTTTATTCTTACGCCAATATAAAGGGTAACCCGATAACGGTTAATTCGGTGTCGTTTTCAACAACGCCCTCGGGCTTGTTTTCATATTCTTTGGGCGAAGACAACAGATATTGGGCGACAATCGAAGTTGCCGCAACTGCGGGCGCGAGCCTTAACAGAGGGTTCTGCCTGTTGCCGTATTCGTCTGCGATGATGGCGGTGTCTGTTTGCAGCTCTGTTGCCGAGCAAAGCGTGAGACCTAAATTGGTTGTGGAATACACTCTGCCCGTTGACGCAAGCCACGAAGATATTGCGGACGTTGCCGCAAATCTGCAATACGCCGCAGTTGAAGAAAAGGAGCAGTCCTACGTAGAGGGCGGCGCCGGCAACGCGGGAGAATACGGCGTAAACGTAAGGACGGGGCGGCTGTTTTTCGACAAACCGTTGTTTTCGCTCGGCGGCAACAAAATGCCCGCGAGCTTTGAGCTTTGCTACAACAAAGCCAACGCCGATACGCGAAAAATCAACACCGACAACTCGACGGCTAAAACCTTTAATCTTGCCACGCATATGCCAAAGGGCTTCAAGCTCAACTGTCAGCAGTATGTGTTTCCTTCGGGAAACGATTACGTTTACGTGGACGGCGCTTACAATTATCACAGGTTTGCGCTTGCGCAGAACGCGACGGACGTATATTTCGACACGGCGGGAACGGGACTTTTGCTTTACGTCAAGACGGACGGCTTTGAAATAAAGGACAACACGTTCAACCGCATGACGTTCAACGCCAAGGGGCTTTTGATTTCCGTCGAAAAGACGTTCAAAAACGCAACTTTAAGCATGACAAACGCTTACGACGCGGAGGACGCCGACAAGCTGGTTTCCGTGACGGACGGCATGGGGCGCGTGACGCAGTTTGCATATGCGGGAAGAACCGTAACCGTGACAAAGCCCGACGGCAACACGCTGACAATGACAATGAACGACGACTGGCGCCTTGCGGGACTGTCCGAGTCGGACGGCACCTCGAGCTCTTACGCTTACTACGCGGACGGTGTTTTGGAAAGCGCGGAAAACAGCGCGGGAGAAAAAGCCGTTTTCACCTTCGACGCGCAGGGGCGCGTTGCAGGCGTGAAAAACAAAGTCAAAGGCTCGACCGTGGGCAACACCCTGTTTGACTATACCTTAAGCTATCTCACCAAGACGGTGACTTACCGATACACGGACGACGAGGACGCGACGCACAAAATCAGATACGTCTACGAGTTTGACGGCGACGGCAAAACCGTCCGCACTTACGAAGCTCTCGACGACTCTTTCAACTCTTACGGAAACATACAATTCAGGTCGGAGAGCGAATTCGAGCACTTTGTGCAGACCAACACGGGCACGCCCATGCTTTCGGGTATGTTCGAGACGGCAGGCGAAATTTACAACAGCAAGGTGGTGGACGAGTTTCAGACGACGGCTTACAGCGTAAATTCCCTTTCGGAGCTGCCGAAAACCAAATCGGGCGAGCACTATGTGCTTTCGGCAACGGCAAATCTTGCGGGAACCAACGCGGGTGAAGTTTACAAAATCGAGCTTGTGGAAGCGGGCACGACAGAAAGGGTAATAAAAACTCTCGAATTTACCGCGGGAGAAAACCGCCCTCAATATCGCGCAATTTCATTTACCGTACTCGGCGACGTCGGTCAGGTGGGGTTCAGGCTTGTCAGACAAGCCGTTTTCAGCTCGGGAGGCTTTTACAACGTCAAGCTGACGAAAACCTTGAAGCCAAAGACATACGACTGCACAAACATGGGGAAAAACGTGATTGACAACGTGTGCGGACAGAAATGGTCGTCCCTGACGGGAAATATGTCTGTGGAGTATACTCCTACCGCCTCCTCTGCCGTCGTGGAGCTTAACAACATAAAATTCCTTGCGGAGGACTTTGAAGTAAACAAAAAGAACGCCAACGACTCGACGGCGGGGTTTGACGTGTGGTACAACGGCTTGAAAAACTGCATACACAACGCCCATAACGTAAAGTTTTTTACAGGCTCGACAAAATACACCTTTAACTGCGTCGAGTTTGCAAGAGTCACTTTCGAGAACGGCAGAGCGATTATCGACAAGACGGTTTACTCTCCCGAAACGGGCGTATACGCCAGGGCGGTCAGGAATGTTATAGAAAATTATGACGGCGGCTCCGACAGCTATCTTATAGAGCAGTACACGGATTTGGACGAGCATATGTTTGCCGTCAGAAAAAAGGGCTTCAACGACATGATAACGGAATACTCTTACGACGACCTAGGCAACCTGACTTCGGAAAAAACCTATGATTATTGGTCGCCCGACACCTTTTTCAAAACGGAATACGTCTACGAGCAGAACGGCGGATTTTTGAAAAGCGTCACGACGCACGACCTGTCGCCCGCGGTCACGGTGCAATACTCCAACACTCTTTCCACAGGCAATGTTTCCGAGGTGACAAGCCCTCGCGGACAGACGACATCAAGCGTTTACGCCGCAAACAACGTTCAGCTCACGGAAATTTCTTCCACGGTTGACGGAACGAAAAACAAAAACGGTTTTTCATACAATTCGGGACGTCTTGCAAGTGCAAGCAACGACGGAGTGAGTTATCAATTTTACTACAACAGCTACAACGAGGTAAGTTCGGTTTACGCCGGAGGAAGCAAGCTGCTCGAAAAAACCTACGAGCACACGCCGCAAAAGGACGTGGTGGTGACAAAGCACGCCAACGGCAACGAGGTGCGCAAAACGTACGACAAATACGAGCGCCTTGTCAAGGTGGAGGAGCGTCTGTCCGCTTCGGACGAATTTGAACAGAAAACCGTCTATATTTACAGCGACAACGACGTCTCGAACATCGTCGACCCGTTTGACCAAAATCTGACAATATCTGCCGACAGTCCTTTGCGCATTGTGCTTGACAAAGAAAAAGGTACACGGTATAATTATGACAATAGCGGAAGAGTGTCGG
>ERZ780149.2729-NODE-2729-length-15874-cov-2.769138_pt1 | contig 15874 bp, 17 predicted proteins | sample MGYA00511367_ERZ780149 | MGnify/ENA primary metagenome ERZ780149 (study PRJEB29588, sample SAMEA2153852) | human gut metagenome | biome: human gut; feature: human-associated habitat; material: faeces | place: Denmark | collected 2008/2010 ... | reverse complement strand
AGAATGGCGACCCGGGCGGCGATCCCGGAGGACGTGGAGGAAACCCGCACGCTGGAGTTCGTGGCGAGTGATAACACGCGTGATAGTTACGGGACGGTTCTACCCGTTGACAAGTGGGACCTTGACAGGTTCAACAAGAACGGGCTGGTCACTTACCAGCACCAGTATTACAGCGGGGACCCGGACTCGGTGATCGGGAGGGGAGAAGCGAGGGTGGAAGGTAAAAAACTGGTCGTTCGTGTCACTTTCGAACCTGCCGAGTTAAATCCCCGGGCGGAAAAAGTGTTCCGGAAATTGCTAGCCGGGACGCTGAACGGGGTGAGCGTGTCTTTCTCACCGACATCCAGGACTGTCGGTCACTGGGGAGAGGGAAGGGAATCCCGTGACGGGGAAAAACCGACGTTTTACTTTGACGGGCAGGAGTTACTGGAGGTCGCCGTCGTCACGATCCCGAGCAACAAGAACGCCACCCGCAGGGGATTCGAGGAAGACATCGTGAGAACGATCCATGATGTCCTGGATGGTCAAAGAACTTACACGGAAATCGAGAACATGACGATCGGGGAGGCGATGCGATTGATGAACGAATTGCCGGTTGAACAACCGGAAGACTCTACCACGGGCCAGCCCGACGTGGGAGATGATGAAGCGGCCGGGATAGTGGCGATAGCGAGGGCAATGTATAATCTTTAAATAACACGAGAATGAAAAAAGAAGACGAGATCAAGCGAGAGCTGGCAGCGGCTATCGAGAATTACGAGAACTTCAAGAAAGAAGGGAAAAAGGAGGAAGCCCGGCAGGCGCTCGAAAGAGTGCAAGCGTTGACCGGGGAATTGAACGAGGTTCGCGTGCTGGAGGCGGCCCGCAAGGAGGCAGCGGCGAAAAACATGAGTGAAAAAGAGAAAAAAGAAATCAACCGTTTCTCTTTTCGCAAGTTCATGCTGGAGGCATCGAGAAAGGAACTATCCGGCTTCGAGGCGGAAATGGCCGCCGAGGCTAGAAAGGAAGCGAGAGAGTTCGGCATGTCCGTGGGAGACTTCGGGATTCCTTACCTGGTGCTCGTGGGCAAACGGGCCAGTAGCGGGCAGAACGTGAAAACCCCGGCAGATGGAGGTTTGCTAGTGACGGACGAGGGTATCAGTTACGTGGAGATGCTTCGTAACAAGTTGATCCTGGAACAAGTCGGGGCGACCATGTTAACCGGGTTAACGGGGAACGTGCCGATCGTGTTCGGTTCTAAATACCAGGGGGAATGGCTGGAAGAGGGTGCCAAGTCGAACATCGAGAAGTTGACATTTACTTCTTCCACGATGAAACCGAAACGCTTGAGCATTCAAGGCGTTTACTCTAACCAGCTTTTGACCCAGGCATCCCTTGACGTGGAAGCCCTGGTGATGAGAGAACTAGTCGAGGCCCACGCGGAGAGCTTGAACGCTGCCGCCATAAACGGTTCCGGCACGGGAGCGGAACCTCTAGGGTTGTTGAACATGGAAGGCATCGGTAGTGTCGTTGGTGGCGAGAACGGTAAAGCGATCGACTGGAACACGATTGTCGCCCTTGAAACGGCCGTCGCCATCAAGAATGCCGATCTTGGCTCGTTAGCTTACTTGACGAACACGAAAGTGCGTGGTGCCATGAAAACTACCGAGAAGAGTACCGGGACGGCTCGTTTCTTGATGGAAGGAACTGCCGTGAACGGTTACAAGACCGTGATCTCGAACCTCGTTCCTTACAATTTAAGCAAGGGAACGGCGAGCAAAACTCTCTCCGCGATGATCTTCGGGAATTTCGCGGACTTGATGATCGGCTGGTGGGGAGGTCTTGACGTGAAGGCGGACCCGTACACGATGCTCGACACGGACGAGGTTCGCGTGGTAGCCCGTGCTTTCCACGATGTTGCCGCGAGAAGGAAAGAAAGTTTTGCCGTGATTAAAGACATTATCGCCTGATGCGTTGCTTGTTCTTGAGATCGGTAAAGGGATACGCTTACTTCAAAGGGGATACCGGGGAACTCCCCGATGAAGTGGCTGCCGACCTGGTGGAGAAAGGTTTCGTGACCTTGTACCAGGGAGAGGAGGAAAACACGTTACCGGAGGGGATGCCTTGCCGGAAAGTTTTGTTCGATAACGGTTTCAAAACCGTGGAAGACGTGAAAAACGCCCGTGAAGCCCTGGAGGAGATCAAGGGGATCGGGAAGAAAATGGCCGGAACGATAATCGAATATTGCGAGAGTTATGAAGGTTGAATGTTTGGAGCCGGGAGTTTCTCCCGTGACACTGGAAGACGTGAAAAAACACTTGAGAATAACGGGAGACGAGTTCGATGACAACTTGCGAGGGTTACTGGAGGCCGCCACGGACGCTGCCGAAAATTTTACCGGGCTGAAATTGCGTGACGAGAGTTATAGCGTGATTTGCGATTACTCCCGTGAAATAGCTACCGGTTTATTCCCCGTTCGATCGGTAGAGGTGAAGGTGGACGGGAAAACGGTCGAGGGAGTTACCGTGAACGGCAGTAAAATGTTATTACCCGTTCTTCCCGGAGCCACGGTGGAGATGACTGTTCAAACAGGATACTCGTTGTTACCTTATGCCATCCGGGCTGCCATCTTGCTGATGACGGGAAAGTTATTTGATAACCCGTCGGATAGCGTCGAGAATTTGCCGAAGGCATCTACTAACTTGTTAAAGCATTACAGGAGATGGGAACGATAAATTGCGGGGAGTTCACGGAGATGGTAGCGTTCAAACGTCCCTCCAAATCTCGAACCAGCACGGGAGCCGTGGAAAAGAAATTCGTGGACGCGGGAAAGGCTTACGTGAAGCTAGAGTACAAGACGATCGGGGAAAGCGTGGATGACACGAAAGTGGCGCTGGCGAGCGTGATCGAGTTGAAAACTTACATCTTGACGGGCGTGGATAACACTTACCGGGTGGTGGTTAAGGGGAAGGAGTACGAGATACTATCCACGGTAGAGGTAAACCGGAGGTTCATGGTGATAACCGCTAAAATGTTGTGATCATGACGGGAAACATGAAGATAGAGGGAGAGAAAGAGGTTCAAGCCGTTTTCACGCGCATGATCAAGTATTACCCGACTCGTGTCGTGGCGGCCGGGATTAGAAAGGCCATGGCACCATTCACGAACAGGGCTAAGGCGCTAAACCCGAGATTTGGACACTTGTATAAAGCGAAAGTGATGAACAAGAAACGTAATGTCCCGGTGATCGTGGCGGGAGCTTTTAAAGGTAAAAAAGGACGTAATGGGACGGGTTAAGAAAGGGCAAACCAGGAGAACGCCGATCCGGAGGAAGGGAGATGATTACATTTCGGAATGGCAGAGAAATGTCTGGATCGAGTACGGAACGCTAGCGAACAGGTCAAAGAGTCATAGTTTTAAATCCCCGAGGCGACGCAAGTCTGCACGCTGGAGGGGAGGGATCAAGGCGATCATGGCGACCGAGAGGGCGTGGAACACGACAGGAAGCATGGTTATTAGTAGAATTCCGGCAGAGGTGAAAGCCTCCGCGGATAAATTTGATAAACGAAATAAAGTGTGATGATTGAAGTTAGGATAAATGATGTTTTGAAGGAGATCGTGAACGTGTACCCGGAGGTTGCCGATCTTGAGGATAATGATAATTTGCCATTACCTTTTGCCGTGTACAAGGTAAAACGTTTCGGTAGCAAAACGAAAGAAACGAGTCGTTCCGGTACTTATTCCGTGAACGTGTTATCAGCGTGCGGGGAGTACGATGAAGCCTTGAGATTGGAAAATGAAATTCGGGAAGCGATGTTGTCACTTCAAGATTCAAAGACGAACGTCAGTTTTATTGATTCGAGTCGTGATTTTGATGATGATGACAGGGCATGGGTAACGGAGATCAATTTCGAGATCAAGGTTTATTGAATAGTTGATAAATAAATTTTTAAATGCGTAATTATGAGCCAGATTAACGGGTATAATATTTTGTTCCGGCAAGGAGAGAAACTGTTTGCCGGAACTACCTCTAACACGTTTACCCTGACCCCGAAGGTCAAGGAAAGTTTAACGAAAGAGGACAAGGGAACGACTAACAAGATCGTGACCGGGTACGATAGCGAGTTTTCTGCCGATGGCGTGATGGAGATTAACGAGGCGGAACAGAAGAGCAAGAGAGTTGACCGGGAAGACATTATTAAAATGGCTAAATCCGGGGAAGTGTTGGATTTTGTTTACGGTGACCCGGCTCCCGGTAACACTGTCCAAAAGGGTAAGATGATTATCACCAGTTACTCGGAAACGACGAACGCCGACGGGGAGGCGACTTACTCGTTGAGTTGTTCCGCCGTGTCCAAGCTGGAAGAGGAAGTAATACCGCAGGAATAGCATGAAAGAGGTTATAAATATAAACGGGAAAAATTACCGGGTGGCGGCAAACTGGAACGCCATCCGGGATTATTGTCAACGCAAAGGAATTAGGAATTTGCAGGAGATCGGTAACGTGTTGTGCTTTGGTCTGGACGGGATTTTAACGATGGCTCATTGTTGTATCAAGGAGGGCGAACGTTTAGATGGCCGGGAATTAGAGCTTGACGAGGTTGGATTTGGTGCTATCATGACGCCTGTTGATATGACACGTTTTCTGGAGATATATACCCGGCAAACAACGGTCAATCTCCCGGTAAAAGAAGATTCAAAAAAAAAGTAGAACCGGTCAGGATCGATGATTACTTGGGGATAGCGTTGGGAGTGATGGGAATGACGGTGATGGAGTTTGAAGAGATGTTGCTACACGATTTTTTCTTGAAACTCTATTATCACAATCTAAAAGAAGAACATTCATACCGGACAACAGCGGAACTGGTGAGGTTGCAAACCTTGACTCTCGTGAATATCCAGTTGTTGAAAAAGGACAAGATCAAGGATCCTAGGCTGTTGTGGGTATTCCCGTGGGAGCGTGACCGTTTAGAGAATACTCAAGAGCGAAAGGAAATGAACATTGATTCGATAATGAAAATGGGCAAGTTATTATGAGTGTAGTTTCGAGGTTAAAGGTTTGGTTGACGGCAGACACGAAAGAGTTCGAGGATCGATTGAAAAAATCGAAGAAAGAAGTGGGTGGATTCTCCGGGACTCTTGGAAAATTGAAAGGTCTCGTCGGTAAAGCTTTTGCCGCGGTCGGGATCGCTAATGCCGGACGGCAGCTCGTGTCATACGGGATGAAACTTGACGAGGTCCGGGAGAAGATGGAGCGATTAACGGGAATTGATGATACGAGGTTGGCCGGGGAAGTTAAGGCTATCGCTGACGTGTTCGAGCAAGATTACACGGAAGTTCTTAGAACGGCTAACTCCTTGACTAAACAATTCGGGATCACTTTCGGAGAATCCATGACTTTGATTCGACAAGGTTTTGCCGATGGTTTGAATGATAGTGGTGATTTTCTTGACCAGTTGCGGGAGTATGCCCCGCAATTCAAGGCGGCTGGATTATCTGCCCGGGGAATGTTGTCTATCTTGCAGACGAGCGTGCGGGATGGGGTGTTTTCCGATAAAGGGTTGGATGCTATCAAGGAGGGAATGCTTAGAATCCGGGAGATGCCCAAGGCAACCCGAGAGGCGTTGGAGGGGATCGGGATTGCTAGCGAGGAGGTGGAAAAGGCCTTGAAAGACGGGAGCATGACCATATTCGACGTTCTTCGTCAAGTTAGCGAGAAATTAAATGAACTTCCAGAAAATTCGGTGGCAGTAGGAACAGCCATCGCGAATATTTTCGGGGGACCCGGGGAGGATGCCGGGGTGAAGTATCTCAAAACGTTGAAAGATATAAACCTGGAGCATGAATCCGTTGCAACTGAAATGGGGAAAGCGCAGGACGAGCTGGCTCAGGCTTTAGGGCGTTTGAACGCTGCTAGTGCCGAGGCTTTCAAGGGCGTGGGGAGTGCATGGACCAGGTTTAAAACGGAAGTCGTTAAGGGACTGGCGAGTGAGGTAGAGGTTTATAACGATGAAGAGATTGGTTGGTTCCAAAAATGGGTGTCTGGTATTTTACCCGGTATTCGAGAACGGAATTACATGATTGCCGAGGGAAATCGTTTACAGAGAGAAACGAATCAAAACGCGATCGATAGTTTAAAATTGCGAGAACGAGATGTTGATTCTTTGCGGGGAGTACTAGATCAATATATCGCCTTGAACACGACACAAAAGGGGTATTTCGCAGAAACAGTCAAGGCTATCCGTGATGAAATTGCTTTACGGTTACAAGGGGTCGAGGCGATCGAAAAAGCTAAGAATACAAACTTGGGAAGTGGTGGGGATGAATTGTCGGAGGAGGAAAAAGTTCGGCAGATGGTAGAGGGAACCGTGGAGGCGATCGGGACTAAAATTCAAGCGTACGAGAAGTTGAAGAAATCGTTGTCGGCTTACGATATTGAAAACGCCGTGGTATACCAGCGAGAGATTAACCGCTTACAAGCGATTATAGAGAAACAGGAAGAGTTAGTTAATTCACGATTACGAAATGAGCGAGATCTTCCCGTGATGGAAGCAACCCCGAGTTATGGTTTGTCTGTTTCGCCCGTTGGTTTCGATGCTTTATCATTGTTGCCGGAACAGCTGGCGATGAGTCGGGACGAGTTACAACCGATTGTGCAGGAAATGATCGACATGAGTGGGGTTATAGGTGGGGCTTTTAGTGAGATGGCCACGGGTATCGGGGAAAATGTTGGTCAGTTAATATCAAGCGGGGGAGACTTGTCCGGTTTTGCTTCCCTAGTAGAAACCACGTTCGCAGACATGGCTATACGGGTTGGAAAAATAGCGATAGAAACGGGAACTGCCGTTTTGGGAATAAAAGCAGCCTTGAAATCGTTGAACCCGTGGGTCGCGATAGCCGCGGGGGTTGCGTTGGTAGCTTTAGGAACAGCGGTGAAAGGGGCGTTGAGTAACGTTGCTGATGGTGGTAGTAGCACGTTCTCTTCAAATACATACTCGAATAACTTGGACGTTAGAACTCAACAAGGTTCGTTAGATAGAGTTTCTCAAAGCGTGAACGTTGAAGTGAGTGGAGAATTCAAATTACAAGGGGGTACTCTAGTGGCAGCGATAAACAAAGAAAACAAGAGAAAAAATTTAACTACATGATCATGTACGGGACAAGGTATATATTACAATTCGACTCGGAGAAATTCGGTCATGAATATAAAATTTTAATCAAGGAAGATGGTTATTCTGGTTCCTCGGAAAACAAGTCTCTCGGAGCCGCACCGTTGTTGCGTAGGGATGATTCCGATTCTGGTATATCGGGAACCTCCCTGGAAATGGTTATACAAGCGGACGAGGACGGAGAATTAACATCCTTGTACACGGTCGATAACAAGAAGTTTCTCGTGGAGTTGTACAAAAACAACTCGTTAATCTGGACGGGGTACGTCCTCCCGGAGAAATACTCGGAACCTTACGTTCCCGTGCCGTACGACGTGAGCGTGACGGCGAGTGACGGGCTGGGTATATTAAAAGACATCCCTTTCACGTTAAGCGGGGAAAAGACCTTGTTCGAAGTGACACGGTTTTGCTGTAATCAAACGGGCATGACGCTAGATTTTATCGTGTTCTCGTCTCTTGTCGAGTCTTCCATGAACACGGGAAACTCGATGCTCGTTCAAACCTCGCTTGACGTGTCTACTTTCCAGGATAAAACTTGCTACGAGGTTCTTGAATCAATTTTGACCTCTCTTGACGCTTTTATCACGGAGGCAAACGGGAAATGGGTGATCGCCCGTTACACCGATCTCGACAAGGAAGGTTTTCTATACTCGAATACCGGGGGATCAAGCGGGAAGGTCTCGCTAGAACCCCGGGTACTCGGGAACGTGCATTCCGAGTTGTACTCGATCGGGAACCTGGAACTGGAGATCGAACCCGCGAACAAGAGCGTTAAATTTACTAGTGATTACGATTTACGCCCGTCATTCCTTCAAAATCATGATTTCTCGGGAGGTGATTCGGGATGGGGAGGCTTCGAGTACGTGATAGCGAAGCGTAAAGGCGTGGGCTTCGCCGCGATGCACGGTAACTCGGGGAAACAGGAACGTTACATCCAGCAGTCGGTGAGCGTTGAAAAGTCCAGCCAAGCGGTGATTGTTGAGGTTAAATTTGCCCTGGCACAAATGTTTGCGTCCATGAACGGGCGTGCCGGGGAAGACCGGGAATTCGCCTTGAAAATACAGTTATCAGGGGGAGGTCAAACTTATTACCTCTCGGATGAAGGCTGGGGGACGAAAGACTTCCGTTTTCCCGTTCACGGTAGCTTGCAGGATATGTTCTGGGACAGGGGTATATCAACGAATTACGTTGATGATTACGAGAGTAATTTTAAAATAACGGCTGACGGCTTTCCCGCTTCCGGGCAATTGACAATATCAATATACAATATCTACGTGGAGATGTCCGGAACGTCTAATGTCCGGTCTTCCTTGTTCCTCTCCCACGTGATAGTGACAAATGATTATGGCAGCGGTATTGACGTGTCCGTGAACCTGGCAGAAAAAGCCTCGACTTCACACGAGGATGTTGATATATGCTTGACTGACGTTCCTTTCGTGGAGAATGCCGACAAGATGTTTTATAACGGGTTGAAGGTTGCCGGGAAATACACGTCGTCATGGGCTTGCGGTGGTAAAACTGATTCATTTTTATACACTATCTTGAAGTCCGTGTGTAGCCGGATAGGTTTTCCCCGGAAACAACTTTCCGGCACGATTCAAGGGGAGAACCTGGAGTCGTTCATGTTACTTGTAGACAAGTACAGCGATTCGTTGTTCCAGACGCGAGAATTCTCGTTGAACTTGTTAACGGACGAGATGAACGTGACGTTGGAACAGTTCATGCCGTATCAAGAATTGTCAGGAACGGCCACGGAATCCCCTCGTGTACCCGGTAACAACACGAGCGAGTACCGGAGCAGCGGGGAAAACGAAACACGAGTATACCAGAGCGGGGTGGGGGTCCCGACGAGAGTACGAGACCTTTCCCCGGTTGAATTGCAGGCAGATAGCGTGATCGAGGTAGACCGGGCGAACGTGGCGAAGTCCGGTAAAGCGACGTTGCAAAAGGTACTGGAGTTCGTGTTGAATAACGGGAAAGTTTGGACGGAAGAGAAGTTGAAAGTGGTGGAGGGGTACATCTTGTATCTCGGGGAAAAGATCAAGGCGGGGGATTCAGACATGTGGTCCGGGCACTCTTTTGATGATTACCTGGATCAGGCGGTTAAGGGCGATTCGGATGTCAAGTTCAAGAGCGTCACCTCCACCGCCTTCGAAAGTAAGGTGAAAGGATGGATCATAGACGCCCTCGGTGATACCGAGTTCCGTGACGTGCTGCTTCGCTCTTTCAAGAGCTGGAACTTCGCTTCCGGCCCGCTCGGTGCGGGCGTGGGGATGGTGAACGATGACGAGTTGCAAACGGATAAGCTACTCGTTCGAAAGATCATGTACGTGCTTGAGATGATGATACAGCGAATGAGGTTCCAGGGCGGGCAAATGGTGTTAAGCCCGGCGGCGGGGTTCAAGGTGAACTCGGTGGAGGTGTTCGATACTTACTACAGGTTACGTTGTCACCCGGGGGACTTCAACGAGTTCGAGGTGAACGATCAAGCGAGGATACAGAACTTCAACGGGAGCGATACAAAGTACCTGTGGAGTTTGGTTGTAGCGAAGGGTGACGATTACATCGACATCTCACGTGTCGACAAGGACGGTGAAGGGGTACCGGCCGAGGGTGACGAGATAGTGCAACTCGGTAACAGGACTAACACGAACCGGCAAGACGCGGTGTTGTTGTCGGCGGTGAACGGGGAGGTTGGTATATTCACTTACTTCGGGATAAACAGCTTCGATCTTTCCGGCAAGGAGGGGAGCTGGTTCGGCAAGCACGGGGACAAGAAAGGAGCTGTTATAAAGGGAGAGGTTCACATCACGGCCGGTTCTGACGGGCTTGACAAGTTCAACGAGTACGAGGAAGTAAGTCAAGATATACAAGACGCTCAAGCTTCCGCCAACGAAGCTGATCGGAAAGCACAAGCAGCCCAAGATTTTATTGACAACACCCTACCCGGTGAATTGTCCGAGCTAAGGGGAATTATTGACGGTCAAATAGAAAGTTTTTTCTACAATTATGACCCGACCATGTCAAATTACCCAGCTTCATCGTGGACAACCACGGAAGATAAGGAGAGGCACTTGAACGACACCTTCACGAATACCAGCACCGGGGCTTCTTGGAGGTTCTTGAAAGAAGGTGACGAGTACAAGTGGGTCGAGATTGCAGACACGGCAACCAAGGAGGCGTTGAAGCTAGCAGGAGAGGCCAAAAGTACGGCAGCTAGCAAGCGCAGGGTGTTCGTGGTAGAGCCTACCCCACCTTACGAGGTGGGAGACTTGTGGACGCAAGGCGTATCGGGAGACTTGATGCGTTGCGTGAAAGAAAGGTTAAGTGGTAGTTACGTGTCATCTGACTGGGAGAAGGCTAGTAAGTACACCGATGATACCAAGGTGAATAACTTGCAAATCGGGGGAATCAACCTGGCGGATTATAGCGGGGGTAATTTCTTGAATGCTCTAGGATTGTACGATAGTTCATACGCTTCAAAAGGCTCGATTGACGGGAAAACTTGCCTGATATTTAACCGGAATTCGGCAAATTGTAGGTTTGCTCCCGTGACAGTGGAAAACGGGGAATACACTTTCTCGATATGGGTCAAGGGAAGCGAGGAATACGACGCTCAAGTGTTGCATTATGACGGGGCAAATTATGGGGCAACCACCGTTCACGTGACGACGTCATGGGAAAGGAAGGTTATGACTTTCACGGCTAAAGCGGGCACTGATGTTATTCATTGGGGCACGAAAAACACGATCTACATAGCCGATTGGAAATACGAGAAAGGCAACAAGGTAACTGACTGGAGCCCGTCAATAGCGGATCAAAACAGGTATGCCACGGAGCAGGGGGAAGCGGCCGTTGACAACTTGCAGGTCGGTTCTGTCAACCTTGTTAGCAGGAAGATGATGCTAACGTGGAACGAGAAGAACAAGGATATAGCCTTGTGGGGACAGGATTCGGACGGGATATACTTGGCGATAGAGCAAAGTTTACTTTACTATAATGTTTGTGGTGGCTCGTCAAATAACGACATGTTTGGCGGTGCGATAAAATATAAAAACAACACGCAATACGTTATTTCTGTGAAATGGAAACTCGCTGGAGTTCAAAGTGGTAATAACGCGGGCTTAGTTATTTACGTGAAGTACACAGATGGAACGACAACAAGTGTCAGACTAGCATCAACTCAAACTTCACTAACAAGAGAAGATTTGGTTACTAGTAAGGGGAAAACCGTAGCGAAGATATATTCTTCTTTCGGTACTAACACGTACCGTTCACTTGTTTACTCCCTCGCCCTCTACGAGGGAAACAAGGCTTTAACCGAAATCCCTGTTGCCACGGAAGATTTGCAAGGGCAAAGTAACGTGAATCTCGTGGACGGTGGAAAAGAGGTGACGGTAACGGCAGGTGCAAGCAGTACTCATTCGCACACGGCGTTAGTTGTTCCTAAATTGAAGCCGAACACGGTATATCACCTGTCTTTCAACGCGTCGAATTTGGTAGGAAGCCCGGACAAGTACAGCGCGATACTTTATAACTATGAAAACTCGACACAATTTAACGACACGTTAAATAGTACTTCTGGTGGTATTATAATTACTAGAAACAACTTCACGGAAGGGGCGTACCATTTACTTCTTTATGCCGGTGCGGCAGGATCGACCAACGGAAATTCCGTCAAATTTACCGAGGTAATGCTTGTCGAGGGCTTCACCCCTCCTTCTTCTTACTCTCCATCCCCGGGGGACGTTCAGAAAGAGATCGAGCAATCCTCGACGATCACGAAGGATGACTTCGCGAAGGAAATGGGCTACGAGAGCTTTCAAGACATGGCCGATAAAGCGACAGGAAAGGGTGGAAAACTGGTTGTGGACGGGCTTTTGAACGCTAACTTGATAGACGTTGAAACGCTAGCCGCTAATAACGCTTTCATAAACAAGCTGTCTACGAACATCCTAACGGCCGGGTCAATCAAAGCCAGCATGCTCTCTGTCGCCGGGTTCACGTTCGAGGACAACAACATCTATTCCGGCAGCAAGTTCGGTGAAGGCGCTGGCGTGAACATCGTCTCTAACACCTCCGAGCGGGCGTTCAAGGCTTACAAGGACGAGAACAACTTTGTCAGCATGTTTTACAACAGAGACACTGATTGGGGGTTGAAAGGGGTTGTCGGGAGTAAAACGGTGTTCTAGCTAGGAAACTCTGATGGGGAAGGTACTTTTATAGGTCCGTTTAACTTCACTGAAACGCAGCTTGTTTCGTCAAGTGATGTTACTATCGGGGGAACGGTATACAAGCAAGGCTTCACGTTAGAAAATAACAGGCTATCGTTTCATCGTGCCGTGTCCAGCATTTATCAAAGAGGCATTCAAATGGGCGTTACGAATGGTACTAATTACGGTACGGACACGTTATTCGCGGTGGAAGGTGGTGACATATATCATCAAGGTACTGTTACCACACCTAGCGGGAGTAGTTACACTAGTCGTGCTTGTCGATTTTACGCCAGCGAGATAATTGCCCGTGGGCTTTTAGAATTAAAATCACAGCTTCGTTTTAACAATGGTGCGTATGAATCAGCGTACCCGTACTCGTGGAGTTACTCCAGCAACGGCACGATCCCGACAGCAGGTAGAAGGCTTGTTTACGTCTATGGAAACACGGGCGGTGATAACCCCTGCACGTTAGGCACGACTGGGGCCATAGATGGACAAGTAATAACGATCATAATACTAATACAAGTCACCGGTTAAACATAACAGGTACGGCCAAAGGCAATCACTGGATACTTGAGGGGTGTTGTGGCACGTTCAGGTATTTGTCGGGTTTCGGATTGTGGTACCCAGAAAGATTCAGTTGGTAAAATTAAATATAAAAACAATGAAAAAAACTGTTAAGATCAATTTCAAGGAACTGAACCTCACCAGCCTTTCCGGTGAGGTTAAAGAGATGGATACAAGAGAAGCTATCGGGGAATTAATTTACTCAGGGACTAACGGCATAGGGTACAAGCTGCTGGCGGAGAAGATTTACAAGTCGGGTGGAGAGATCGAGCTAGACGAGAACGAGGTGAAATTACTTGTCCGGCTGCTTGACGGGGATTTCTTCACGAACAAGCTAACGGACGCTATCCGGGAGCACGTGAAATAAAAAGAGACCTTTCCCGTCACGGTACTAGGCCTCGGCAACAAGGTTCAGGAGAACCCGTGACAAATGTATAACTTAAATTTAATTATCATGAACAAGAAGCAAATTTTTTGGTTGATCGTGGCTATCGTGGTGGTGGCGTTGATCGTTTTAGTCAAGGTCGTGCCCGTGTGGGCGTCTTTGATAGGTAGTGTTTCACTCGCTTGCGGGGTTATCACCGGGTGGAGAGGCAAGATGTTTTACGACAAGTACATCAAATCGGAATAGTCATGGACGAGAGAAATGTAATAGGCGGTTTCGTGATGGCAATCATGAGTAACCTGTTTGATTTCATGGAGCCTTTGAAGTGGTTTCTATTGCTTGGGTTTATCTTGATCATGGTAGACCTTCGATTTGGTATAATGGCGGCCAAGACACGCGGGGAGGTAATACGTCCTTCGAGGGCCATCAGGAGAACCGCGAACAAGATTATTGATTACCTGTGCTGGATACTCGTAGCCGGGGCGATGGGGAAGGCTTTCGGGATACCTTTTGATGTTCCGGTTTTGCCTTCTATCGTTTTGCTCGTGGTTTACGGTTGCGAGATAAACAGTTGTTACGGGAATTTCTTCGAGGCTCACGGGAAGAAGATTAAAATCAATATTTTCAAATTATTCGCCAAGAAGGTGGATATAATAGAGGTAGAGGATGATAACAAGTAAGTATTTTTCGGAAGGTGAGTTCAGTTGTTGTTCTCCCTCGTGCTCGTTACAGGACATGGAACAAACGACGATGAATAGGTTGGATACGGCTAGACGGAATTCCGTTCGTTTTAACCTCGGCTTATCGTTCCCCGAAACATGATCGATCAAGGGGGCGATCTGGTTCAGGGGCACATACATTAGGACGGGCTGTTGATATAAAGTGTAACACGTCCCGGAATCGCTTTATTGTCGTGAACTCGCTTTTGAAAGCCGGTTTCAAGCGAATCGGTGTGGCGAAAACATTTATCCATGTTGACGACTCGGGAATCCACGATCAAGAAGTAATCTGGTTATATTGAAAACGGGAATCATGAACAAATTATTGTTTATCTTTTGCATGATCACGCTATTATCCTGCGGTAGTAAAAAGAAGTTTAACAAGATTGATTCGGTAGAGAATAGTAAATCTACCGAACAATTTTATGCGGAACTCTACCGGGAATCTCGTTTGCTTGAATTTCTTGACATCAAGTATCGTAAGGTCGAAACGAGAGACTCGGCTGGAAATGTGAGGATAGAAACGGAGACGGAGATAAGCAAGAAGACGGAAGAGAACAAGCGGGATACAACGAAGATCACGGGCACTTGGCAGGAGGCCGGGAAAAAGGTTGTGAATCAAGAATCGAGTGAAGAACGATCTGGGGTAATGAGGTCTTGGGTGTGGATCATGGGATTTATAGCCGTTATTGTGGTGGCATTGGTGATCGGTATTTATGTGGTAAAAAGTAGACCATTGGCATAAATGGTTCTCTTTTAATACTTCGTGACCTGTTTCCGGATACCTAGATTTTGTTAATTCTTTACTAATAACTGCCTTTTGTGTGAATTTGATTTTGTTTGCAATATATTTGCAATATACATCTTGTTGTATTGTAATTTATTGATTTTTAATTATATATTGTTGTTTGTTTTAGGTCTTCTAAGCCGTAGGTCTTGGGTTCGAATCCCAACCGGATCACTAGAGGGAGAATTTATAGGTTCTCCCTTTTTTCTTATAAACAGGATATTACGTTGTAAAGGTGGGATCAGAGAGGCAGTTCTATAGTATTTCTTTAGAAAGTCAAATAGAAATAGAGAAACGAAAAAATTTATCGCTTATCTTTGTCGCATGACGACCAATAATATAACTCCCGAAGAATTATGGGCAAGACAGCAGATCTGTCCACTGGATGTGGACTATGATTTGTGGAATGAACGCAGAGCATCTATACAGACATTCTCACAAATGAGCCACAGTTGCATCTTTACGGTAGATGTTTTCAAAGAACGATACGATTTTGCATCCGATAATTTTGCGACTATCTTCGGATATAACCCTACATGGATAAAGACGATTCGGAAGCAGGGGGATTTATTGGAGGAACGGATTCACCCGGACGACCGGGCACAACTCATCGAACACCAGATTGAACACGGACAGTTCATCTATTCACTTCCGCGGGAGCAAAGAAATGATTATCAGCAGATATTTCAGTTTCGTATGCTAAATGTCCGGCAGAAATATGTGAATGTAATCAGTCGTCACCAAGTGATTCAGAAAGACAAGAAGGGAAAGGCGTGGATAATTATGGGAGTAATGGATCTTTCTCCCGATCAAACTCCGATGGAGCGAATCAAGCGAACAGTTATAAATCGCAAGACGGGTGAGATACTTGCATCGACAGTTGTTCCGTCAAATCAACAATTAACCAAGCGGGAAAAGGAAATACTTTTATTAATCCGACGGGGCTTTTTGAGCAAGGAGATTGCTTTTAAACTGAACCTTAGTATTTACACGGTGAACAATCACCGCAAGAATATATTGGCAAAACTGAATGTCGATAATGTGATCGAAGC
>ERZ780149.2711-NODE-2711-length-15944-cov-3.620366_pt1 | contig 15944 bp, 20 predicted proteins | sample MGYA00511367_ERZ780149 | MGnify/ENA primary metagenome ERZ780149 (study PRJEB29588, sample SAMEA2153852) | human gut metagenome | biome: human gut; feature: human-associated habitat; material: faeces | place: Denmark | collected 2008/2010 ... | reverse complement strand
CACATCAAAAAAGAGCATTAGAACAGACAGAAGGTCAGAACAGGGTTGCCTATTATTTGGACATGGGTCTTGGAAAAACCTTTGTTGGTGCTGAAAAGATGATTCAACTTGGTGCAAGTGTTGGTTTAGTTGTGTGTCAGAAATCCAAGGTTCAAGACTGGATTGACCACTTCAAAAAATACTATGCAACACATGACAGGGATTATTGCTGCAAAGACCTGATTCTTGATTTGACCAATAAGAAACAGATGCAGATTTTCCTGAATGAAGCAAAGGAAGCAACAACACCTGACTTCATTGAAGATGAATGGACAGGTCAGTCATACCGACAAGAAAACCTTTATCCATTTTACATTGTAGGTGTCATCAATTATGAACTTGCATGGCGAAGAAAACAGTTGCTTCAACTGCAAGATTTCACCTTGATGTTGGATGAATCTTCCCTGATCCAAAATCAGAAAGCAAAGCAGACCAAGTTCATTTTGCAGATGCAACCTGACAATGTGGTTCTTCTTTCAGGAACACCAACAGCAGGAAAATATGAAAACCTTTGGTCACAGATTCACCTACTTGGATGGAACATCAGTGAAGATGTTTACAACAGACAATATGTCAATTGGGTAAAGGTTGACACAGATGGTTTCATTCACAAGGTTATTGATAAAGATGACCCATACAAGAATGTTGAAAGGTTAAAGTCAAAATTGCGTGAACATGGTGCAGTGTTCATGAAGACAGAAGAATGCTTTGACCTTCCTGATCAGACTTTCATCAATCAATTTGTTCCTACTACCAGGGAATATTTGAAATTCATGAAAGACTGCATCATCATCATTGACACACTGAATCTTCAAGAATTCCATGATGATTCAGATTATGAAGGAAAGGATGTCACACCAAGGGTGGAATTGGTTGGTGACACCACACTGACAAAAAGGATGTATGCAAGACAGTTGTGTGGTCAGTATTGCAAATATAAGTTGGAAGCATTCAAGGAACTGGTGGAAAGCACCCAGGACAGATTGATTGTCTTCTATAACTTCAATGCAGAACTGGACATGCTGAAAAGGGTTGCTGCATCCCTGGACAGACCTGTTTCAGAAGTCAATGGTCATTGCAAGGATCTGACTGCATACGAAACAGAAGAAAATTCAATCACCTTCATCCAATATCAAGCAGGTGCAATGGGATTGAATTTGCAGAAGGCAAACAAAATCATCTACTTCACATTGACTGACAAGTCTGAACTGTTTGAACAGTCCAAGAAAAGAATTCACAGAATTGGTCAGAACAATCCCTGCTTCTATTACATTTTGATGTGCAGGGGCAGTGTTGAAGAAGTCATTCTGAAAACTTTGGAAATGCGAAAAGACTTCACAGATGAATTGTTCATGGAATATGAAAGGATGGAAAACACAGATGGAAAATAACACAAGTTATGGAAGGAAGATGGTCAGAAAATCCCCATATAAGAAAAACACCAAAACAAGAAACTTCATGATTTATTCAGTCATTGTGCTGTTGATTGGTGTCCTTCTTGGATGTCTAATTTGGGGATTGACACACAGAGAAAAGAACGAACCTGCAACCAACAGACAGGAACTGATGGAAAATGTGATGCAGTTTGGTTCTTATGATGACAGAGTTTTTGAACAGGAAGTTTCAAGAGATTGGGCAAGCGGTGACCTGAACTTTGTTCCACTGGATTGTGCAATGGACTATGAAACACAGGAATTTGTCTTTTACTTATCCGCAGGGTACAACATAGACTGGACACTGGTCATGGCATTGATACAGAAGGAATCTTCATTCAGACCTGATGTCATCAGTGGTTCAAATGACTATGGGTTGATGCAGATCAACAAAATCAATCATGAATGGTTGACTGACACCTTGGGTGTCACAGATTATCTTGATTCTGAACAGAATATCAGAGCAGGAATGTTTGTTTTGAGAAAACTGTTTGAAGAATACAAAGAACCTGAACTGGTGCTGATGTGTTACAACATGGGTGAAACAGGTGCTTCAAGACTTTGGGCAAAAGGAATTTATTCCACCAATTACACAGAAGACATCCTGGAAATTCAGAAAGGGTTCAAAGAACAATTAAGTGGAAAGGAAGGTACAAACTAATGAAGTTATGCAAACAGGCAGCACAGACAGATTGTGGTCAGAAGATTTGTTGTTTTGAATGTGATCAGAAGGCAACTTGTGAACTTGCTTGTCAGTTTGCTTCCAATGAAGGTTGTGAAAACCTTTATGAAGAAGAAACTGCAATGCAGGCATTCAATGACAAAGCAATGACCATCATGAAGAACATTGCAGCATTGGACAAGCAGAAGAAAGCACTGGAAGAACAGGACAAGGAAGTCAGGGATGCATTGAAGAAGGTCATGGATGAATATGGAATCAAGTCCTTTGAAAATGACATTCTGAAAGTCACCTTTGTTGCAGAAACAACCAGGACTTCCATTGATTCAACCAAGTTGAAGAAAGATCATCCTGACATTGCTGCAAAGTATTCCAAGACTTCCAAGGTTTCTGCTTCTGTCAGAATATCGGTGAAGGAATAATGGATTGTAGGGATTGCAAGTCTTTCAAGTTCTGCATTGAAAGTTCAAGAATGTATGCTTGCACTTCCTTCAAACAGAAAGAAGGTGAAACATGTCAGCAGAAAAAAACTTTGAAAACAAAATCAAGAAATTCCTTGAAGAAAAAACCTGTTGGTTCTTGAAATATTGGGGTGGTGCTGCTTACACAAAAAGTGGCATTCCTGACCTGTTGGTTTGCTGCAATGGTTATTTCTTGGGAATTGAAGTGAAAGCACCAAATGGAAAACCTTCCCCTTTGCAGATCCACAATTTGAAAAAGATTGATGAAGCAGGCGGTTTTGCAATTCTGCTTTATCCTAAGGACTTTGAGTTGTTCAAAAACTTTGTGGACTGTCTGATGGTTGGTGATGGTGAAAATGCACTTCACAATTATGACATTCTGAAAGGAAGGTGGTCAAATTGATTGTATCACATAGCAGGATAGAATGTTTTGAAGGTTGTCCATATCGTTATGATTTGAAATACAACCAGGGAATCAAAACCATTCCACCTGATAATGCAGACAATGCTTTGTTCCTTGGAACAGCACTTCACACTGGTCTTGAAAAAGGTGTGGAAGCAGCAGTTCATGAATATTTCATGTCATATCCAGTCATCACTGATGCACACATCAATGAAGCAATGAAACTGGAATACATAATTCCAAAGGCAAAAGCACTGATTCCTGATGATGGTGAATTTGAAGTGAAGATTGAAGATGATGACTTCATTGGATTCATTGACCTGCTTGTTCCTTCCAGGACAGAACAGAAACTAAATGGTGAACATCAGATCCTTCCAAATGTTTATGACTTGTATGATTTCAAATATTCAAACAATGTCAGCAAATACAAGGATTCACCACAATTGCACTTATACAAATATTTTTGGGAAAAGAACAATCCAGGAAAGGTGATCAGAAATCTTTATTTCCTGTTTGTTCCCAAGGTGAACATCAAGCAAAAGAAAACGGAAGATCTGTTTCAGTTCAGAAAAAGAATTCAGGATGAATTGCAGCAGGTTGAACCATCTGTTGTTCCCATTGAATATGATCCTGAAAAGGTTATTCAGTGGATGTGCAGTGTGAAGCACAGTTTGGAAGCAACAGAATTCCCTAAAAGCAAAAGTTGGTTATGCAACTATTGTGAATATAATGACTATTGTCAGAAAGGAAACGATTTTATGAATTTACCAAGTACAGAAAGAAGACAGGTTGGACAGACAACCAAAAGAAAGATTTGGATTTATGGTGCTGCTTTCAGTGGAAAGACAACCATGTTGGATGATGCACCAAATCCTTTGAACCTGAACACTGATGGAAACATCCAGTTTGTCACAATGCCTTATGTGTCCATCAAGGATGAAGTCACTGTCAATGGCAGAATGACCAACAGAAAGTTTGCATGGGATGTCTTCAAGGACACTATTGCAGAACTTGAAAAGAAGCAGAATGAATTTCAGACCATCATCATTGACCTGCTTGAAGACACCAGGGAAATGTGCAGAATTTACATGTATGACAGTTTGAACATTCAGCATGAATCTGACAGCGGTTTTGGCAAGGGTTGGGATATTATCAAGACAGAATATCTTTCCACTATGCGAAGATTCTTCAATCTTGATTATGAAAACCTGGTTGTGATTTCCCATGAAGACATTTCCAAGGACATCACCAAGAAGAATGGTCAGAACATCACAAGAATTGCACCGAACATTCAGGATGCTATTGCAAACAAGATTGCAGGCATGGTTGACATTGTTGCAAGGGTTGTGGTTGAAGATGATGACAGCAGAACCCTGAACTTCAAGCAGAATGAAGTGATTTTTGGCGGTGGCAGATTGAAGGGAATCACACAGACTTCCATTCCCCTGTCTTGGGATGCACTGATGGATGTTTATGATCAGGCAAACCAGTCCACAGAAACCCCTTCTGTTGCCCCACAGAAGCCGACTTCTACAAGGGGAAGAAGAACATCACAGAAGGAAGAAAAACCGACAGATGAAGGTTATATGACTTCTGATGACCAGTCTGAACAGACTGATGCACCTATGAATGCACCTGAAACTGCTGAATCTGCTGCACAAGAAGCACCTGCAACCAATGATGCACCTGTTGAAGCACCGAAGGCAGAAGGTGAAGATAAACCGAAGACAAGAGTTAGAAAAAGAAGGGGTGAATAATCATGGAAAAATTTCTGAAAGATCTGCTTGAACAGGCAACCAAGGATGGAAAGGTTCATGTCATCAAAGTTGAACATAGTGAAGATGTCCAGGGTGTTCCTGAACCTGATGACATCTATGCAGAAGTGAAGCAGGAAGCAGAACACATTGCAAAGGTCAATAAGATTTTGTTTGATGCACATGTTGCAGCAGGCTTTGATGAAGTGGATGCACTGGAACTGACAGTTGCAGTCATTGGAAACAATAATAACTAATAAAAATTTGAAAGGTTAAAAAGGTGAAAAATTATGGCACAGAATATGTTTGATAAGTGGGACAAGGCTATTGACACAGAAGGTCTTGCAAAGGATGTTGCAGAAGCAGCAGCGAATGGTGGACAGGGCAATTTCAAGGAAGTTCCCCATGGTAACTATGAAGTAGCAATTCAGCAGATGGAACTGAAAGCATCCAAGAAGGGTGATCCCATGGTTTCCATTTGGTTCAAGATTGTTTCTGATGGTGACTACAAGGGCAGCATGATTTTCTATAATCAGGTTATCACCCAGGGATTCCAAATCCACAACTGCAATGAAATGTTGCGTATGATGGTTTCTGAAATGGCAGATGCACCTGTTGTGGAATTCAAGTCTTACAGTCAGTATTCTGAACTTCTGATGGATGTCTTTGAAGCGGTTGCAGACAACTTTGAATATGCTTTGAAGTACACCAAGGGCAAGAATGATTTCAGCAACTATGAAATCACAGAAGTGTTTGTTCTTGAATAAGGTTTGACCAAGGTCTTCCCAAGGTACAAATTTTTTTGAAATCACTGTATCTTGGGAAGATACCACATAAAGAAAGGATGTGAAGAAATGCTGTTCTATGACTTTGAAGTGTTCAAATATGACTGGTTGGTGGTGGTCATTGACATGACTGAAAAGAAGGAACATGTCATCATCAACAACAAGGAAGAACTTGAAGCACTTTATGAAAAGAACAAAAATGACATTTGGGTTGGATTCAATTCAAACCATTATGATCAATACATCCTGAAAGGAATTCTTTGTGGTTTTGATCCCAAAAGAATCAATGACTTCATCATTGTCAAGGGCAATCCTGGATGGAAGTTCAGCAGTCTTTTCAGGAATATCCCATTGAACAATTATGATGTCATGTTGAACCTGGACAAAGGTCTGAAATGGTTTGAAGGTTCTATGGGTAACAACATCAAGGAATCCAGTGTTCCTTTTGATATTGACAGACCATTGACAGAAGCAGAAATTGCAGAAACAGTGAAATATTGCAGACATGATGTGGAACAGACCATTGATGTCTTCATTCAGAGAAAAGAAGAATTCAATGGAAGAATGGGTCTTGTGAAACTTGCATGTCAGGGAAAACCTTTGGACATGTCCTTGATTTCCAAGACCAAACCACAATTGACTGCAATCATCCTGGATGCCCACAGGCAGCATGACAGGGATGATGAATTTGACATTGACTTTCCTTCCACACATCAAGTGAAGAAATATCAGGAAGTTTTGGACTGGTATGAAAACCCTGACAACAGGTGCTATTTCAGACACATTCCTGGAAAGAAACAACCTGAAAAGAACAAACTTGATGTCATGGTTGCAGGCTGTCCACACACCTTTGCATGGGGTGGTGTGCATGGTGCTTTGGAAAAATACCATGGTGAAGGCTATTTCTTGAACATGGATGTTGCTTCACTGTATCCTTCTTTGATGATTCAATATAACCTTCACAGCAGAAACATCAAAGACCCACAAAGATTTGTGGACATATATCATCAAAGACTGGAATTGAAAAAGAAGAAAGATCCTTTGCAGGCGGTTCTGAAAATCGTCTTGAATTCCACCTATGGTGTATTGAAGGACAAAAACAATGATCTGTTTGACCCTTTGATGTCCAACAAGGTTTGTGTCTATGGTCAGATTCTTCTGCTTGACCTGATTGAACATCTTGAACCACACAGTCAAATCATTCAGTCCAACACAGATGGTGTTCTGATCAAGATGCCTGATGGAATGGATGAAGATGAATGGTTCAACATCATTGATGACATTGCTTTTGAATGGGAACAAAGAACAGGACTTGCACTGGAATTTGATGAATTCAGAAAAGTGTTCCAAAAGGATGTGAACAATTATATTGTTGTCACTGCTGATGGAAAGTATAAGTCAAAAGGCGGTTATGTCAAAAAACTGGACAATCTTGATTATGGTGATTTTCCTATTGTCAATCATGCCCTGGTTGAATACATGGTGCATGGTGTTCCAGTTGAAACCTTTATTCATAAATGTGATGACCTGAAAGAATTTCAAATGGTCACCAAGATAACAAGTAAATATTCCACAATCCTTCATGGTGAAACACCTGTCAAGGAAAAATGCATCAGGGTCTTTGCATCCAAGAATTCTTCTGATGCAGGTGTCAAGAAGGTATCTGTCAGAACTGGAAAACCTGAAAAGATTTCCAACAGTCCTGAACACTGCTTCATCTTCAATGATGACATGAATGGTGTCAGATGTCCTTCTAAACTTGACAAAGACTGGTATGTGGAAATGGCAAAGAAAAGATTGAAAGACTTTGGGGTGATGTAATGGATCTACAAATCAAATATGACAATGGTCAAATGACAATTCACATGGATGCTTTCTTTCCTGCATCACAGGCAAGGTTGAAAAAACTTCTGAAAGTGGTTGACCTTGATCATACAAATAAGGAAAACCACATTCAGTTGATGGAAACCTATTTCAATGAACAAATGCAGAAATTGGAAGAACAAAGAAAGTCTTCTGCAAAACTTCATTTGGAATATAGACAGAAAGCAGCAGACACACAAACCATGGTTGAATCCAGGAAGAAACCAAATGGTGTGTCACTTACAAAAGAAGAACTTGCTGATTGCAAAGACAGTCTGAAAGAGTTCAAAAGACTGGCAGGTGAACACTTGCAATGTCACAACAGATGTCAGAGAAAGAAGCAGCAGTTCAAATCAAACCTGGAAATCTTAAAGCAAAGGAAGTGATTGAAGGATGTTTTTCAAAGGTTATGTGGAAACCAAGGACAAAAAGTGCATAGAAAAATTCAAAAACCGAACTGACTTCAAGAACTACAAGCAAGTTCAGTCACTTCCTGAATTTGCAGGAATCCTTGCTGAAAAAACAATCCTGGTGGATGTTGATGACTTTGACCAGTCTGAAATCCTGTTCAGAATTGTGCAGGACAGACAGTTGAAGTGCAGGGTCTATGAAACAACCAGGGGAAAGCACTTTTTGTTCAACAATCCTGACCTGGTGAACAGTTGCAGCACACATTCCACACTTGCATGTGGTATTCAGGCAGACATCAAACTTGGAAAAAGAAATTCCTATTCCATTTTGAAATTCAATGACAAAGAAAGAAAAATCATCTATGACAAGGCAGACAATGAAGAAGCAGATGACATTCCAAAGTGGATGATACCTGTCAAAACTTCAATGGAATTCTTGAACATGGATGCAGGTGATGGAAGAAACAATGCATTGTTTTCCTACATACTGACTTTACAGTCAAATGATTTCAGTGTGGAAGAAGCAAGGGATGCGATCAGAATCATCAATGAATATGTTCTGAAAGATCCTTTGTCTTCTGATGAACTTGAAGTGATTTTAAGGGATGAAGCATTTGCAAAACCTGTTTTCTTCAAGGGAACAACATTCCTGTTTGATAAGTTTGCAGTGTTCTTGAAGAACAATCACCACATCATCAGAATCAATGGACAGTTGCACTTATACAAAGAAGGCATCTATGTTTCAGGTCAGGAAGAAATTGAAGCGGTGATGATTCAACACCTTCCACAGTTGAACAGGGCAAAAAGACAGGAAGTCATGGCATACCTGAACATTCTGATCAGGGAAAACACTGCTGCTGCACCTGCAAGATTCATTGCTTTCAGAAATGGAATCTATGATGTCATAGATGACAAATTCACAGATTTTGCACCTGAAACTGTTATCACAAACAAGATCCCTTGGGATTTCAACAGACATGCATTCAGTGAAGCAATTGATTCCATGCTTGACAATGTGTCTTGCAAGGATGCTTCCACAAGGGCATTGCTTGAAGAAATTGTTGGTGCTTGCATGTATAGATCAAACACACTTGCAGGTGGTAAAGCCTTCATTCTGACTGGCACAGGCGGCAATGGAAAATCAACCTATTTGAAGACACTTTCCAATTTGCTTTCTGAAAGAAATATCAGTTCCCTTGACTTGAAGAAGTTGGGTGACAGATTCAGCACTGTCATGATGTTTGGCAAACTTGCAAACATAGGTGATGACATTTCCAATGAATTTGTGTGTGACACTGCAATCTTCAAGAAGGTGGTCACTGGTGAAACCATTGATGCAGAACAGAAAGGTCAACCCAAATTTGACTTCAAACCATACTGCAAACCCCTATTCAGTGCAAACAGCATTCCAAGAATGGGAAAAGGTTCTGATTCTGCTGCAATCATGCGAAGACTTGTGATTGTTCCTTTTGAAGCAAGATTTTCAAGCAATGACCCAAATTTCAGACCTGAAATTGAATATGAATTGAAGGGTCAAGAATCCATGGAATATCTGATTCAGTTGGGCATCCAAGGATTGAAAAGGGTTCTTGAAGCAAGGAACTACACCACATCTGCAAAGATGAAACAGGAACTTGATGAATATGAAGAAAGGAACAATCCCCTTCTGATGTTTGTCAAGGAATGTGATGATGAAGACTTCAACATTGAAGGTGAACCAACTTCCAAGGTATATGACAGATACAAGGAATTTTGTCTGTCTGAATCCTTGCAGGCACTTTCCAAGATTGAATTTTCAAGACAGATGGTCAAGAACTTTGAATTGAAGATTGTGAATAAAAGAATAGGTTCAAAAACTTATAGAATGTTTGTAGAAGATTGAAAGGGGTGAATCAATGAAGGAAACAATTCAGATTTTGGAACTGTTTGGTGGAATTGGTTCACCCAGGGTTGCAATGAAGAACCTTGGTGTTCCAGTCAAGTCAATTGACTATGTTGAAATTGATGAAAAGGCTGTCAGATCCTACAATGCAATGTTTGCTGATGAATTGGCATATAAGACACAGACTGTTGTTGGATGGAATTTGAAACCTGACATCCTAATTCATGGAAGTCCATGTCAAGATTTCAGTATTGCAGGACACCAAGGAAAAGCAACAGCAGCAGAAGGAAGGATCAACAAGGGCAAAGGTGCTGATGAAGGTTCAGGAACAAGGTCTTCCCTAATGTGGGAAACTGTTCACATCATTGAACAGATGGGTGAATGGAAACCTAAAATTGTGATTTGGGAAAATGTCAAAAATGTTCTTTCAAAGCACATGGTTCATAATTTCAACAAATACATTCAGTACATGGAAAACTTGGGATATACAAGCAATCATGCAGTTTTGGATGCAAGGGATTTTGGACTTCCCCAGGCAAGACAAAGGGTTTTCACAGTTTCAGTTTTGAATGATGAAGCATTTGATTTTGACCTAATGCAAAAGAAACCTATGAAAGACATTCAGTTGTTCCTGGAAAAAGAAGTTTCTGATTGTTACATGGTAACACAACCAAGTGTCTATTCTGTTATAGGTGCAAAGGGAATCAGAAGGGCAACTGTCATCAAGGATTTTGCAAACACTATCACAACAAGACAGGACAGAACACCTGCACAGGTCATTGATTTGGGCGGTGGAAAATACAGATATTTGACTGAACTGGAATGTTGGAGATTACAAGGATATTCAGATGAAGATTTCTTTGCAGCAGAATCCACTTGTCAGGTTGAAGACAACAAGATGAACAGAACTTTGTATCATCAAGCAGGCAATTCCATTCCTGTTGCAATTTTTGAAGCAATGTTTGAAGTGATGCTTCCAAAGTTTTTTGATTTTAATGTATTGACAAGATTGGAAGGTGATGGATGATGCAAATTGGATTGATAGATGTTGACAACTGGAACAATCTGAAAGGCTGTTTTCCTAACCTTCCACTGATGAAACTGTCAGCATGGCACAAAGAACAAGGGGATCTTGTTGAATGGTATGATCCATCAAAGCATTATGACCTTGTTTATATGTCCAAGGTGTTCAGTTTTACAAATGAACCCTTTGAAGAAATTTATGCAGACCAAGTGGTCAAAGGTGGTTCAGGATATGCAATTCAGTTGATTGATGGAAAGGAAGTGTTTGATCAGAAGAAACATTCAAACCTTCCTGACCACATTGAACACATCTTCCCTGATTATAGTCTGTATGGAATCACAAACACTGCACATGGTTTCATGTCCAGGGGATGTCCAAGGGGTTGTTTCTTCTGTCATGTGAAAGCAAAAGAAGGATGCAAAGCATATAAAGTTGCTGATCTGAATGAATTTTGGAATGGTCAGAAGAATATTGAATTGTATGATCCAAACACACTTGCATGTCCTGAATGGAAAGACATTTTGCAACAGTTGATTGATTCCAAGGCAAATGTTGACTTCAACCAAGGTGTTGACATCAGATTGATGACTGATGAAAAGTGTGAAATGCTGATGCAAATGAAAATCAAACACATCCACTTTGCATGGGATAGATACCAGGACAAAGAATTTGTTGTCCCAAAATTGCAGCGGTTCAAAGAAATGACTGGTTGGTCAAGGGATAAAGTGACAGTCTATATTCTGACCAACTATGACACCACAATGGAACAGAATCTTGAAAGGGTCACAACATGCAGGGAACTTGGTTTCAATCCGTACATCATGAGATATGACAAGGAACACATTCCAAGGGGATCTGAAATCAACAAACTTGCAAGGTATGTGAACACCAAAAGAATTTTTTGGTTGTGTCCTACTTTTGAACAGTACAAGGAAGACTTGAAGAATGGTTTGTGGATGTAAAATTTTTTAATTTCATTGTATCTTGAAAAAACATATGAAAGGCGGTTTGTATCGTGAAAAAGAAAGAACTTTATGTTTGTGAAGTGTGCAACACATCTTATGCTTCAAAACATGATGCACAAAAATGTGAAGAAAATCATGTTGGAATCAAAAGTATAGTGTCATGCAAATATCTTCCTTTTAATTCTGATCACACTGGTTGTCCACAAAAGATCACTGTTGAAACTAATGATGGAAGAAAACTTGAATATCACAGATAAAAGGAAGGTGAAACAATTGTCAAATGTGATTCATCCTGGTCATTACAATATCCCAGGAAGAAAAGAATGTATTGAAGAAATGGTGGACAAGTTTGGTCATGAAAAGACAGAAGCCTTTTGTGAACTGAATTCCTACAAATACCAATACAGACATGAATTGAAGAATGGTCAGGAAGACTTGGACAAAGCATCCAACTATACAAGGATGCTGCAACAGATGATCAGAAATGATCCAAGGTTCAAGATTGCAGACCACTATGGACTTGAATGTCAGTTGCAGCAGTTGATTGAAGAAATGAGTGAACTGACACAGGCAATTTGCAAGCATTTCAGAATCAATGGTCAAGGGCAGTCTGTTTCCCCTTCCCTGACCAGGTATGAAGTGGAACAGAACCTGGTGGAAGAATTGGCAGATGTGAAACTGGTTCTTGATCAGGTCATCTTCCTTCTTGCATGTGATGAAGAAGTGCTTGAAGTAATGAAACAGAAAATCAATAGAACTTTTGAAAGGATAGGTGAAAAGTAATGCAGGCAATTAGAGCATATACACAGATTTATGGTGATGTCAATGGACAGGAAATCCTGAACAAGATTGAAAGATGTGGAAGGGTTTGCTATAAGTCAGAAGGCAAAATTGAAGAAGGCAGTGCAGAAAAGTTTGTTGCAGGAATTATCAAAAGGGGTCATGAAGCAGTCCTTGAACATGCTTCTGTCACAGTGAAGTTTGTGGTTGACAGGGGTGTCAGTCATGAGATTGTCAGACACAGAATTGCATCCTACTGTCAGGAATCCACAAGATACTGCAATTATTCCAAGGATGACTTTGGTTCTGAAATCACATGCATCATCCCCCATTATTTAGACTATAAGTCAGAAGGATGGGAAACTTGGAAGGCAGCAATGAAGTCTTGTGAAGATGCATATTTCAAACTGCTTGACATTGGTCACACAGCACAGGAAGCAAGGGCGGTTCTTCCTAACAGTTTGAAGACAGAAGTGGTCATGACTGCAAACTTGCGTGAATGGCGAACCTTCTTCAAGTTAAGATGTGCAAATGCAGCACATCCGCAGATGCGTGAAGTGACAAGACCTTTGCTTGAAGATTTCAAGAACCTGATCCCTGTTGTATTTGATGACATTACATATTAAGGGGTGACATCATGAACAGGGCAGAAAGAAGAAGGCTTGGAAAGAAAAACCATGAACCTGTCATCAATGTGAAAACCAGTGACTTCCAACAGATGAAACTGGATGCAACCAAAGAAGCATCTGATAAAGCCTTTTTCTTGATGCTTGCAATTCCAGTGATGGTTCTTCATGACAAATATGGTCAGTTGATGAAGAAGGTTGTGGATGGAAAGTCCAGGGAAGAAAGGTTTGCTGACTTCTGTCTTGATTTATATGATTCTTTTGAAAAGGGATATGTGACACTTGATGATCTGCACAAATGCCTTTGGGATGAAGCAGGCATCAAACTTGAAAGGGGGAAAGGCTGATGAACAAAAGAAATCCTTTTTATAATTCAGAAGGTTATCCTGACCCTACTGCATACCATGGAACAAAGGAAATCATCAAGGCAGAAAACGAACTTGAAAAGAAGGTTTCAGACCTGGTGCATGTCATCCATGACATAGCAGGGTTTGCAGGATTTGAAGTGGTTGGAAGAATCACCTTCAAGCATAAGAAAACAGGAAAGGAATTCAGATAATTATGAAACCAGTTAGAACAGACACATGCAATGCAGTCTATACACTGGAAGGTTGTCAGGATCTTCCAGTGACCAAATACACCAATGCTGACAATGGTGAAATGGGTGTTGAAAGTTGTTGGGAACTGACACCTGATGAAATCAAGCAGATTCAGGAAACAGGCAAAGTGTATTTATACATCCAGGGTTCTATTGTTCCACCAGTGCTGTTGACAACAGAATCCATGGTCTATTTTGAAAAGGAAGAAGGTGCAGCAGATGATGAACATGAATAATGACAAGGACAGGCAGAACAAGTTCCTGGAAGTCATGAAGTTGAAGGATGGAACACCACTGGTCAGTGTTGACCTTCTTGATTGGTTGATCAGTCAGGGGTTCTTCATGAAGCCTGCTGCAATCAGTCATCATGGTAACTATACAGGCGGTCTGTTTGATCATTCACTTGCAGTGATGGAAGACCTTGTGGAAATGACTGAAAAGTTGAACATTGAGTGGACAAGACCTGAATCCCCATACATTGTGGGCATGTTCCATGATGTGTGCAAACTGGATGACTATTGTGACAAGAATGCAATGGACACAGTGGTGATGGGAACAGGTTCACCTATTTCAAAGAACCCTGATTGGATTCACAATCCTGACAGAATGATGAAAGGTCATGGTGACAAGTCAGTCATGTTGCTTTCACAGTTCATCAATCTGACAGAAGAAGAAATGCTTTGCATCAGATTTCACATGGGTGCTTATAACACTGATGAATGGGATTTCTATGACAAAGCAATCAGGAAATATGAAACAGTGTTGTGGACACATACTGCTGATATGTATGCATCAAAAGTTCAAAATATTTAATTGTTGCAGATGATTTGGTAATTGTTGCAGATTTGTTGCAGTTTCAAAAATGGTGATCTGTAACATGGAAAAAGATGTGTAAAATAAAGAATTCTTTAATAGATGTTGCAGATGTTGCAGATGTTTATTATTTATAAGCACATAAAAGAAAAACAATAGTGATTTACAATAGTCTGTAAAAAATCTATATAAAGAAAATTACACATCTTATCTGCAACATCTGTCACATGTGCAACAGAAAGGAAGGTGATTTCATGACTGCAAAACAATATTTGAAACAGGCATACAGATTGAATGACCTGATCAAGTCAAATCAACAGGAACTTGCTGATTTGCGTTTGCTGTCTGATGGTGTTCCAGGAATAGACTATTCCAAGGAAAGAGTGCAAAGCAGTCCTTCACAGGATGCACCTTTTGTTCACATAGTATGCAAAATCATTGAACTTGAAAATGAAATAAATGCTGAAATCAACAGAATGGTTTCTTTGAAGTTAGAAATCAGATCTGTCATCAATGCAGTTCAGGATCATGATGAAAGATTGCTGTTGAAATACAGATATTTGAATTTCATGCAATGGGATGATATATGTGAACACATGCAGGTTTCCATGAGAACAGCACACAGAATTCATGCAGCAGCACTTGCAAATGTGCAAATTCCAAAAAGTTGACACACTTTGTCATACAATGCTATTTTATGCCAAGAATACATGTAGTATAATATATAATGTCCAATGACACCCAAGGGAAACCAAGGGTGTCAATTTTTATGCAGGAAGGAAGTGAAAATTCTATGACAGACAAACAGAAGAAGTTTTGTGATGAATACCTGATTGACTGTAATGCAACCAGGGCATATCTTGCAGCATATCCAAACATCAAGAATGAACATTCTGCAAGGACACTTGCTTCAAGATTGTTGACAAAGGTTGACATCAAATCTTATATAGATGAACAACTGGAAAAGATCAGTTCTGAAAAGATTGCTGATGCAAAGGAAGTCATGGAATATTTAACTTCTGTCATGCGTGGTGAAACAAAGTCAGAAATTGTGGTTGTTGAAGGTTGCGGTGATGGTTATTCAGAAGCAAGAAACATTGACAAAGCACCTGACGAAAAAGAAAGACTGAAAGCAGCAGAACTTCTTGGAAAAAGATTTGGTCTGTTCAAGGACAATGTTGCACTTGAAGTTGAACCTGTTGTCATTATCAATGATTTGAAAGAATAGTAACATGATAGTAACAAAAAGCATTGAAAATCCTTGAAATTCAATATTTTGGAACTATCCAGTGCGTAATTTTTTCAAAAATGCAAAGACGCTTTTTTCAAAGCGTCTTTTTGTGTTTTTTCAATGTTTGAAAATCTTGGATATTTATTTAAAAAATGATTATAAATTACGTCAAATTGCACAAAAAATCATCATTATTTA
>ERZ780149.2708-NODE-2708-length-15962-cov-3.806815_pt1 | contig 15962 bp, 13 predicted proteins | sample MGYA00511367_ERZ780149 | MGnify/ENA primary metagenome ERZ780149 (study PRJEB29588, sample SAMEA2153852) | human gut metagenome | biome: human gut; feature: human-associated habitat; material: faeces | place: Denmark | collected 2008/2010 ... | reverse complement strand
GATGATTTACTGCTCGTCAGACCCCGATTCGCTTGACGGACTTATTATAAAAGATTTAAAAACGGTTATAATAGACGGCACCGCGCCTCATACGGTAGAGCCTGTTTACCCCGGCGCTTGTGAAGAAATTATAAATTTAGGCGTTTTTTGGAACGGCGATGCGCTTTATAAAAATGCCGAAAAAATAATATCGGTTACAAATCAAAATAAAAAGCTTCATACCGCCGTAAGCGCATATATTTCTGCCGCGAGCGAACTGGTTTATGATAATTTCAGGCTTTCGCGGCAGTGCGCCGACGGGAAAAAGGTTGAGCGTTTTGCCGAAAATGCGGCTCAAAGGTTCATTCCTAAAAAAGCAAACCGTAAGCCGCGTGAGTGGGTTCGTTTCCTCTGCGGCATTACACCGAGGGGCATTATCGCTTACAGTGACACAGTAGAAAAATTTTATAAAAACATAATCGTAATTGACGACAAATACGGCGGAGTATCAAACACCGTAATGAACACCGTGCGGGAAACGGCGCTGTCACGAGGCTATGAAATAATAACAGTCAAAAATCCGTTTTTACCGTCAAAAATTACCGACCATATACTTATACCCGAACTGTCGCTTGCGTTTGTAAGAGAGTATGAATATATGAGCTTTTCAAAACAGTACCGCCGCATACATTTACGCCGATTTACCGATATAAATGCGGTCCGTGCCGTGCGTAACCGCATTACCTTTAACCGCCGTGCCGCCCGTGAATTACTGCTCGGTGCTGTCAATACGCTGTCAAAGGCAAAAGCCGTGCATGACGAAATAGAAAAGTATTATATTAACGCTATGGACTTCGGCGCTTTGACTCGGTTTGCGGAAGAAAAAGCAAACCAAATTTTAAGCCGCAGTGTAAAGCAATAACAATAAAGCCTCTGCTTTAATAAAGCAGAGGCATATTATTTTGCTATGTATTACAAAAGTTGAATACCCAACTCTTCGCACTTTTTAATTTCTTCTTCGGGCCATACCGAAGCGTGAACTTCGCCAATGTGGGCTTTCTGCAACAGCTGCATGCAAAGTCTTGACTGACCGATACCGCCGCCTATTGTAAAGGGCAATTCGCCATTCATAAGCGACTTGTGGAAGGGCAACTCCAAGCGTTCAAGCTTGCCTTCGGCGGTGAGCTGTTTTACAAGCGACTCCTTGTCTACGCGAATACCCATGCTTGAAAGCTCGAGCGCGGAATCAAGCACACGGTTATATACTATTAAGTCGCCGTTAAGCGCCCAATCGTCATAGTCGGGGGCTCTGCCGTCATGCTTTTCGCCGTTCGAAAGCCTGCCGCCTATTTGCATAACAAATACGGCGCCGTATTCCTTAACAATTTCTGTTTCACGCTCTCTCGGTGAAAGCGAGGGGTATTTGTCAAGCAATTCCTGCGAAGTAATAAATTTGATTTCACGCGGCAGGTAGTTGTCGAGTACGGGGCACTTACGCTCAATAAAATCTGCGGTAAGCAGTACAGCCGAGTAAATTCGTTTTACCGTATCTTGCAAAAATTCTACCGTGCGGTCGCCCTCTGATATAATCTTTTCCCAGTCCCATTGGTCAACATAAAGCGAGTGAACACTGTCACACACCTCGTCGCGTCGAATGGCGTTCATATCGGTGTAAAGACCTGTGTGCATCGAGAAACCGTATTTTCCGAGTGCCGCGCGCTTCCATTTTGCGAGTGAGTGAACAACCTCGACAACCTCGCCCGTTTGTAAAATATCAAACGAAACGGGGCGTTCTACGCCGTTAAGGTCATCGTTTATGCCGTTGCCTCGGCTTACAAAAAGCGGCGCCGACACACGGCGTAAATTTAGAGCGTCGCAAAGGTTTTCTTCAAATCTGTGGCGCAAAGAGCGTATAATATCCTGTGTTTCGAGCACAGTGAGTTTTGATTTATACATAAAAATCACTCCGTATCAAATAAATTTTAAGAAATGCTGCCGACTGTACGGGGGTAAAGAATAACATCGCGTATATTTTGTACGCCCGTAACATACATAATAATTCTTTCAAGGCCTAAACCAAAGCCGCTGTGAGGCACCGAGCCGAACTTGCGAAGTGAAATATAATCGGCGTATTCGTCAAGATTCATATTGCGAATCTTCATAGCTTCAAGCAGTTTGTCAAGGTCGGCTTCACGCTCGCTGCAACCGATGATTTCGCCGACTGTGGGCACAAGCAGGTCGGTTGCGGCAACGGTTTTTCCGTCGGAATTTTGCTTCATATAGAAAGATTTAATTTCTTTCGGGTAGTCGGTAAGGAATACAGGGCGCTTGCAAACCTCTTCGGCGATGTAGCGCTCGTGCTCGGTCATAAGGTCACAGCCCCATTCCACAGGGTACTGAAATTCTTTGCCGCTTGTTTTAAGTGCGTCGATCGCTTCGGTGTAGGTCATAACGGCAAAGTCGTGGCTTACAACATTTTGCAGTTTTTCAATAAGACCTTTTTCAAAGTGGGCGTCAAAGAATTTAAGCTCTTCGGGGCATTTTTGGAGCACGGTGTTGATTATATGCTTTATAAGGGCTTCGGCAATTTCAATAATGTCGGGCAGCTCTGCAAAAGCAACCTCGGGCTCGACATGCCAAAACTCTGCAACATGGCGCGGCGTGTTGCTTTTTTCTGCGCGGAAGGACGGACCGAAGGTATAAATTTTACCGAGCGCCATTGCGGCAACCTCGCCCTCTAACTGACCCGATACCGAAAGTGCCGCGCGGCGACCGAAAAAGTCGGCGGCGTCTGCCTCCTCTTCGGTTTTAAAACCGTGGTCAAACGGAAGGGTGGTTACCTTAAACATTTCACCTGCGCCCTCACAGTCACTTCCTGTGATGAGAGGTGTGTGAACATAGGTGTAGTGGCGGCTTTGAAAAAATTCGTGAATACAAGCCGAAATTACCGAGCGCACGCGAAGCACGGCGTTAAAGGTGTTTGTGCGCACGCGAAGTGCGGGGATAGTGCGTAAATATTCGAGAGTGTGGCGCTTTTTCTGTAAGGGATAATCGGGCGGACAAACGCCTAAAACGGTGATTGATTCTGCGTTAACTTCAACCGAATCTTGCGCTACTACCGATTTTACAACCGTTCCTTCAACCTTAAGTGAGGTGCCAAGCTTCATATACTCCGATATATCGCTTAAAACCGACTTGTCGATTACTATTTGAAGATGTTTCAGCGTTGTGCCGTCGTTAAGCTCTAAAAACGCCATATTTTTAGAATCGCGTGATGTGCGCACCCAACCGCAAACCGTAACCGATTTGCCGACAAAGTCGCCCTTCATAATGTCAATAATGTCGATGTGTTTCATAAACTATCACTCCGTAAATAATTTATACAAAAATAATAAGCGCTATTCATCCTCTGAAAAATCAGGGACGAATAGCGCATTAAATACTATTCGCGGTGCCACCCGTGTTACTGTGCAAGCACAGTCGCTCACAGCAAAAAACTGTTATCGGCTTTAACGTGCCGCACACGGCGCCCCTACTAAGCGGTAAGCCTTTGGGTTTGCAGCTCAAGAGTGTTCTTCGCGGTATGCGTATGGCGGCGTTTACACTGTCTGCCGCTCACTGAGCACCGTTTATACCATTACTTTTCTCTGTCGTAGCTTTTACAATATGTGTAGATTATATCATCACGGTATTAAAATGTCAAGATTTATCAGTCGATTATTTCAATAACCGTGCCGTCGGTAAGCTCTGCGGTGGGTATAAACAGCTTTTCGGTGTTCATAAGGCTGTCGAATACGCCGGTTGCCGCTTTGCCGTTAAGCTTAAAGCTTCGCTTGGCGGAGCCTGTATCGGTGTATTTTACGGTAATCGGATGGCCCTTGACAACAATATTTAAAGACGCGTCGGTTGTAGGCATTGAAGCGGCGGTTTGAATAACAAGCCCGTCAAGTGTGGGGCATACGCCGAAACCAAATTTTATAAGATTTTTTATAAATACAGTTCCGCTGCCTGTGTACCAATCGAAAAATGAATAACCGTCTATGCACCAATCATCGTTTTTAAAGTATGAGTTAGGCATTACAAAGGGCGATTTTGTGCAGTTTTGGTGCGATAAAACCGTGGCAAGAATAAACTGCCGCCAAGCCTCTTCGCTTTCACCTAACAAAAACAGTGCAGACACGGCAAACATTGTTGCGTGAACGTAGGTGCCGGCGTTTTCGTAGGTACCCGCCGTTATGTTTGATATGCGGCCGACGTATTTGTGCATATCTTTCGGGAATGCTTTATCAAATGTCATAATTCCGTAGGTTGAATCAAGACACTTAAACGATTCCATAATACTTTGCTTCATAGAAGGGTCGTTTTTTATCATATCCGAAATCGCCCAGAAGGAGTTTGCGGTACAGCTTGCGCGTGATTTGCCGTCGGGGTCGCACCAAGAACCGATTTTATAAGACATTTTGTCGCCCCAGCCGTGTATTACCCTGCGTTTGCCGTCGGCGTCGGTATCAACCGCATATTTTGCAAGCCCTTTTTTAAGACCGCAGGCGATTTTTTTGTAATATGCAATTTTTTCGGTGTATTTTGCGGTGTGCTCCAATATTTCGCAGATTTCACGGCAGTTTTGGTAAAGCTGAAGAGAAGCCATAACACTGCAGCCGGTGCCGAATTCGCGTGAGGTGTCGGCTGTTCGGCCAAGTCCGTCAAGCGCATCGTTCCAGTCACCGAAAAGCGAATGCAGGCAACCCGTGGTCTCATCGACATTACTGCATAAAAAGTCCATTATTTTAACAATGTGGTCAAGCACGGTATCGACGGTTTTACTTTTGGCAACAACCGCGGTGTTGTTTTGGTTTGCAACAAAGTACCCGCATTTTTCATCAAGTATTGACCAGTCGTCGGTATATGAAAGATAGGTGTGGAGTGTCGTTATAATCCACACGCCTTGATCTATGAATTTGCGAAGGTCAAAATCGGGAACGGTGTCGGGGTCGCTTGATACCGAATACTGACGCGGAGGTCTGCCGTCTTCAAGAATATAGTTCAGCGCGGTTATAAACTGACGGCGGCTGTCGGCGCTCTGCCAAATAAGCGACGATTCGAGCTGTTGCATAACATCGCGCACGCCCATAAACGCACCCGCATAGTTTTTTCCGAGCGCGCAAAGTGAAACCTGCTTTTGAATGTTGCGCACAAACTTGTTCAAAACATTCGGGTTTATATCGCCCTTAAAGTTTGCAAAATTTGTTTTCATATTTTCAAATTTTGCATATTCGGCATTATCGTCCTCGGTTAAGGCCGAGTCGATTTTTTCAAAATCGGGCTTTAAACCGTAAAACGGCTCAAGCTCTTTGAGCGAATGGCGGTAAACCAGCTCATATTCGCGGCGAACAAGGCCGTTGCCGTCGAGCGTGTAGTGTGCGCAGTCGGCGCAAACAGGTGTGTCCGACGAATTTGTCGCGGTGTGCCCGTTTATGAATTCGCCATTTTTAAGACAGGCGGCGTTGTTTATATGACGGCCGGGTGCGCCTAAAACACCCGATTTTGCGGTTGTTAAATACTCTTTGTCGGGGGCTTTGCCGCAGGCGCCGCGCGCAATCAACATGCAATCTTCATAAGACCTAATCATAAAATTACGGTTGTCTGAAATTTTGGCAAAGCGGTTCATAACATCATACGGACCGCCGACATTCCGGTAAAAAAGCCATGCGTCAATGTATGAAAGCATATAAACTTTCTGCGGCTTATCGGTTTTGTTTATCGCCGTATATGCAAGGTGAATATGCTTGTCGCGGCTTACATGAACCCTTACCGCAAATGTAACATTTTCGGTGTCGGCTATATAATAAGCGTATCTGAATGAATAAACAACATAACGCTTAATTTCAAACGGCTCAAAAGCCTGACGGTCACAGTCAAAAACAGAAACGGGGAAAAAGTCGCCGCCTTCGGTTTTTATTCCGCCTACAAATGATATATTTGCATCTTCCGAAAAATTGAGCTCTTTAAAAATTGTAAAGGTAGATTCGTACGCGTCAATGTGTCCGTTGCTTCTTGCCCATAGCACAAGGCCGTCAGCATCATACGGAAACCGCGATATTCCGCTTTCGCGTTCACAGCAAAGAATATCTTTTTCATTAAGATAGAAGGTGTTTTGCGGCAGACTGTTGTCGGCTGTCGCCTTAAAATCGTTTATTTGCTCCATAAGCTTTTTTAACCGATTTTCAAAACTCATAAAATCACGCCTTTTTTTAAATGGTGCTTTAACTTTATCATAAATAAGCGATAATTTCAATACAATTTTACGGTTTACAAATATAAATTACCGCATTATAATTAAGCATAGCAAAATAAAAGGAGTGCGGCTTATGATTTTAGCAGAAAACAGGGTGCCTTTCGGCGATATATTTGTGCCCGAAGCAGATTTTGAAAATTGCGATTCGCAGATATGGTTTATAGCAAAACAGCTTCAATATTATCTTGCCAGAATAACCCTTGCGCCGTTTGAGATAGGCGTAAACAAGGGTGAAAACGCCGACGGAATATACATAAATTCGGATAAATCTTATGCCGACGATGAGTTTTTTATAAATACCGCAGACGGAAAGCTGTTTATTAAAGGCGGAAAGCGCGGCGTAATTTACGGCGGCTTTGAACTGCTTGAAATTGCAGGTTGCCGTTTTTTTGCCTATGACTGCGAAAAAATACCCACAAAAACAAAGCTTGAAATCGATAGTATAAGCAGGCGCGAAAAGCCCGTGTTTGAATTCAGAGATATCGACTATGCGGGAGTGACCCGCTTTCCCAAATTTGCTTCGATGTGCCGAATTAACGGCGCGTTCAGCAATATACCCGAAAATGTAGGCGGTAATATTGCATACGCATTGGGGGCACACAGCTTTTCGCAGCTTGTGCCGCACGAGCTTTACCGTGATACGCACCCCGAATATTATTCGTTTTTTGACGGCAGGCGAATGATCGGCGAAAAAGATCATTGGCAGCTGTGCCTTACAAATCCCGAGCTTATAAACATAGTCGTAGATAATGTTCGTAAAATCTTAAAGGAAAATCCCGACAAGAAGATAATTTCGATTTCTCAAAACGACAATATAAATAACTGTCAGTGCGAAAACTGCCTTAAATCCGACTACGAGGAGGGCTCACCGGTAGGTACACTTATTAAATTTGTAAATAAGGTTGCCGAGATTTTAGAGCCCGAGTTTCCTGATGTCACCTTTGATATACTTGCATACCATTATACAAGGCCTGCTTCACACCTTACAAAAACACGGCATAATGTTTGTGTACGGCTTTGCGCCAGCAACACCTGCTTTGCCCACCCTTATGACAGGTGCGATGACCGCTCTCGCGCACAAAAGCACCCAAGCGGTAGGACCACCGTGTTTATCGAAGACCTAAGGGAATGGAGCAGGGTTTGCAGTAGGCTTTATGTATGGGATTACACCTCTAATTTTCCGCTTTATCCTATGCCGTTTGCCAACTGGCGCGTTTTACAGCCTAATTTACAAATCCTTGCAAAATATAATGTAAAGGGCGTTTTTGAGGAGTCAAACTGCGCCTATAACGGCGGTGTTGATTTTAACGAGCTGCGGGTGTATCTGCTTTCAAAGCTTTTGTGGAATCCCGATTGCGACATTGAAACCCACCGCAAAGAGTTTATGCAGTACTACTACGGTGAAGCGGCTATATATTTACAAGAATATCTTGATATGATATGCGATTATGTAGAGCGTGAAAACTATCACCTGTATATACAGGACATAAAACGCCCGGGCTATTTAAGCGACGAATGGCTTAAAAAATACAATGTGTTGTTTGACAATGCTGAAAACGCAGTGCGCGGAGACGGAATTCGCTTGGCGCGCGTTCAAAAGGCAAGGCTTTCTATCCGCTTTGCAGATATATATTGGAATGAGATTACAGATAAAAACTATAATGCCGAGAAAATAAATGAGTTTTTCAGCGATCTTCGCGCTCATAATATTTCGCGGCTTGACGAGTGGTGCAATATAGAACGCACCTACCGAGCTTGGATAGACGGCAAAAACCGCGGAGTGTATTATACTTCTCCGTGGAGATATGACCGTGAAAGTCTGCTTTAAATAGTTCTTGACTTAATCTGTTGCGTTTGATATAATATGTAATACTGATATAATATTTATTTTTCGGAGGAAATTTGTCTTTATGGACAGCGACAGTAGCGACGATAACGGCGATACTAATAACTTAACTTGTAAATATAAAGGCGTACCTATGCTCTGTTTAGAGCACAGGTATGCCTTTTTGCGTTTAAAAAGGGTTTTGAGCTGAACGGACTGCGGCTTTAAACACACATTTTAAGGAGTAATAATTTCATGACAACATACATTATTATAATGGTAATATGCCTTTTATCTTCGGCGTATTTTTCCGCTACCGAAACGGCGTTTTCGTGTGCAAACAAAACAAGACTCAGGGCTCTTGCCGAAAAGGGCAATAAAAAGGCCGAGCTTGCCGCAAGCCTTGCCGATAAGTACGACAGACTTATATCTACAATACTTATAGGAAATAATATCGTCAACATACTTTTAGCCTCGGTTGCAACACTGCTTTTTGTTGAAAAATTAAAACTGCCGAGCGGAGCTGCGGTATCAACCGCAGTGGTAACGGTTGCGGTTTTGATTTTCGGCGAAATAACGCCCAAAAGCATAGCTAACGATTTTCCCGAAAAGTTTGCAATGTTTTCGGCGCCGTTTATACGCATTTTTATTTGGGTGTTTCTTCCTCTTAACTTTATATTCTCGCTTTGGAAAAAGCTTGTGGGTAAGCTGTTTAAGGTCGAGCAGGAGGATAACTTAACGCAGGAAGAATTTTTGATGATGGTTGAAGAGGCCGAGCACGACGGCGACATCGACACCGACGAGGGCGACCTGCTTCGAAACGCTATTGAATTTTCCGACCTTAAGGCAGAGGACATTTTAACCCACCGCGTTGACCTTGAGGCGTTGCCTTTGGACTCTGCCAAAAAGGAGATTGCGCAAACCTTTGCCGAAACAAGATTTTCGCGCATACCGATTTATGAGGATAACATTGACAATATCATCGGAGTAATACATCAGAAAGATTTTTATGTCGGCAGCGGCATAACTACGGCACCCATAAAAGATATTATTTCTCCCGTTCTTTTTGTTCATCAGTCCGAAAGGGCAGACGATCTGCTGAAAAAGCTTCAAAGAGAAAAATCTCACATGGCGGTTGTTGTTGACGAATACGGCGGAACGCTGGGCATTGTCACTATGGAGGATATTCTCGAACAGCTTGTCGGCGATATATGGGATGAGCACGATGAGGTTGTAGAAGAATTTAAAGAGCTCGATGAGAACACCTTTATTATCGACTGTAATATGAACCTTGACGATTTTTGTGAGGAATTCAATATTGAAACCGAATCCGACAGTGTGTCGGTCGGCGGCTGGGTTGCCGAACAGATTGGCAATATCCCGAATGTAAACGACAGCTTCGTTTTTGAAAATCTTGTAGTTACGGTTACCGAAACAGATTCGCACCGAGCATCTGTAATAAAGGTTGAAAAACACGATTTGTCCGATGAAAATCAGGAAGAAAAGGAATAAAAATGAAGGATAAAAAAACCCCCGACGAAAAAATACAGTTTTCGTTACCGCTTAATCGCAGAACATTAAAATACATAGCCGCAATACTTATTATGGTAGCATTGGCTTATGTGGTTGTGACCGAGCCGCAAAAAATAACCCGTTTTATCTCGTCGGCAATTTCGTTGCTTTCTCCGTTTATAATAGGTCTTTGTGCGGCTTATGTTGTTAACTTACTGCTTAGGCCGCTTGAAAGATTTTGGAATTTCATCTGGAAAAAATTAAAAAATAAAAAGCTTGTTTCAAAATTAAGACGGCCTGTTTGCTTGGCGTTAAGCTTTCTTATAGTCTTCGGAGCGTTTTTTGCCATTGTGTTTATGGTTATACCCGCTTTTAAGGATACGGTTATCTCCTTTGCCGACAAGGTTCCGCAATATGCAAAAACGGTCGAACAGTGGTACAATTCGGCGGTAGAATTTTTTGCACGGTATAATTTTGAGCTTCCCGAAATTACACTCGACATAAATAAGGTTACCGAAATAGCGACAAATGTAATAAGCAGTTACGGCGGAAATGTTATAAATACCACATTTAATTTCACGGCGTCAATAGCGTCTGCCGTTGTTGATTTGGTGTTGGGAACGGTATTTTCAATCTATGTACTGGCGCAAAAGGAAACCTTGGGCCGTCAGGCGAACAAAATCATACGCGCGCTGTTTTGCCCCGACAGAGCCAAAAGAATTATTGATTTTACGGCGCTTACAAACGATATATTTACAAAGTTTGTGACAGGTCAGTTTACCGAAGCGTGCATAATAGGAACGCTGTGTTTTATAGGCATGCTGATATTCGGTATGCCTTACGCGGGAATCATATCGGTGCTAATAGGTTTTACGGCACTTATACCTATTTTCGGCGCGTTTATAGGCACGGGTATAGGAGCGTTCTTAATATTGCTCGAAAACCCGCTGAAAGCCTTTTGGTTTGTAGTGTTTATAATTGTGCTTCAACAGCTTGAGGGCAATTTAATTTATCCACGCGTAGTCGGCAAATCGGTAGGACTTCCGGGCATTTGGGTGCTTACGGCCGTAACAATAGGAGGCGGCCTGTTCGGCGTAGCCGGTATGCTGTTCAGCGTGCCTGTATGCTCGGTATTGTATGTACTGTTCAGAAAATATATAAACAGAAAGACCGAAGAAATCGAAGCTCAACCCGAACAGGTATCGCAGAAAGAACAATCAGAATAAAACACTGTGTGGGCTGTAAAAAAACCGCGTTTTTTTTACAGCCCACATTTAATATTTTTATTCCCAATATTTTCGGTCAAGGCTTCTGAAACGAAGCGCCGCGCCGACATCTTCTTTTTGAATTATATCATTGCCTTTTAGGTCGGCAACCGTTCTTGCAACCTTAAGTATGCGGTCATAAGCACGCGCCGAAAGCCCCATTGCGTCAAAACTGCGGCTTAAATAATTTGAAGCCTCATCGGTCATAATGCAGTGTTTGCGCAACAGCGACGGGGTAAGATGCGCATTGCAGGTAATGCCGGTGCCCTTGTAGCGTTCTATCTGAATAAGGCGCGCCTTGGTAACGCGCTCGCGAATTTGCGCCGAGGTTTCGCCCGCTGTTTTGTCAGAAAGCGATTTGTAATCTACGGGCGGCACTTCGACATGCAGGTCAAGCCTGTCGAGCAGAGGACCCGAAATTCTGTTTAAATATTTATGCACCGAATTTTGAGAGCAGGTGCAGGGCTTGCTCGGGTGCCCGTAATATCCGCACGCGCACGGGTTCATTGCCGCAACTAAAATTATAGAGCTCGGGTATGTAACGGTGCCCGACACGCGCGATACGGTTACGGTGCCGTCTTCAAGCGGTTGCCTGAGCGCTTCCATAGCGTCGCGTTTAAACTCGGGCAGCTCGTCCAAAAACAGCACGCCGTTGTGCGCAAGTGAAATCTCACCCGGCTTGGGTATGGTACCGCCGCCTGTGAGTCCCACCGAGGATATTGTGTGATGCGGCGAACGGAAAGGTCTTGTTGTTACCATCGGATTTGCGCTGTTAAGCGCGCCTGCCACCGAATGTATCTTGGTGGTTTCGATTGATTCGTCAAAGGTCATAGGCGGCAGAATAGTCGGCAGACGCTTTGCAAGCATGCTTTTGCCCGAACCCGGAGGGCCGATAAGCAATATGTTGTGATTGCCTGCGGCGGCAATTTCAAGCGCTTTTTTTGCAGTAATCTGACCCTTAACTTCGCTGAAATCCATTGCCGACAAAACCCCCGAATCGGAGTGTGGCGCGGGCTTTGCGGGCGTCAAAGCGGTAAAGCCCGTCAGGTGGTCTATAAGCTGTTTTATGTCGGATACTCCGTAAACATTTATGCCCTCGACTACGGCGCCCTCGGCGGCATTTTCAAGCGGCACAAAAATGTTGCGAATTCCGCTTTGTCTAGCGGTTATAACCATTGCAAGCACGCCGTTTACGCGGCGCACTTTGCCGTCAAGCGATACCTCGCCCAAAAATGCACAGCTTTCGGTATTGGCTTTTAGTTGATCCGACGCTAAAAGTATCGAAACTAAAATGGGCAGGTCATAAACCGCGCCCTCTTTTTTCTTGTCGGCAGGAGCAAGATTTACCGTTATTCTGCCTGTCGGAAATGTAAATCCGCAGTTTTTTATCGCGGCGCGCACGCGGTCGCGAGATTCTTTTACCGCAGTATCGGGCAGACCCACCACATCAAAGCAGGGCAGACCGCCCGAAACATCCGCCTCGATATTAAGCATATAAGAGTAAATTCCGAAAATTCCTACGCTTTTTACCATAGAAAACATATTCTGAAACCCCATAATAAATTTATTTAACCTATTTTAACATATTTCACACTATATTGCAAAAACTTTAAGCTTAAGTTAACAATTTTTTCTGTTTTAATATATATAATATTTATGAAAAGAGGTTTTAAGAATGAATTTCAGATACAAGCTTATGCAGTTTATGAGCGGTCGTTACGGCGTTGACGGGCTGTTTTATGTGCTGTTTTCGGTATCTGCCGCATTATCTGTGATAAACTGCTTTGTAAGGTCGCTTGTTTTACAGCTTGTTGTATATGCTGTAATGATTTATGCACTGTTTAGAGTCTTTTCAAGAAATTGGGAGGCGCGCAGGCGTGAAAACCGCGTGCTTGCACGGCTGATTTCAAAGATTAAAGAAAAACAGAATATTCACCGCCAACGCAGGGCTGATTGCACACATATATACAAAAAATGCCCCGGTTGCCACGCGGTGCTTCGCCTGCCGCGGCGAAAGGGCAAGCACACCACGGTTTGCCCGAAATGCAATAAAAAATTCAAGGTTTATGTCTTTAAAGCGTAAAAGTTTTGTGTTGACTTTAATTTTACCTTATTTTATAATAACGATTGGTTAGACTGCCTGTTTAACCAATCATTTTTATTTCGGACGGTCGTAATTATGGCAAAAATTAAATTTACAAAAATGCACGGCATAGGTAATGATTATGTATATATAAACTGCTTTGAGCAAAGTGTGAGAAATCCGGCCGAATTGGCGGTTAAAATGTCGCCGCGGCGTTTCAGCGTAGGCGCCGACGGGGTGATTTTAATCTGCCCTTCAAATGTGGCAGATGCCAAAATGCGTATGTTTAACCTTGACGGCAGTGAGGGCAAAATGTGTGGCAACGGTATTCGGTGTGTCGGCAAGTTTATTTATGACAACGGCATAGCGCACAAAAGCAAGCTGACGGTTGAAACCTTAAGCGGCATAAAAACGCTTGAAATCACCGATGTAAACGGCAAAGCGGCGTCGGTTACGGTTGATATGGGCTGCGCCGAGTTTACGCCCGCAAAAATACCCGTGATTTCAGACTGTGATGCGGTTATAGACAAACCGATAATCGTTCAAGGCAAGCAATATAATATAACGGCGGTTTCTATGGGCAATCCGCACGCGGTTGTGTTCTGTGATGAAATCGACAGTCTTAACCTTGAAGCGATAGGTCCCGAATTTGAACATCATAAAATGTTTCCCGAAAGGGTAAACACCGAGTTTATTCGCGTTATAGATGACAGCACACTGCAAATGCGCGTTTGGGAGCGCGGAAGCGGCGAAACCTTTGCCTGTGGCACGGGTGCGTGTGCGGCTGTTGCGGCGGCGGTTGTTAACGGCCATTGCAAGCGTGATACCGAAATTACCGTTCACCTTGCGGGCGGAGATTTGTTTATAACCTATATGTGTGACGGCACTGTGTTTATGCGCGGCGGCGCCGAAAAGGTTTTTGACGGAATATATGAGTATTAAGGGAGCAACACATATGAGAGAAAAAGATTATTCCAAACTTCTTTACAGCGCGGTTATGACACTTGAAAGCGAGGAGGAATGCCGCCGTCTGTTTGAAGATTTATGCACCCCTAAAGAGATTAAATCGTTAGCACAGCGCTTTGCGGTGGCAAAAATGTTGAGCGAGGGTAAGGTTTACAATGACATAGTTGAGCAAACGGGGGCTTCGACCGCAACAATCAGCCGTGTAAGCCGCACCATGAGCGAGGGCAGTAAAACCGTGCTTGAAAGGCTAAAAAATGTATAGTGAATTTGCGTATAGTTATGACATTTTAATGCAGAATGTCGATTATCAAAAGCGTACCGATTATCTTTATTCTCTTTTTGAAAAATTTGACCGCGCGCCTACCCTAATGCTCGATTTAGCCTGCGGCACGGGCGAATTCAGCAATCGGTTTGCAAATAAAGGCGTTTCGGTAATAGGCGTCGATATATCCTACGATATGTTGTCGATAGCGCGTGAAAAATCCGCAGAGCAGCAAAATGACATACTTTATCTTTGTCAGGACGCCGCCGAGTTAGACCTTTACGGCACGGTAGATGGCGCAATATGCTGCCTTGACAGTCTTAATCATATAACCGACTACGGCGATTTTTGCAGTGCGATTGCACGCGTGTCGCTTTTTCTTGAAAAAGACAGGCTTTTTATTTTTGACCTTAATACCGAGTATAAGCACAGCTGCGTTTTGGGCAACAATACCTTTGTGATTGATACAAATGATGTTTACTGCGTGTGGCAGAATGAATATCAAGGCAATAATACAGTTGAGATTAACCTTGATTTTTTTACTCGTGAGGACAATGTTTATCTTCGTACGGGAGAAAGCTTTTGCGAGCGCGCTTACACATCCGCAGAAATTGAAAACGCATTAAATAAAGCGGGGCTTAAAACCGAAGCGATATATGAAGAAATGTCGCAAAACAAGCCTTGTGACACTACACAGCGTGTAGTTTATGTAACCCGAAAAATGTAAAAAGGAAGCTTTATAATGGGAAAACTTATAAGATGTATAACCTCTGACGGCTTGGTTATGGCGACTGCGCTTGACAGCACCGATATTGTGTCGCGCGCCGAGCAGCTCCACAAAACATCGGCTGGCGTAACGGCGGCTTTGGGCAGGCTTATTACCGCAACTTCAATGATGGGCAACGCCCTAAAGGGCGAAAACGATACAATCACCGTAAAAATTGACGGTGACGGCCCCGCGGGTGCGCTTACGGCGGTGGCAGACAGCCGCGGCAATGTGCGCGGCTATGCCGCAAACCCGATTGTAGAAATACCGTTAAAAGCAAACGGCAAGCTTGACGTTTGCGGCGCAGTAGGCACACAGGGCACGCTTTTGGTAATAAAAGATTTAGGGTTAAAAGAGCCGTATAACGGTTCGGTTCCGCTGATGACCGGCGAAATCGCCGAGGATATAGCGTCATACTATGCCGTAAGCGAACAAATACCCACAGTGTGCGCGCTGGGTGTGCTTATTGATACCGACCTTACCGTGCGCGCCGCAGGCGGATATATTATTCAGCTGTTACCCGCCGCTCACGGCTATGAAGAGGTTATATCAAAGCTTGAAAATAATATTAAGTCTATAAAACCCATTACCGCCTTTCTTGATGAGGGCAAAAGCATTGAACAGATTGTAAGGCTTGCCCTTGCGGGCTTTGAGGTCGAGATTCTTGAGGAGCAGGAGGTCGAATACAAATGCAACTGTTCAAGAGAAAGATTTGAAAAAGCCCTTAAAAGTTTAAATAAAAAAGAGCTTGACGAGATGGCAGAGGAAATGGAAAAAGCCGAAACCGTGTGCCGTTTTTGCAACAGTGTTTACACCTTTACACGCGACGAGCTCAAAAGCTTTGCAAAAAATAAAAAAAATTAAAAAAATGCTTGACATTGTAAAATCATTATGATATTATAATATCCGTCGCCGGTGAGTTGCGATTAACAGAGCCAGCGCTTCGTGGGAGCATAGCTCAGCTGGGAGAGCATCTGCCTTACAAGCAGAGGGTCATAGGTTCGAGCCC
>ERZ780149.2705-NODE-2705-length-15983-cov-7.240771_pt1 | contig 15983 bp, 16 predicted proteins | sample MGYA00511367_ERZ780149 | MGnify/ENA primary metagenome ERZ780149 (study PRJEB29588, sample SAMEA2153852) | human gut metagenome | biome: human gut; feature: human-associated habitat; material: faeces | place: Denmark | collected 2008/2010 ... | reverse complement strand
TCGGAGTAAATCTGAGCAGCGTCCCCGTCACGGGGGAAGGAAATCATATAGGACTCCGCTGTTTCGCTTGCGGCGAAGGCTGTGGTCGTGCCAAAGCCCGCAAGCACGGTGAATGCCATGAGGACTGCAAGCAGTCCCGACATTCCTCTTTTGAAAATCTTCTTCATTCGTTCTGTCCTCCTTCAAGGCATGAAAAAAGCACCGTGCTTCCACGATGCTCATTTCGGTGTATTGATTTGTTGATGCTTATGCGTACCCGATATAGATCAGGTAGCTGCTTGTGCCGACGCATTCGTACCAGATCCAGACCGCAGTTATCTCCCCATCCTTCGCATATCTGTTCAGGCGTGAGTTAATGTCTCGCTCCAGGTAGATGCAGGTCGGCTTCGCGGTGATCGGATTGTCCCAGCAATCGGTTGCTGAGCTATCCAAGGTCAGCCCCAAGCCCACCGCCGTGCTTTTTGCGTAGGAAATCCAGCAGTCGATATCAAATGTGGGCTCGGGCTTCGGAGTCGGTTCCGGCTCGCTTATCGCAGGAACGGATGGTTCCTCTGTGGGGCTTTCTGTTTCCTCCGGCTTCTCCGGAAGCACGGGTGGCTGCTTGGCTTCTTCCGATGCCGGCGCGTTCGATTCCGTGGGTGCGCTTACCGGCTCAGAAGAAATAGCAGGGCCGCTTTCGTGCTTGTCCTCATTCGGCATGGAATCTGCGGGATCGACGGCTTCTGTGGGAGCGTTTGGTTCTGTGGATACCGGCTCAAAGGAAGCAGGCGTTTCTTCCTGTGGCGTTGGAGCTTTCGGTGTGTTTCCCGCTGTTTGCCCTTGCAATGGCTCTGCGGCGCATCCGGAAAGCAATACGGCAAGTAGGAGCGCGCACAACATGAGATTCTTTTTCATGGGATGACCTCCAATGGCTGTTTTTTCTCATATTGTACGAATGCACTTGATTTTCTTCAATTGTGCCGCCTGTATATTTTCCTTTTGAGCTGGTATTGCCGGTAAATGAGGGAGAGAGTGTGAGAGGGGGAATGGCGCTGACGCAGCGTCAAAAGGGTAGACTACCCCCTTGGCGAAGAACCTATCTTGCGTCATTCCGACTTTTCTGCCGTTCCTGATACCGGTGATAATATTCCAGCGCTTTCAGAATATACTCACCGGTTTTTTCGTAGGGAATGCTGGCGGGGATAAATCTTCTGGCCTCAGCGTACTTGATGTTGATCTTCTCCCTCTGGTTCGGCTTTTCCTCGCTCATAATCGACTCGATGACCTCGTTGGTCAGCTTCCCGTCCTGGGAGAACCGCTTCAGCTTGATGGCCTGGGCAAGGGACGGCGTGGCATCTGCGTAGGCGATTTGCTCCAGCAGGGCGCTCTGTTCCTCTTTTTGCAGGTAAGAGAGTTCCACCGCCGGTCTGAACGCAATGCGCCCTTCATCAACCAAATCCAGAAGCTCCGGAATAAGCTCGGTGAGGCGGATATAACGGAAGATAGTGTTTTTACTTTCTCCCACTTCTTCTGCCATAACCGTTGAAGACTTTACTCCGGGCAACTTGTTCCCCACTGGGGAACAAGTTAAATCTGTACGCTGTCCTTGGCGATTCATGGCCTCCAAGCGCATCTTGTAGGAAAAAGCCTTTTCACTGGGCAGGATCACAGAACGCTGCAGGTTCGATTCCACCATTAGAATGATGGCCTCGTCGCGGGTCATCTCCCGCACCTCAGCCTTCACAGTGTCAAAGCCGGCAAGCTCACAGGCCTTCTTTCTGCGATGCCCCGACACGATCTCGTACCGCCCATCTTCCTTTGGTCGGAGGGTGACAGGGGTGATGATCCCGCGCTCCTTGATGCTCTGGACAAGCTGATCCATGTCCTCGTCCAGCTTCACCTTAAAGGGGTGGTCGGGAAAATCGTCGATCTCCGAGAGGGGAATATCATAAATGCGCGGGAGTTTATTTTCCTTTCGCTCCGCGTCATTCATGAAAAGCTCATCGTACCCGGTCAGGCCCAGATCGATTTTTTGCACGCTCTTCAAGCTCTGTCACCTCCTTCGTCAGATCCTCATACGCTGCTGCGACCTTGCCGTTCCTGTCGTGAGAGAAGATGCTCTCTCCGGAAAGACTGCACTCCGCAGCTCTTACCGAAAAGGGAATCTCGGAACGAAACACGCGGATGTTCTCTCCCACGGTAGAACGAAGCGAGGAAATAATCGCCTTGGCGTTGTTGGTGCGGTTATCCACCATCGTCAGCAAAATGCCGTCAATCTTCAGCCTCGGATTGATCTGCCGCTTGATCTTTGAAATGGAGCGCAGAAGCAGGTTAAGACCTTTGGTTGACAGGAAGTTCGGCTGAGACGGGATAATCACACTGTCTGCCGCAACCAGCGCATTGACCGTCATCATACCCAGCGAGGGCATGCAGTCAATCAGAATGTAGTCGTAGCTTTTTCTCATGCCGTCGATGGCATTCTTCAGAACATACTCGCGGCTCATAATAACATTGAACAGGCCCGTTTCCATACCGGAAAGCTCAATGTTCGAGGGAAGCAAGTCCACACCCTCCTGGTGCCGGATAATTGCACCCTCCGCAAGCGGCTCATCATCAATGACCGACTGCATAAGGGACGACAGCGATACATCCAGCTCGTCGGGGTTCTTTATGCCGAGGCTCACGGTTAAGCTGCCCTGCGGATCAGCATCCACCAGCAGGACCCGTTTCCCGGAGCTTGCAAGTCCCACACCGAGATTGACTGTGGTCGTCGTTTTGCCAACGCCGCCCTTCTGATTCGTGATGGCGATCACCTTACAGTTTTCCATGGGGTTTTCCTCCTTTCTCTTTATTTGAATCATTTCTGATCCACGAAAACCTCAAAATACCTTTTGGGGCTTTCGTCGCTGCATTTCATTTTTCCTCGAACCCAAAATGCAGAAAAGGAAGTCATCAGACGCCCGATAGCGAATCGGGTCCATGGGAATCTCACCCCTGCCGGGTTCTCCGCCAGCTCCGTAGAGAAGTATCATTATCCCTGCTGCGTTTTATGGCCGTATCCGTAGCTGTCGGATATTTCTGAATGGCTCGGAAACGCTCGTCTCCTTGCTTTCCGTTATCACCCGGATGGACAGGAGGGTCATGGCGCACCTTCATTCGGCTGAGGTTTTCGCCTCCGCGCAGGAATGTATCTGATGAATGTGTATTCGGTTTTCAAGGTCCACGGAAGGCTCATCGCCTTCTCACTTTCTCTTTGCCGAATTTTTTTGCGAGATTCCCACACTTTTTCAAAAAAATTTTTTGTGCCGGTTCCAGAAAACAAAAAAGCGCCCACTGCACCTGTTTAGTAGGCGTAGTGAGCGCAAAAAATAAGACCCGGTGATTTCTCACCGAGTCTCATATCTGAATATATAGTTTTCAAAAAAACAGCCCCGCAGAATCACTTCTGCGAGGCTGAAATTCAATCGCACATTTTTCTCGGCATCCGTGGTGCACCCTTGGTGTAAATTGGTGTACGGATTGGTGTACGAGAGGCTTTTTTAGCTCGATCAGGGGGCAATCAATAGAGCTTTGCGCCTGCCGGAATGTGAGGATCGACCATCAGCAGATGGAGCTTTTCTTCGCCGTTTTCGTGATGCACGGCGGAGATGAGCATACCGCAGGAGTCGATGCCCATCATCGCTCTCGGAGGCAGATTGGTGATTGCGATGCAGGTCTTTCCAACCAGCTCTTCCGGCTCATAATATTCGTGAATACCACTCAAAATGACCCGATCTACGCCGGTTCCGTCGTCCAAAACGAACTTTAAGAGCTTTTTGGACTTCTTCACGGCTTCGCATTCCTTGACCTTCACGGCACGGAAATCGCTCTTGGAGAAGGTGTCAAAATCCACCTGATCCTGGAACAAAGGCTCAATCTGAACATTGGAAAAATCGATTTTTTCCTCGACGACAAGAGCCGCTTCAACAGGCTTTTCTTCCTCCTTGGTCTCGGCCTTTTCGGTCTTATCCTTGTCCAAAGGTTTCATTGTCGGGACGGAAAAGACATCTCGGTTATTGGGTTACTAAAGTGGTATTCATTGTACTACCCCAAATGATTTGCTGCCCTATTGTGTTTGATACACCCTTTCTTTACTGCCCTATACGTGCTATTTGATGTTGTATTTGGTGTAAATGGTGTAAGTATCTTTTCGTCGCCAACAATAAAACTACGTCAAATGTTTGCCGCTTTATTATACTCATTTTTGAAGTACGAGTCAAGACCTTCAAATTCAGACCTCCTTAACTCCTTCGTTACATCGGTATAAATGTTAAGGGTAGTAGAAATATCTTTGTGACCAAGCGTATCCTGAATGACTTTGACATTAACCCCTGCCTCACACATTCTTGTCGTGAATGTATGCCGCTACGGTATAATAAAGACAAACGGGAAAAGCCTGTATTTTCAAGGGGTTTGAGCGTTTGTCGCAGTCACTTCAATTCCTTTTCCAACATTGAAACTGACGCGAAAATCTGAAAATGAAGGAGGCTGTAAAGGAAAGAACAAATTGAATATGAGCGGTCATGCCATGGCCGCAACAGTCTAAGGGCGTTTCATCTAACCGGATGGAGCGCCCTTTCGCTATATATAAACGACCGAAGAAAGGAGGATCAGGATGGCCGTATTTAGAGTTGAAAAGACAAAGGACTTTACGATCATGTGCAATCACCACTTGCGCAACAGGAAATTATCGCTGAAAGCAAAGGGGCTCCTGTCCCTCATGCTTTCGCTGCCGGAGGATTGGGACTATACGACCAAAGGATTGGCCCATATCTGCAAGGACGGCATAGACGCCATATCCACGGCTCTAAAGGAGCTGGAGCAGCAGGGGTACCTCACAAGGGAGCGTATCAGGCTGCCAAACGGACGGCTCGGAGATATTGAGTACACGATCCACGAGCAGCCCGTAACCCTTGATATACCGCAGAATTCACCTAAACGGGAAAATCCAAGACAGGTAAATCCAGGACAGGCTTTTCCAGAACAGGTAAAACCTGAACAGGAAAACCCCGCCCAATTAAATACTAATAGATCAAAAACAGAAAAAGAAAATACGGATATATCAAGTACGCATCAATCAATCTATCCTAAAGCGGGAGAAAGAAAATATAACTCAGATACACAGGATCAGATGGATTGGATGGATGAGGCCAACGCTTACCGTGATCTCATTATGACGAATATCGAGTATGACATTCTCTGCGAGCGTTACGGCGAGGAACGCACGGACGAGGTCGTGGAGCTCATGTTGGAAGCCGTAATCTCAAAAAGACCATATATCCGTATTGCCGGAGACGAGTTTCCCCGCGAGATTGTCAAGAGCCGTCTGCTTAAAGTAGGCCCCATGCACGTTGAGTATGTGTTCGGCTGTATCGACAGGAACACAACCAAGGTCGGGAATATCAAGGCTTACCTGCTGACGGCTCTTTTTAATTCTCCGGCTACGATGGACAGCTATTACAGGGCGGAAGTCAATCACGACCTGTACGGCACTTAGCGCCGCAAGGCGCTAAAATATATGAATTTGAGGAAGGAGGTGCGCTGTATGAAAAGTAAAGCCGCAAGAAAGCCATGCCCGGCGTAACCAAGGAGCAGATCAGGCAGGCGCGGGAGGCGGATCTGTTTGCCTATCTGGAACGGCACGAACGCGGCGTATTGAAGCGTGACGGACCCAACTACCGGCACAGAGAACATGACAGCCTTGTCTATGTCACAGCAAAGAACTACTGGTACTGGAACAGCCGGGGAAAACGGATTAACGCCCTGGACTACCTTATGGAGATCCGGGGATACGGTCTTGTGGATGCGGTAAACGCTCTGGCAGGACCGGCAATGCAGTATTCTTTCCCTTCCAGGTCCTATCAGGATCACGCTGCGGCAAGGCAGGCAAGGAAGCCTGACCGCTGCTATCTGCCCTGGCAGAAGAAATGTGCGACTTCGTATGTGTCCTATCTGCAAAAGCGCGGGATCAGCACGTCTGTGATCAAGCGCTGTACACAGCTCGGCATTCTCTACGAGGGCTCCTACAAGAAAAAGGAGCCGGACGGCAAAGCGACATATATTCCGGTCTGTGTATTTGTCGGTAAGGATGAACACGGCACGGCAAAGTTTGCCTGTATGCGAGGTATCCATTCTGATTTGCGGAAGGACGCCTACGGCAGCGACAAGGAATACAGCTTTTGTTTGCCTCCCCATCGAGCGGGCAGCCGCCATGTCGCTGTGTTTGAGGCGCCCATAGATGCGCTCTCTCACGCAACCTTGCAGGAAATGGACGGCTGGAAATGGGACGGCTACCGGCTTTCGCTGGGCGGCACTTCCCATGTTGCGCTGGTTGCCTTTCTGGAACGGCACCCAAAGATCAAGCACGTGGATCTGTATATGGATAGCGACTATGCGGGACTGAAAAACGCCCGGAAGATCAAAGATATGCTGCGGTCCGATCCGCGTTTTAAGCATATCCGTGTCGGTATTCACCCGCCCCGTCAGGGCAAGGACTACAACGAATTGCTGCAAATCAAAATACAGGAACGTCACCGTTTGCCAGAACGCCGCCTTGAAAAACAGGCGGCTATTTCAATTTAAGGAGGATGATACCAAATGAAAAAAGAAAAAACGGCGCTGCAAATGATCGCAGGCGCTGCCAGATGCCCGGAGTATGGGCCCGCCATGGTAAAGGCGCTGATGAAAAAGCTGGACATGAACGAGAAAGGCTTTGCGCTTTTGATGAATGTCACGCCCACCACGGTCCGGCTCTGGACTTCCGGCGCGGTCCACCCCTGCGGGACGGCCAAGCGCCTTATGCAGATCTATGATACCGGTCCGGAGATCGTCAGCATTATCGCCGGAGAAAAGGAGGACATAAATGCCACCTGAACTGCATGAGGACTTCGGCGAAAAGATCGGCGGCGCGAAGAAAGACCTCTGGAAAGATCGCGGCCTATACACCGACGACCTGGACGGGATGAATGAGCGTGAAGCCGAAAAGTACGTCAAAAAGGATAATGTCTGGAAGAAACCGGACTATCAGGCCATGCTTGACGAGGGTACACCTCTGGGCGTGGTCTTTTTTATGAAAAAGGCGCGTGACAGCCTGAACGCCTCACCGCAATATCCCTACCGGGATAACACCCCCGAAAAACGGCTTGACCGGCAAAAGCAGTACGTTGAAACCGTGCGTGAGCTGCAGGCCGTTGTCGAAGGCGTCCGAACTGTTGAGGATGTCATGCAAGTCTGCGACCGCTTTTTCCTGGATAACGGTTATCTGGAAAAAAGGCATGGTTACGGAAGCACTCCGGCGTATCAGGGCACGAAAAAAGGCTCTGACAATCCTGTCATTACAAATAAGCTCTTTCGGGCTTTGCGGGTCCACTCTCTGGCAGAGTTTGAACGGGATTATACAAGGCAGGCTCAGAAGGAGCAATTCGGCGTTGCCAAGGAACAGAAGGTGCCGCGCGGCTATGAGCTTCACTTCTACGATGGCAAGGGATACTCCCGCAATAGGGACTGGAAGGAAGGCACCTACTATGTCACAAAAGGCTATTCCATTTTGCAGGATAACCTGCCCACACGTGAAGCAGCACTTCGCTGGGCACAGGAGCACGCCAAAGGCCGCGGCAAAAGCGGTAAGCAGCGTTTTGTCCCGCCGCAGCTCGAACACATCACCCGAACCGGACCGGACTACCGCAACGGTCAGGAGATCGTCGGTCAGCACTACCTTGATACCTTTGGCTTCCGCGGCGGCGAGTTTGGTAACTGGCTTAATCAGAATGACCGGCAGGCTTCCCTGAACATGGGCTTTGAGGCATTGAAAGATCTGGCGGCTGCGCTTCACATTTCGGATAAGGACATTGCCTATCAGGGCACCCTTGCGATTGCCTTCGGCGCCAGAGGCAGCGGAAACGCTGCGGCACACTATGAACCGCTTCGCAAGGTCATCAACCTTACCAAAATGCACGGCGCCGGATCGCTGGCTCACGAATGGTGGCACGGTCTGGACGATTACCTGGGCGGCAAGATGGGCGCGAAGGGCTTTCTCTCGGATAACGCGCACCTCTATCCCCCTATGAAAAAGCTGATCGACACCATGAAGTTCAAGGCAGAAACGCCGGAGCAGGCGGCCAAGCGTGCGGAGGTGCAAAACGCAAGACTTGTAAAGCAGGCCGAAGCCTGGGCGGATTCCGCTATGAAATACGCCGTGGACCGCTACGGTGACGACGCCGTAAAGGAGCAATACGCTTCTCTGAAAGCGGCCTTTGTTTCCGGCGAGCCTGGCAGCGTGGATAAGCTAAGCGACCTGAAAAAGACGATCAGCGGCCATGTGATCCCGAAAAGCGAGCGCGACCAGCTTCATAATTACGAGCGTATCATGCGCGAGATCAAGGAGAACCCGCAGCCCACGCCCGGTAAGACGCCGACGGACTACTACCGCAATTCCAAAAAGATGGGCGAAAACTGCGAGCGTGACGGCGGATATTGGGAAAGTAATGTAGAGATGACGGCGCGGGCGTTTGCGTGCTACGTCAAGGATCGTCTGCCTTACCAATCGGACTACCTCGTGGGCCATGCGGAAAGCTGCGTAACCATTGCCTTTGACAAAGCCGGTAATTCCGAAGTGATACGGGCTTATCCCCAGGGCGAAGAACGAAAGGCGATCAACGCTGCCTTTGACGAGATTGTGGCGGATCTGAAACTGGAGCGCATCTTCACCCACACGGCGGAGATCACCGCTTTGGAAGCCTCCGCTATCCCGCTGAAAGACGGTGGACAGCTTTCCTTTTTCGGGTCGGACAGGCCTTCCGTGATTGGGCAGCTTGCGTCCGCAAAGGTAGCGGAAAAAGCGGCTCCCGCTCCGAAAAAGACACACGAGCCGGAGCTTTAGGAGGATGAATATGTCAGAGGAACAAGATTACGAAGTATATACGGACGATGTGTTTTTGCCTGGCCGGAAAATGCAGATTGAGCATACAGTCGATTTGCCTAAATACGATATTTCCGAGCTTTTGCAGAAACCGCCCGAAGAAATCAGGGCTTTGTATCAAAAGAGCAAAGAGGGCGAAAATACCGTCCACGAGATCGTTCAGGCGGCTATGAAACAATGGGAACAGCAGGCGGCGATTACCCAGCGGCTTATGTACGCCGTAAGGTATCTTGATATTTCTGCGGTGCAGCATACTGGCAATCAATGGATCGAGGACGAAAACGGCAAGCGAACAATCAGCAATTCCGTGTATAAGATGACCTGTCAGCTTACCGAAAATACGCGGTGGAATTTGTGGAACAGCAGTGCTCTCAATAAACGCTGGCACGTCGAATGGGAGGTTTCGCTGAATACGCCGAAAGCCCATCACCATATCGTGATTGCCGGACAGGAGCGAAACTTTATGGATCGCACCGATGCTGAAAACTATATGAACGGACGGATTCGCGCCCACGCTAAGTATTTCACGGAGCTTTCACCGCCTGTCCCAGAGAAACACAAAATTGTCTTTATGGAAAGTAATATGCTGCTACCCGGCTATCACTTGGAGGGCCAGGAGCCGAAACAGGAAAAACCGTCTGTGCTGGGAAAGCTCTCCGAGGCAAAGAAGCAGGAAAAAACGGCTCCCGCTCCGAAAAAGACACATGAGCCGGAACGATAACATACAGGAGGTAACGATTGAGAAAAGAAGATTTTTACGGCGTATATGATTATGGGGACGTTTTACACCCTGGCGCATCTCTAAAAATTGAGCGCAGCGTTACGATGGATCTTGACGCCCCGGATCTGACGCCCTTTACCAACACCGGCATAAAGGAACTGGAAAGACTGCGGAAAATCAGTACGGCGGCGGAACAGGAAATCTTTGAAAGCCTGAATATCCCTCTTGCAAAGTGGGAACGGCAGGCGGCCATTACAAAGCTGCTGGACCGGGCTATCGAATACCTGAAAACGCCGGAGATTGAGCATACCGAAAACAAATGGGTGAAAGACCGTTATGCTGATGAAAAAATCAGCAACCGGGTATATCAAATGTCGGTAAATGTTTACGAGGACAGTACATACGACCGGCAGACCCAGCAGCGTATTCCGACAGCCTGGTATGTCACCTGGGATGTGGGCGTTCATACACCGAAACACGGCTGGGGAAAAGCCATTGCCGGGCAGCGTCAGAAACGCTATACGGACAAGGATGCAGCCCTGAAATATATCGAGGGCCGCAAAAAAGCCTATGCACACCTGTTTACAGAGATTTCCCCGCCCATTCCGCAGGAGTACGCAGAGCATTTCAAGGTGAACGGCGTACTGCTCCCAGGCTATACCATCGAGGGGCAGGAACCGATCACCACCAACCGCACCGCTATTGAGGTTTTGAATGAACTCTCAGGCGGTGCTTTTGCATTACAGGATAAAAAGCCGTCCGTGCTGGGAAAGCTGGCGGCAAGCAAGGAAGATATGAAAAAAGCTCCGTCAGGTGGAGCCAAGAAAAAGGAGGAACCTGCACTATGAAAGTTTTAATGGTCGAACCAGGCAAAGTGCCGTATGAAACAGAGATCGAGGGCGGTTTGGAATCGCTGCAAAAGGCTGTCGGCGGCAGCATTCAGGCTGTTTATCCGTATGATGATCCGGTAGCCCTGATCTGCAATGAAGAAGGTAAGCTCATGGGGCTGCCCTTAAACCGCTCGCTAACCGATGAAAACGGAGAAATCTACGACATCATCGCCGGCAACTTTATCCTTACGGGACTTACGGAGGATAATTTCGGAGATCTATCGCCGGAGCTTATGGAGAAATTCAGTGAACAGTTCAAGCACCCGGAAGAATTCGTCCGTATCGCCGGAAAGATCCTCGGCGTCAAGCATCCTGTTCCCGGAGAAAGCGAGCCGAAGAAGTCTCATTCGGGGCCGGAGCTATGATGCAGCTTGCCATTCAGGAGCCGTATATGCTCACGGTTCAGCCGGACGATTTCTTTATCAGCCCCCGGAGGCTGGACGAAAACTTTGGCACAATGATCTGCTTCCACCGGCGCTATGATCTGGGCGACGAGCATAACTACGGCGACAACGAGGATTTTCTGAAAGACCTGTATCTGCAAACCGTTGGGAACGACGAAAAAGGCGAGGAAAAATATGACCGTCTGCTTGACCGTCTTTCCAAGCAACCGGACACGCCTTTCGGAACAAGGGAATACGCCCGTGCCGTCAATCAGGCGCTTATGGCGGAGATCGAAAAGGAACATATCGTGCTGCCCCTCTATCTCTACGATCACAGCGCCCTTGCCATGAGTACGGACAGCTTCGTCGGCCGCGCTGTCCATGCGGAATGGGACAGCGGTCAGGTCGGATGGATCTATGTATCCAAAGCGGATATACGGGCGGAATATCAGGTTGACCGCATCACCCCTTCTGTCAGGGAGCAGGCGGAAAACCGGCTGAAGGATGAAGTCAGGATATACGACGCTTACTTACGCGGCGAGTGCTACGGCTATGAGCTCTACAAAAACGGCGAGCTTACCGATAGCTGCTGGGGCTTTGTCGGCAGCTTCGATGAGGCCATAAAGGACATCGCCGAATACCTGCCCGACGAGTGCAAGGGCATGACCGAAAAGCTCGCGGAGGTAAATGACCCTGCTTCTATGGTGAAGACCCTGCTGAAACACGCGCGGATTCAGGTCGAGCAGGCAGCAAAGGACATGGAGCGTAAGCCGCGTGAGCAGGTGCTTGGCGCAGAACTGTAAAACGATCATAAATCGGAAAGACTAACTATTAAAAGTCAAGCCCCAAAAGAGAAAAGCTGTGAATTGGTAAAGAACGGAAAAAGGGTATAGCAAGCCGAGCGTCCAGAAGGGCGCTCTGAAAGAAAAGCTCAAGGTAAGGTTAGGCGGGCTGAAAGGCCTTGCCGGATGTTTGTAAGGCGAAGATCAGCCGCACGAGCTTCTTGGCTGCGTGAGAGATAGCTACATTGTAATGCTTGCCCTCGGCTCGCTTTTTGGCCAGGTAAGCCTTGAAGGACGGTTCCCAGATACAGACATATTTTGTGGCATTGAAAAGAGCGTAGCGAAGATAGCGCGAACCTCGTTTCTCCATGTGAGCGTAAGCACCCGTAGCTTTAAGCTTGCCGGATTCGTAAGTAGACGGTGAGAGGCCGGCATAGGCCAGGAGTTTGTCCGGCGAGTCAAAGCGCGAGAAGTCGCCGATCTCGGCCAGGATCATAGCACCCATGCGGTATTTAATACCAGGAATAGTAAGGATCGGCGGAGCCATTTCATCTACAATGGCCTTGATGGCGGTCTCGATCTCGTCAATCTCTTTGTCCAGTTCACGGATCAAGCGGATGGTGTGCTGAAGCTCAAGAGACTTGGCGGGCATAGCGGAGCCAATGGAACGTCGAGCTGCCTCGCGGATCTCAACAGCTTTCTCGCGGTCGTAACGGCCTTTTGAGGCGTCGGAGAGGATGGTCTTGAAGTGCGTCAGATGGGCGTCGGAAATCTGCCTGGCGCCGGGAAACTCGCTGAGCATAGCATAAACGGATGCCATGTGCAGCGTCGGCACCAGCGTTTCCAGCTCGGGGAACAGGATATTGATCAGGCGGGAAACGGATTGTTTGAGTCTGGCTCTGTCTTGAACCTTGTCGAATCTGTATCTTGTAAGTGACTTTAGCTCTTCGTTGTGGTATGCTGTGTCTGTGTAGGACTTGAGGTCCACATCAGACATGAGCATAGACGCAATCGTCCGAGCATCAATACGATCAGTTTTGGTTTGACGAAGACTGAGACTCTTCCGGTACAGATTGGTGTGCAGAGGGTTAATGAGATAGGTGTGCAGACCGTTCTCAAGAAGAAACCCGAGGATGTTGTAGCTGTAGTGTCCGGTAGCCTCAAGCCCTACTTTTATGTTGTCTGTAGGGTGGGTGCAGGAATGAAGCCGTTGCAACAGCGTCTCGAAGCCGTCTCGGTTGTTGGCGATGGTGAACACATCGGCCAGCACTTCACCTTCCGAACTCAGGATGAAGCAGTCATGCTTGCCCTTCGCCACATCGATTCCAACGCAAACCATGATGATACCTCCAGGGTAAAGATTTATGATGCTGCATCCACAGAACACTTTGCCTTGTAACCTTGTTCAACATAAACCGTCTGGCGGTATCTAACTGATTAACAAAACTGCAAAGGGCTGTGGTCGGAGCCTTTACGAAACCGTCTCTGCGGTAGGAGGAAGAACCAATCCACAGCATCCCTTGCAGTGTAGCACAGCCCTTGGAGAGGGGCCATAAAAACTACTACTCTATAATACAAGGAGGAATACTTTGCAGGAAGAACTGGAACAAAGAACCGTATCCGTCACCGTCCAGGCGGCAAAGCTGTCCGGCCGCGTTCTAAAAGCGGCGATTGCCGCTACGCTCCGCAAGATGGAGCAGGAACGCAATACCATGAAGGTCGGGCGCAACACCATGAAACGCCTTGCCGGTCGGGATGGCGGAATGAATACGATTGAGGTGTCCGGGCGTATCCGCTCTTTTGAAAGATACGCGAGGAAACACCAGGTACGCTATCACATTGAAAAGGAAGTCGGCGCCGATCCACCCCGCTGGACCGTATATTTCAAAGCAAATCAAGCGGACGCGCTGACGGCGGCATTTAAGGAATACACCAAAAAGGATCTGTCCCGTGAGCAGCGTCCGTCCATGCTGGCGAAGCTCCATAAATTCAAGGAGCTGGCGCAGGCGCTTGGCAAGGATCGCGTAAAAAACAAGGAACACGGAGGTCCGGAGCGATGAAGGTAAGCGATACACTAAAAAAGTATATGCTGCCTAATCTACCGTATCTGCTGTTTCTTTGGGTGTTTGCCAAGCTGGGCGAGGCCGTAAGACTTGCACCTGGCGCCGACGCTTCCATGAAAATGCTGGGGCTCTCCGAGGGCTTCTCCCTTGCTTTCGGTCATTTTCTCCCAACGGCGGGTATCGACCTTCTGATCGGCCTTTGCGGTATGGCGGCGGTTCGCCTTGCGGTATATATCAAAGGCAAGGACGCCAAAAAGTACCGAAAAAATGTGGAATACGGAAGCGCCCGCTGGGGCACCAAAGCGGATATTGCCCCCTTTATGGACCCGAGGTCGGAGAATAACATCATTCTTACGCAGTCCGAAGGGCTTATGATGTCCGGCAGACCGAAGAATCCGGCCAATGCCAGAAACAAGAATGTACTGGTCGTTGGCGGTTCCGGCAGCGGTAAAACGAGATTTTTCATCAAGCCGAACCTGATGCAGATGCACAGTAGCTATGTTGTAACAGATCCAAAGGGTACGGTGCTGGTGGAATGCGGAAAGCTCCTTCAAAGAGGCGCGCCGAAGCTGGATAAGGACGGAAAACCGGTGCGAAACAAACATGGGAAGATCGTCTATGAGCCGTATAAGATCCGGGTATTCAATACGATCAACTTCTCTAAATCCATGCACTTTAACCCCTTTGCCTATATCCATGACGAAAAGGATATATTGAAAATCGTCACCACGCTTATCGCCAACACCAAGGGCGAAGGCAAAGCCGGTGACGATTTCTGGGTCAAGGCTGAAACGCTGCTTTACACGGCGCTGATTGGCTACATCTACTACGAGGCCCCGACAAACGAACAGAACTTTGCCACGCTGGTAGAAATGCTGAACGCTATGGAGGTACGCGAGGACGACGAGAGCTTCAAAAATGCGGTTGACCTTCTCTTTGACGCCCTGGAACAAAAGGACCCGGATCACTTTGCTTTAAGGCAGTACAAGAAATATAAGCTGGCGGCGGGCAAGACCGCTAAATCGATCCTTATTTCCTGTGCTTCCCGACTTGCGCCTTTCGATATTAAAGAGGTCCGGGAGATCACCATGTACGACGAGCTGGATCTGGATATGCTGGGCGACGAACGGACGGCGCTGTTTTTGATCATGTCGGATACGGACGGCACCTTTGCTTTCCTGATCAGCTTGATCTACTCGATCCTGTTCAACCGTTTGTGTGAGCGGGCGGACGACGTGTACGGCGGGAGGCTTCCCATCCATGTGCGCTGTCTCATTGACGAGGCGGCCAACATCGGTCAGATTCCGAATCTGGAACGCCTGATGGCTACGATCCGGTCAAGAGAAATCTCTGCTTGCCTGGTATTGCAGGCGCAAAGCCAGCTCAAAGCCTTGTATAAGGACAACATGGATACGATCATCGGCAACTGCGACGCCAGCCTGTTTCTGGGCGGAAAGGAAGAAACCACGCTGAAAAGCTGGAACTCTCTGCTCGGCAAGGAAACCATCGACCTGTATAACACAAGCGTCACCAAGGGCACGCAGGAAAGCCACGGGCAGAATTATCAAAAGCTGGGCAAGGATCTCATGTCTATGGACGAGATTGCCGTGATGGACGGCGGAAAGTGTCTGCTGCAGATCCGCGGCGTTAGGCCATTTCTGTCACGGAAGTATGACATTACCAAGCACCCGAACTATAAATATCTGTCCGATCACAATCCGAAAAATGCCTTTGACATCGAAAAATTCCTATCCACAAGGCTGCCTCTCCGTCCGGGCGAAGCGTACCGCAGCTATGAAATCAGCCCGGAGGAATTGACAGAGAATACCGCATAAAGGAGGTCTCATTTGAGGGCACGCGATTCTCCCACATAACTTACCGGCAGAAATGCTTCTGCTGTCGCCGCCGCTGTGTTTTAATCATCAATTCACAGCGGCGGCTTTTTTGCGTTTTACGGCCTTTTTGACCGCATCAAAAAACTAAAACTTAACTACAAGGAGGAACTATATGGCTTTTTTCACAAGTGCTATTGACACCCTGAAAATCCTGGTGATCGCGCTGGGCGCAGGTCTCGGCGCCTGGGGCGTCATCAATCTCCTGGAGGGCTATGGCAATGACAATCCAGGGGCCAAGAGCCAGGGCATGAAACAGCTTATGGCTAAGTAGATGTAATCAAGAAAAGAAAGGAAAAGCACAATCCAGACGGAAC
>ERZ780149.2704-NODE-2704-length-15989-cov-5.306954_pt1 | contig 15989 bp, 17 predicted proteins | sample MGYA00511367_ERZ780149 | MGnify/ENA primary metagenome ERZ780149 (study PRJEB29588, sample SAMEA2153852) | human gut metagenome | biome: human gut; feature: human-associated habitat; material: faeces | place: Denmark | collected 2008/2010 ... | reverse complement strand
TTAGTTGGCTTTCTCCGAACGAATTCACTGTCCAATATGTTTGACAAACCTACAGTCGAGTTGATGATATAATCTAAACACTATAATAAGACTGCAAAATTTTTTGGAGGTCTTATTATGAGCCTGAACTACAAAGTCATTGGAAAACACATCCGTGAAGTCCGTCAGCGCAACCACCTTTCGCAAGCGATGCTCTCTGAACTGGTGGATAAAACGCCATCTTACATCAGCTACATAGAGAGCGGGATCAAGAGCATGAGCCTTGACACCTTTGTGCTTATCGCCAATGCTTTGGGCGTATCTCCCGACCGGCTTTTGATGGAGCAAATCATCAGCACTGAACGGTGCGCCAGCGAAGAAATCGCCCTGCTCCTTTCGGATTGCAGTACCTATGAGATGATGATTCTCCTGGATGTTATAAAATCGCTGAAAGCCTCCTTGAAAGAGCATCAAGGCAGATACGGTAAACCAGATAACTTTGATTTTACCGTCTGAACCTGAGAAAGCAATCAACCGGAAGTCACGAGCATTGACTGCCGGTCGATCTATGCCAGTAAAGGTGGATATATTTTTGGAACAGTGGATATGTTTTTGGAAAGTCCCGGATATGGGTCTTCCGAGTTGGTATAATGAGAAAAGAAAGGTGGAATGACCAATGATCTATTACACGGGTGATATCCACGGAGACCCCTATGAGGTCATACAGTTTTGCGACAGCAAGAAGCTGACAGAGCAGGATACTCTGGTTCTGCTTGGAGATGTAGGAGCGAACTACTACCGAAACCGGCGAGACACAGAGATGAAGAGAGTTCTTGCCGCCGTAAAGCCGACGATGCTCTGCATCCACGGCAACCATGAGATCCGGCCGGCCAGCATCCCTTCCTATCGCACGAAGCAGTGGAACGGCGGGACAGTCTGGGTAGAGGAAGCCTTTCCCCGCCTGCTGTTTGCTATGGATGGTGAGATCTTTGATCTGGAAGGTCTCCGACATTTGGTCATCGGCGGAGCTTACAGCGTGGACAAATTCTACCGGCTGGCCAGAGGTTACGGCTGGTGGCCGGATGAGCAGCCTTCCCAGGAGATCAAGGACAAGGTTATCCAGACGCTGGACGCCTGCGGGTGGCAGGTAGATACCGTCCTCTCCCACACCTGTCCCTATCCGTATGAGCCTCGCGAGGCCTTTCTTCCGATGATCGACCAGAGTACCGTGGACGACTCTACCGAGAAATGGCTGGAGGAGATCGAGCGGAAACTCAAATACGACCACTGGTTCTGTGGACACTGGCATATTGACAAGCATATCGACCGGATGCACTTCCTCTTCCACAGCGTGGAGGCTGCGCCGCAACTCTTGACGGGAGGGGACACATTATGACAGAGGAAGAAAGGCCGGAGGCCAAGGAGCAGGAGGCGTGCTTTGCCGCAATCCGTGAGATCGTCCAGGAGATTTCCCGCCTAATGGACGCCGCATATCAGCAATACAGCCGTTTGGTAGAACAGGTGTTGAACGGCAGGATCACCGAGGAGCGGGAGATCGAGCGAATCATGGACGGGCTTGTGGACTTCGGAGATAATCCGAGGCTCCTTGAACTGTACAAAACCCTCTGCCGCCATGTCTATTACAAATACCCCGCTCTTGTGGGAGAGCACACAGCCCTCTTCCGGCTCCAGTTTGAGGAAACGGAGGATGGGGATACGGATACTGAGGAGGTGGAAACATGAAAGCGCCGGAGATCAAGCATTACATCAACTGGCTGGGTCGGGTGGAATACCGAAACATCAACTGCTCCTTCACCTATGACGAGACATCCTATGCGGCCATCGACCGGATCTTCCGCCTTCTCCACCGGCTGGAGCCAGGCCCGGAGAACACAAGCTGGAAACTATGGCTCCGTGCGGAGCGAGGTACCATTGAAGACTTCGGCAGCTTTGAGGAGCTGCGGGCGGACGGCCAGGTGGAGAGCTTTGAGGAGTTTGAAACCTGGTGGCATTCCGAGTTCCCGGAGGAGGCAGCGTGGTTCCACTTTGCCGCCGGCGAGGATCAGAAGATCGGGTATCGGGCAATATTCTTGGGGCATCGGCATGTGCTGGAGGTGGACAGCCGCAAAGAGCGCGCCTTCCCCTATGACATCGCCCCATTCACCGCCTGGCTGGAGGGTGCGGTACGGGACACCGTTCAGATGGTGGAAACCGGTTCTTATCAGGAACTGGTGGAGCGGGAGCTGCCCATCTGGCATCGAACCGGAACCATCCTGCGCCGGGATCTGTGGAGGGTATTCCCACAGTGGAAGGAGGAGTTCTTCCAGGACTTCTCCCAGCAGGAGGTGGAGGAGTTTCTCACCTCGGCGGTTGGGTATCCTTTGGAAAATAACAAGCGGCTCCCATCCGTGACCGCAAACGAATTCTATCACTTCTGTGCCCTGGGCTATCGGGCCATGGGATACACTGGAACGGAGAAATCGGAAAAAGAGCAGTACGCTCTCCACGCCGATGGGCGGGACGAGGGACTGTCCAAGCTGGGCGGAGATTCCCCCGAAGCTTTTGCACGGTGGCTGAAGGAGCGTCCCCGCACCGGTCACCCCTGGGAGGTATGCCGGGGCGGCAACAGCACCCATATCGACTGCATCGTACACCAAGATGCGCATGGCTACTATCTGGTGGTGGCCGGTCTTGCGGAGACCCGGACGATTGAGGCGGTCCGTTTCTTCCTGGCGCTTTATCGGGCAGGCGTTCCCGTATGCATCCGAAACGCAGAGGAACTGAAGGCCCGCCTGACCGGAGCGGAGTCCATCGGCATCGTGCCGGAGGGAGTCTTTCCCGCCTACTGCCACGACAGGTTTCCGGGAGAGAGCATTGTCGATTTTATGAACCTGCCTCGGGAGCGTCAGGATGAACTTGCAAAATACTGCCGATGGCAGCCAATCCCAGTTCCCAGGATGAAGAAGGAGGGTGAAACCCCATGATCTTCTTTACCTCTGACCTGCATCTCGGTCACGAAAACTGCATCCGCCTTTGCAATCGGCCCTTTTCCAGTATCGAGGAGATGGACGAAACTCTCATCGAAAACTGGAACCACAAGGTCACAGGGAAGGATACTGTCTATATCCTCGGCGACCTGATCTACCGCAGCCAAAAGCCGCCGGAGGAATACCTGCGGCGGCTGCGGGGGAAGAAACATCTCATCCTTGGGAATCATGACAGGGGATGGATCAGGAGTTGTCAGACAGAACGATTCTTTGAAAGCGTCAATAACCTGCTGTATGTCGCAGACGGGAAGCGGCAGTACACACTTTGTCACTACCCCATGATGTCTTGGCCTCACATCATGCGCTGCTACATGGTCTTTGGCCACATCCACGGCAATACCGACGCGGATTACTGGCCGCTCATCCAGGCAAACGAGAGAATGCTGAATGCCGGAGTGGATGTCAATCACTTCGAGCCGGTCACCTTTGAGGAGATGGAGGCCAACAATCTTCTGTATAAAGGTCAGTCAAAAGCCGGGCTTGAGGTGCAGCCGTGAGACATAAAAAAGGCTTTTATGAGGTGGCTCCTGTAGCCGGTTTCATCGCACGGCAGGACTGGACGCACACGATGGAACGAGCCGAGCGAAACGGCCTCTCTCTCCAGTCCCAAAAAGGAAGCACCGGGCTGCTGTTCTCCGTGAGAATCCTCGCTCCCATTTTAGATGGAGGGCAGCGGCATATCGTTCTGGCGGCGATCCAGTACAGTCTGGGGCGGCACACCTATATGCCCGGCATAGCTGCAGAATTTACCTGCCGGAACCTGAGCCGTCTTGATGCGGCTGCCCGTTCCGCCGCCGCAGCAAAGATCAGCGAACATTTGAGTCGATATGGAGAGCAGGAGCCATATCCGCAAGTGTGGCACGGCTTAAGCCGAGTGCTTACATCTGGCAAAATCAAAGAATACGATAGGAGGAAAGAAAGGATGCCGATTCTGCAACCTCTGGAAAACATGGAACGCATCTCACGCCAGGCACTGGCAGATGACCTGGACACCGTGCTGGAAAGGATAAGCCGCGAGGACATTGGGCTGGTGATCACCGAGGAAGGCAAAGATGACCTGGTTCTCTGCCCAGCCTCCTGGTTCAACCTTGACTATGTGGATGACTTTTCCTGTGTCATCAACAGCGCCCTCCGCTATGCCATGCGCAGCGAAGATGAGGAGAGTGCGGCGGTCGTCCAGTATCTTCGTCGCCACTACCAGTTGTTCGATGAAAAGACGCTTTCGGTGGCTGTCGCCGATCTGGAGCGGGAACTGAACCAGCCGATAGTGACCCTCAAGCAGCCGCAGGTCTGGAAGGAGCTCCAGGAGCTGTTCCGGCAGCGACTGGACGAGTTGCGGAAGGAATCTTCGGAAGGCGAGGAAACGCACCATGGATGAAAAGCAATATGAGCTCGTGGAAATCCAAGTAGATGCGGAGCTTCTGGAACAGTTGGAAGCGGTGATCGCCCCGATGGGGCTGACGCCAGAAATGTTGGCTGTGAAGTTTTTCGAGTTCTGCGTCAATCCCGCTACTCAGGAGTTGGCCATCTCCTTGCTTCTGAAATGGAAAGCCGAACAGGAAGCGGAGGGGGAGAATCCGGGAGGGGGACTTTAATGCTGTCCAAGGAAACCTTCTGTGAAGCCCTGCGAAAGATCCAAGCGCAAAAGGATCGAGACGAACAGTTCAGTAAGGCACTCGCCATGATGGGAGATGGACATTTCGTCTTTGAGGGCGGAGCGCTGGTTCTTGCCGCCTTGCTGGATGTGCTGAAGGAAGCGGTCAACGACCAGTACGACTATATCAGCTGGTGGCTTTACGAGGCCGCCCCAGGCTACGAAGTCTGGACCGATGATGAAAAAACCAAGTGGTGCCTGAAGGAGCCGGAAGTCCTGTACGATTTCATCCGGGATGAATGTCAGGGCTAAGTGGCAGCTTCTTCCAAAATTCGTTCAAGGAGGTCAAATCAGATGCCTAAGTGCTGCCTTTACTGCCGGGTGGATGGAGCGTCCACGGAAAGCAACCGTCTCGCCATGAACCAGCAGCTTACCGCACTCCGAAGCCTCGCCGGCCAGCTTGGCTTTTCGATTTCCGCAGAGATGCTCCAATATGAGAGCGGCTTGGACGCAAACCGACAGAGCATTCGAACGCTGATCCGTGATGCACGACATGGGGTCTATGACCGGGTGCTGGTGATGAACGGCGACCGTCTGGCTCGTGACGCCGAAGGTTTGGCGGCGATTGGAGAAAAGCTGACCGCAGCAGGAGTCCGGGTCTATTGCCCAGATGGCGAAATCGATCTGGCCCCCGCCTATTCTCATGGTTATTTCCGTGTGGCAACAATGGAACAGACCATGTGATTGGGAAAAGTTCCCGTCCCACCTCTCTTCCACGGCCAAAGAAAATGCGGTATAATAAAAGAACCACATACACCAGACCGGGAAAGTCGGTCATTCCGGCGGGAAGGAGATGTTGCCATGAGTTCATTAGAGGAAAAGAAAAGTGAGCTTGAGAGGGTCCTTGGGGTATTCCAGAACTACATTGAAGGCTCTGAATTGCTCGATGTGGTCTATTCGAAAAAGTTCGGGTATGTTCTGCTTGGCCTGCCTGCGGCGGATTCCATTGATGACTCCGATGTAACACGACTGGAAGATCCCGAAACATTGGTGAAAGAGATCTATCAGAATCTCGCATACGACTTTATGGAGCAGGAAGGGCACAGCGAGGATTACACGGAAGCCACCAATCTGGAAAAGCGAGCTATGCGGGAATGGATGAAAGAGTACACGGATCAGCTGCCGGAATACAACTACCTGCTGGACGAACTCCTTGGATAATGTGTCCGATGAAGCAGGTGCTTCCCTCAGTCAATCTTTCGGCATGGATAAAGCGGACATCTTTTTTGGTCGAACACTAAAATGACCCTCGAGTGGAAAGTCCGCAGCTATCGCAGCGAAAACGGCAGAAAAATAATGAGTGAAGACCGGCGAAGCCTTGAGAATAAAGACTTTTTGCAAATATCTCAATTGGTCTTACACTCCATAAAAGTACCGTATTCGCACAGAATACGGTACTTTTTTGCGTTGTTGGAGCGTTTACTGCGTTTGTTATACCCCAATGTTACCCCAATTGACTGTCAAAAACACCGATGCGATTTTATCAAATTTGCACAGTCAGACAGTGACCTGAAGCAAAAACTGCCCTGGTGTGAGGGTGATCCCGGCTGGTTCACTGGGAGGGGGCGGGAACTGGATCGCCACGACAGCATCTCGTAAGGCCGCAGTGACCGCAGCTGCTCCGGCCTCCACAGTGGGTGTGTCCAGCTGTATCTCTGGGAAGTCTGGGCATTGAAATAGATATCCACAGCCTGTTGCCGTCACGATAACGGGATAGATCAGGTTCTGTGGAGTAGTCATGTTGATGAGGTACAGTTCCTCCATCAGCCCCATTTCCTGATTCAGATGGTCTGTGAGTACATGGGCATAGGTGTCCATGGTAAATGCCACCGAATAATGTCCCAAAATCGTGGATAGGGTTTTCTCGTCCATCCCTTGCTCCAAGGCTCTGGACGCAAAGGTGTGACGAAGGGCGTGGAACGTGAAGGGCCTCAGTCCCGCCAGTTCCAAAATTTGATGATAATAATCAGAAAAAGTGCGCGGCTCTATGTAATCACCCATGGGATTGGTCACGATAAAGCCGCTCTCCATATATCCTTTGATGGCAGCTTTGTCCGTCTCCTGGACCTTCCGCCAATTCAGCAGGTCTGTGATAACGGGGGCAAGCAGAGGGATGCTTCTAATCGAGTTTTCGCTTTTTGGCTCTTGGATAACGATTTCTGTCCGAGGGCCTGTGTGATCCTCGGGAATGTCCTGTTTTTGCAAGCGATTCAACGTGCGCTGGATGCGGAGCAGATTGGTACGAAAATCAATATCACACCATTGCAGCCCCAGCAGTTCTCCCAAACGCAGCCCTGTCATCAGAACAAGCCGGATAAATACACCATATCGGTGCCGGTAGCTGGCTTGTACGAGCCTGGCTTGTTCATCTCTGGTGAGGATTTCAATTTGCGGTTTCTGCGAGCGGGGGAGATTGATGCCTTCCGCAGGGTTTGTTAAGATCAAGCCCTCTGCTTTGGCTTGGCTCAATGCCTTATGCAGATACAGATTCAGATTTCGGATTGTTTTTGGGGAGAGCCCTTCATGCTCCAGTTTATAGTTATAGAGCTGCTGGAGCATTCGTGTGGTGAGATCGGACAGCCGGACATTCCCCAAGGCAGGTTTGAAATGATTTTTGGCATAGCTGTCGTAGCTGTTATAGGTGGACTGCTTCAGGCAGTGCCGCATGTAAACAGCCAGCCACAGGTCCAGCCATTCGCCCAATGTCATGTTGCTGATCTTGACCTGATCGGTCCCATACTGAAAACTGAGCTGGTGAAGTAAGCGGACTGCTTCTTCCTCCGTAGGCGCATATCTTGAAATTCGGGTAGGCTTTCCTGTTGCGAAGTCGATCCCACCGGAGACCCGTACCTCCCAGCTGTGTTCGCTCCTTTTTCGAATGGAGCCTTCGCCATTTCGTCTTGTTTTACTCATAATTGTTCTGACCCCTTTCCATATAAAAACCGCCTGCCAGTGATAGATGCTGGTAGGCGGTCTTTGAGCTTCATAGATATAATATATAGTTAGGAGTCGGCTTACTTCTTATTTGGATGGTACGGTTCCGTCTGTGATAGCGCCGGATACTGTGTATTCAGCAGTGGCAGCCTTCGACATAGAGTAGTTCGCATCCCCCAGTTCTGGAAAGGCAAATACTTTTACCAGATAGGAGCCATAGGCATAGTCGATCAAATCGTTTACGTTCCCACTGTAAGACCCGGTTCCATTCTCCGCCGGGATGTTCTGACTGGAATAGAGAAAATCGTCGCCATCTTCAGTTGCGGTGGGGGCGCAGAAATAGAGAAGATAGTATTCAGCGCCTTCCACACCATCAAAGGAATAGTTCCCATCAGCATCCAGAGTAAAATTGCTTGGAGTATCCAGTTGCGTGGCGGCCGAATCGGTAGTGCTTTCATTGGGATTTATGGACTGGTTGCTGTCAAACAGGATGGAAAGAATATCTCCTGTATTAGAAAAATAAGTTTCCGCATTGGTAAAAGCGGAGGTGCAGCCCGAACAGAGCAGGACAAAAAGGGCTAAGCCACCGATGAGAAGTGCGGTGCGCTTTTTCATTTCTTCACATCCTTTCGATCCAGAGAGAAACAGGATATAATCCCAAGCAGAATGCAGACGAATAACAGCAAGATGATGGAGACGACCGGGACCAAGGTTCCCCGCGAGCCATACATGTCAATATTGTTCAAACGATCTGCCCAAACAGGGTAGCTGTTCAGAAAGAACAGGCCAACACCGAAAGAAAGGAAGGCAACAGAGACAAGATTGAGCAGACAGCTCCAGCCACGCTGTACGATTACGTACACCTGCGCACATATAACACCCAGTGCCAAGGATAAAAATACAACCAGGTCAAAGTAACTGTAAATCAAGCCATATATGCTATAAATAAGCAATGTTGCAAGACTTAGCACAGCGCTGCATTGGCTGAAAGTTCGACTAAGTCCCATATGCTTCATTCGATTTCTATCCATGTCCATTAAACCTCCTGTCCATCTGGATGCCGGCGGTCCTTCTGAATGAAAATAGCAGAAGCAACCGTACAGCCGACGAAACCTAGGGCGAATAGAGCAGTTGCAGTTAACAATGCGGTTTGCCACAGCGGGACGATTTGGACGACTACGGTGGTATTGCTCAAACCGTTTTGGACAATGGTGCGGCTAATCGCATATAGATTGTACTTTGTGGCTTGACGGAGGCACTGAAGGAGATATCCGTCCCCTGCATTAATTAGTGCCTCGATTCCGGCACAGTAGTTTCCCGCATCTACGCAGCAATAAGTAACCGTGTTAACAAGCTGCTCTGCAAAATGGTGCTGATAGAGCACATCTACACCAAAGCCATCTGTAGTAACACGGCCTTTATATCCCCATTCACCCCGGAGCACAGTAGTTAAAAGCCCTTGATTTGTAGCGTTGTAACTGACGCCGATTCGGTTGAAGCCGGTCATTACACCCATGGCCCCGCCCTCACAAAAGGCCCCCTCAAAGGCGCGCAGATAGATCTCGCGAATCGCTTGCTCTGTCGCAAATGTTGCCAGCCCGCCTCGATTGGTTTCCTGATCGTTCAACGCAAAATGCTTGATCGCATAGATGACCCCCATATCCTGCATGGCCTTGGCTTCATATGCTCCGACGATATAGCCGAAATTGCCATCTTCCGAGTAATACTGCCAGTTACGGCCGCCGATTGGTGTACGGTGTAGGTCTCCGCCGCCGTACCAAATTTCGTTGATGCCGCTATAAGTAGCTTCGAGAGCCAGCAATTCGCCCCGAGAGGAGAAACGATCTTTGTTCCAGGTGCGGGCAGTCATAACCTCAGACACCCAGTCAAGGGCGCTGCTTCCAACGGCCGTAAGCGTACCGCCTACGCCCATTCCGTCGTCATTTCGCTGAAGGGCAGGCATTCCGATACTTTCAATTGCCTCGTTGCCCCGGTTGTCGGAGAGCAAACTGGCCATTTCAGCAATGGTCATCTGATCTAATAAAGCGTCCCAGGTCTCTTCGTCTTCCCATGGTACTGTTCTCATATCAGCCAAAGTCAATCCATTGTCAGCTCCTTGAGTGAAATCAGAAGGAGATGGAGCATCCTCTGGCTGTTCATACCAGTCAGAATCCAGATCGATTAGCATTTCCTCGGTAACTTCGATTGCAACTTGCTCGATGGGATAAGTGCTTTCCCAGTCTGCCCGAGAGAGATAGGTAAAATCAATCCCATAATAATTGAGATCGGCATTGTCAAATGCATTGGTTACTTCCATTTCGGTAAAGCGGGAGAGATTGTAGGTTTCTGTATCCAATTCTGCTTGATTCCAAGAATGGACTTTGGAAGCATCTCCATCGTAGTCCATACCATCGGAGACCGTATAACCCTTGGCCGCTAAAATATTATTGAGCGCATCATGGGCGTTTTCACCGATAGACAGATAATAGTCACCTGCACTTAGAATGTATCCCTTGGCATTATGACTATCATAGCTGGCCAGCATATAGCGGTCCACAGGAACAGTGACAGTGACGCTTTCCCCCGGTTCCAGGGACTCTGTTTTTTCCATACCGACAAACTGTATGGCGGCCTTCTCTATCAGATTCTCCTTTTCGTAATCTCCATATGGAGTCTGTGCATAGACCTCGATGACAGACATTCCGGCAACATCTCCGGTATTTGTAACCTGGACCTGAACTTGATACTCATCGGTTTCTGCTTGGTACGTCACACCCAGCAATTCCTGTTCAAAAGTAGTGTAGGACAGGCCATAGCCAAAGGGGAAAACCACTTCATCTGTATAGCTCCATGACTCGCCAGTGGAAGACCCCACTGTACTGTCGGCGTTTCCAGTCCCCATTACCACGTCTTCATACCGGGTCTCGTAATACTTATACCCGACATAGATACCTTCCGCATAGATAACATAGTTGTCAATATAGCTGGTGTTCATTGCGCTATAGTCTCCGCTATTACTGTGTACCCAATCTACATTTGCCCAACTCTGCGTATTTTCCCCAGCATAGGTCATGGCGGGCGCAGAGAGAGAGTTCGCAGCGTAGGTGTCCACCGTGCGGCCGGAGGGGGTTGCTTCTCCGGTCAGAATATTGGCAAGTCCGGTAAAGCCAACATCACCGGGCAAGCCAGCCAGGACACAGGCGTCAACATCATAGTCGTCCAGCCAGTCAAGCTCCATCATCTGATCCGCATTGATGAGCACGATAATCCGGTCAAAGATACCAGCAGCTTTCTCTTCCTGAAGATAAGCTAACAGGTCTTGCTCATTGGGCTGTAAACCTAAATAGTGACGCGTGCCTTCTGTGTACATTGCGCTTTCGTTGCTCTCTGAGCCGATCCGGGAGAACATGACGATAGCCGCATCATTGAAGTCAGTTTGCCAAGTATCTTCGTATGCCGTTACATCACCAATTAAAGCCTCAACAACCTCTGTGTTGGAGGTAGAGCCGAGTCCAGAATACACATTTTCAGACAGAATAAGGTTGACGTTATCTGCGCCGTATGCATTCTGAAGCGCGGAGTTTAGACTGACGGATGGGATCGCCTCAAAGGCGGTGCTGCTGGAAGTGCCCACAGAATTGTAGGAACCATTTCCGAATACTGTAATTCGGCTGCCCACTTCAAGAGGTAAGGCGTGATTTTCATTGCGTAGCAGCACGGAGCCCTCCTCCGCTTGCCGTATGTTTTCTGTCGCAGCATCCATTTCTACCTGCAACACGGCTTGTTTATTTGTGATATCGGTGCCATACCGAGTATCGTAATAGAAGAGATTATCTGCGGAAGAGCTATCCGTTTCAACGGTAACACTTGTGTTAACGTTGAATTCACTATTGATAACTCCTGCATAGGAAAACATCAAGTTTGAAGCTGATACTGTAACAAACAATAAAAACGCCATGATTGCGGCCATGCCGCGCAAGATTGCCACTTTTCATTTCATAACGACCTCCATACATTGACGATTTGCGTGGGACGGGAATACGTCCCGGCTGTGAGGTGAGCGATTTCTTCTTCCCTGGGCCTCCCTTCAATCTTGAAATTGGGACCGTTCAGGCAAAACCGATCCATTTGGACCAGATTGCCTACAGCGAGCCCTACTCGTACCCAGAGTTTAGCAAATTTTTGGAGACCGTGCGTATAGACTGCGCAGATTGTTTGAATCTCCCCGCAGATTGTAGATGATATATGTCAAAGTGCACAAGATAAAACGGCTCTGGTGCGCAAAATGGCGAAAACAGTCCCAGAATGCGGTACGCCCGCCCCTGTGGTCAGCAGGGGCGGGGCAGCAAGACCTACAGCACGAACCACTGTTTCTCCATTCGGATGGTGACGGTGCCGCCATACTTTTTGGCCACGTAGCGGATGCTCTTCAGGCCATATCCGTGATAGTTCTGGTCTTTTTTCGTGGTTACTGGGAGCCCCTCGGAGAAGCTGGGGGCGTCCTCGCAGTAGTTCTCAAACCGGATGAGGACGAAGCCCCGCTGGGCGGACACTGACACGTGGATCAGCCGCTTTTCCGGCTCGGCGATACGCTCTTCACACTCGATGGCGTTGTCCAGGGCGTTGCCGAACACCGCGCTTAGGTCCATCACGTCCATGAAGTTCAGCAGGGCACCGTCCGCCACACAGGTCAGGGTGATGCCGTGCTGGGTGCAGTATAGGCTCTTGCTGGTGAGCACCGTGTCCAGCACCTGGTTGCCGGTCTTGTTCTGGGCCTCGTAGGTCTTGATCTCTGACTCCATTTGGGTGAGATAGGCCTCCCGCTGGACGGCGTCGGGCTGGGCCCGCAGCACGGCGATCTGGTGCTTGAGGTCGTGGTACTTCCGGTTGATCAGGTCGATGCTCTCCTTGGACAGCTGGTACTGCTGGTACTGCTTATGCAGCACGTTTTCCATGGACTCCAGCTCCCGGCTCACCCGCAGCTCCCGGCACTGCAGGTGGTGGGCGTACAGAATGGCCAGGCCGCCCAGGTCCATGATGGTGCGGATGTTAAACATATCCGGGCCATACTGCCCGCTGAAGGGGGTGCGGATGGACAGGAAGCTCAGGTTGCTCAGGGCGAAGACGGCCAGGCCGATGATGGCGGCGGAGCCCAGCTCCCTCCAAGTGGAGCCCAGCACGGGCATCTTGGCGTACAGCCTTCGGACCAGGTAACCGGCCAGGAGGTACACGCCGGCGTAGACCGCCAGAAGTAGAGCGGCCCTGGACCAGAAGGAGTGGTCCCGGTTCAAGAGCAGGAAGCAGTACAGCTGCCACTCCAGGGAGGCGGCAAACTCCGCCAGCACGAAGGCCTGAATGCAGTAGTAGCCTGCATCTCGCAGGCTGATCTGGCAGCACACCGCCAGCAGCAGGTACATCAACCCCACTGCCGCTGCCATGCAGGGCAGCCAGAAGCCGATGGACAGATCGCCCGTCAGGACGAGAAATACGGACAGCACGACAAGGATTGTTCCGGACCACAGCGGCAGCTTCCAGCTCCGAAGCCGGCGGGGGACCGCCATGATATACACCATGCAGGCGCACCACTCCGCCAGGGCAGTATACAGCCGGGGGATGTCAGGCAGCGTCATTTCAGCACCTCGCCCATATAGTTGGACAGCGCCTCCAGAAAGGCGTTCTTTCTGGGACGGCTGAGCCGCAGCAGCTCGCCCCGCACCACGGCGCACCCGTCCTGCACCCCGTCCACGTGCTCCAGATTGATGAGGTAGCTGTTGTTGCCACGAAAGAAGTGCAGGCCCGACAGCGTCTCCTCCATCTGCCGCATGGTGATGCCGGTGCTGAAGTCGCCGGCGCGGGTGTGGACGGTGAGCTCATGATCCTGGCTCTCAATATAGTAAATATCCGATACCTCCAGCTTGCGCATCCCGCCCTTCACGGGCAGGACGATGTACTTCTGCTCCCGGTTCTTCAGGCGCTGGATGGCCCGCTCCAGCCGCTGGCTGAAGGCGAAATAGCTCACCGGCTTGAGTACATAGTCCAGCGCGGCCACCTCATACCCCCGGATGGCATACTGGGGCATATTGGTGATAAAGATGATGACTACTTCCGGGTCGGACCGGCGGATTTCCCGGGCGGCGTCCATGCCGTTGAGGAAGGGCATCTCCACGTCCATGAAGATGATGTCAAACCCGGCCCGGTACCCCTCGGCGATCTCGTCCCCATCGGAAAAGCAACGCAGGTCGAAACTGATGCCGTGCTCAGCGGCATACCGGTTCAGGTATTCCTCCAGCGTGCGGGTGTAGCCGGGATCATCCTCCACGATGGCGACTCGGATCATGGTACATCCTCCTTTTGAAGCGCTTTGCGGGTGGGTCTCATTACTTCAGAATATAGTGAACCACGGGAAAAAAGTCAAGAAGGCCCCGGCAAGCCGGGACCTTCGGGACCATGGGGTGAGGGGAGAAAGCGCCTTCCGGAGGCGTTCAGAACTGGTTGACCCAGTTGGCCAGCAGCATCTCAGGTACCAGCCAGGCCAGCATGAAGATCAGAAAGTTGGCCGGAGTGAGGGAGTCCCAGGCCCCCACATAGGTGAGATAAAAGGTGAGACAGACCCCCACCACCGCGCCAGCCAGGGCAAAGATCAGGCTCCGTCTTACCGTGGAGCGCAGGCGGCGGGCGCCCACCACCGCGTCAGAGTAGACATTCAGGCCCTCCCGGCACAGCAGGGCGACGGGGACCTCACTGTGTTCCTGATCCTGCTGAGACAGCTCTATACGACGCTCCACCGGGGGGAACTCCATCTTATCCACCGGCAGCTTGAACTTTTGTTCCAGCAGGGCGGGAATCAGGTTGAAGTCCCGGGTGGCCAGGATGGGGGAGACATCGGCGCGCATGAGGGCAGACAGAGAGGGGTTGACTGCGGGGCTCATGGCATAGTTCAGCGGGAACATGCCAGCCAGCTGCCCATCGATGGCGCAGAACACCCCGTGCTTAATGTTCAGACCCTGAGGTAGGGCTACGTCCATCAGGTGCATAAAGGCGGCGGTGCCCACCAGCACCTCCTGGTTGCGGATGATTCCGGACAAGCCTCCTTCATAGGGGCGCACATGGGAGACCTCCCGGTAGATGGCGCCCTGAGCCCGGAGCAGGTCGTGGAAGGGGCGGGTAAGGCCGCACTGAAATACCCGCAGCAGGGTGGCGGTATAGGCCACCACCTTTTCTGTGGACACCCCGCCGAATACCCGCACCTGGGCTACCTGGACGCTGCCGGGTGGAAAGAGGTCCAGGTCTGTCATCAGGATGCCAGCGGCCCGGCAGCGAGAGACCCCTGGCCATCCGGCCAGGGCGGCCCCAACCTTGTGCAGGCGTTGGGCAAGCTTGTGATAGGGGAGGGCATAGGCCAGCAGGGCAGACCAGGAGGAAGCGGCGGTGAAGCAGGCGGAAGCTCCCCAAAGGAAACGGCCCGGGTCGCCACAGCCTACCGCAGCCATCAGAGGGCACAGCAGGCAGGCCAGCAGAAGCAGGGGAGCGGCCACACGCCAGGCCCGCTGGGACCCGTCCTCCATCTGGAGCTGGCTGCCAAAGCCAATGGCGGAACCAGACCACTTGGTATAAGCTGGCCGGCCGCTCCACTTGCCGTCGTCCAGGGTGACGACATAAGGGGTGCGGGTGAGGGAGGCGGTCTTGGCACTGAGCCAGTCTCCTTTGCGGTGGAGGGTGTCTCCCCAGAAGGAAAAGGCCAGGCCCAGGGCAGTGACAGCGCAGCAGGGCAGGCCGGGACGGTATTGAGTGGCCAGCAGCGCCAGCGTGTCCGCCAGCGTGAACAGCCAGGCCAGGACGGCCAGGGTTTCCGCTCCGGGGCGCAAGGACACCAACTGGACCAAGCCGCGGGCGGCGACCTCCCAGCACAGCAGCCCCGCCAGAGCCAGCAGGATGACCAGAACAGCCAGGCGCACTGTGGGCATGGGAACGGAGGACCAATCCAGAAAGGGCAGCTCCAGGGATACGGCGGCAGCGGCCAAGGCAAACAAAAAGGAAAGCCAGGTGCGGACGGCGCGCCCTCTCATCCCCTGCTTCCAGTGCTCTGCCAGGTCGGCGGGGGCGGGGGGCGGCGGCCCACGCACTGGGCGGCGGGGTTTTCGGCGGGAGGGCGGAGGTTCCGGCGTCTCCTCCCGGTCCACACCGGGAATATATTTCTCTGCTTTGACCGTCTCTTCATCTGGCTCGGCCTGGTCATACATGTGGTCGGCGTAGTGATCGGCCCGGCGCAGCAGGGTGGACAGACGGGCGGCGATGTGGCGGCCCAGTCCCTCCGGCACGATCTCCGCCATGGACTGGGAATGCCCGGCTTTTTCGGAAGCCCCCCCCGGGGCTTG
>ERZ780149.2697-NODE-2697-length-16027-cov-5.888805_pt1 | contig 16027 bp, 9 predicted proteins | sample MGYA00511367_ERZ780149 | MGnify/ENA primary metagenome ERZ780149 (study PRJEB29588, sample SAMEA2153852) | human gut metagenome | biome: human gut; feature: human-associated habitat; material: faeces | place: Denmark | collected 2008/2010 ... | reverse complement strand
ACAAAAAACAAAAAGACAAAAGAAAAGGTTTTGAGCCAAAACTTCTCAAAACCCTTTTGTCTTTTTGTTTTTTGTTGACCTCTTGCCCCGCTCCGCCAAGGGCGCCGGGGTTTGGGGCTTGCGTTGCCCCAAAGGTTTTTTCGTTCTTTTTTGACTCCAAAAAAGAACATCAAATTCCTAATGCATCAAGGTCAGATTTGAATATCAAACTAAACAATGCAACTTGGAATGAATAGTCGGTCCCAATTGGATCATTTGCATTCTTTTCAACATCAAGCACAATTTCAAGAAACGAAGTGTTCACATTGTTTTCATTAAAGACCGACACACAACCAAATCCGTTTTTTGAAGCAATTGGGTTGTATATATTTGTGTCAGGATTGTTTGTTCTTGCCGTTGGAGCAGCAACAAAATTATTGTTGTCAAAAACATCAATCGCAAAGTATCCGTTGTCAACGCCAAAATCCATATCACTTGAATCATTGTCAATCATGTCATACGCCCCACCCTTAACCTCAATGGTTTTTGGTGTGGTGGTGCGAATGGTTTGTCCATCAAAGTATCGATAATACATGTTGATTTTGAGATCTCTTGCACTTTGGAATGCAATCCAACAGAAAGAAAATTCATCCGCTTCTTCCGCCATCAAAACAAGTGATTGATATTCAGCCTTTGGAACAAGTTGAAAATAATCTCCGGTCGAACTTATTGCAAGTCTTCCGTCTTTGAAGCCCGTTCTTGAATACCAATAATACTTTGTTTCTGAATTGATTTTTCCGTCAACAAGTTGTTCAACATAGGCACGATAGTTTCTGTTGTTGTTCAGTTGATCATTTCCGTCTTTGTCAGAAAGTGCTTTTGAACCAATAACATAATTAATAATATAGTCCTTAATTTTCTTTGCATCATCAAGAGAAAAACCAAAATATGTTGTTTTGTCAAAGTATTCTGCTTGCAAGTCACTTAAAATTGTGTCAAAGTTTGGTTTTCCATCAGTAATGGCAACACTTTGCCCACGATAAGAAATTTGCGGATAGCCCTGAGCATCAAACTCATTTCCAACAACAATCATGTTTTGAAAATCAGTTCTTCCAAGCAAAATTTCATACAAAACAACTTCCATTGATTGTGAATATAGTTTTGAGTAGAAATTTTGATATTCTTCTATTTTGTTTTGAGTATAATACTCTTCATTTTCATAAGCACTTTTCTCTCTCATGTTTGCAGCGCCTTGAAAAATAGGTTTGCCATTTTTATTATTGTCAAATGACCAATTCCACCTAAAACTTTTTTGAGCCCAGATTTGAACAACATTCCCACCTTCGCCATCATCAATTTCCTTTTGATATGCTTGATATCTTATTGAGTCATAATAATAGACGTTTTGATTTTCGCCAAAACCTTTGCCTGCACCAAATGTGTTTGCAAAATCTTCAACAAGTTCTTTTGAAAGGTTCGCAATATTATTTTTTGCTTCTTCATCAGTGCCTGTCCCGCGATAACCAAGTTTGAATTTGTTTGGAACAAATTGTGCCGATTGATTGCCGGAGCCCCCGCTTCCGCCAGAGCCACCACTTCCGCCCGAGCCACCCTCGTTCTCATCCCAATCGTCAGGGTCAACAATCGCACAGCCTGCAAAAAGCATGCAACAAACACTGAGTAACAAAACAAGCAAGAGTGCAAATATTTTTGTTTTTTGACTTTTTGTTTTAACTTTTGTTTTCATATAAATAGTTTAACACTTTTATAAAATAAAAATCAAGATAAAACTATAAAAAGGTTTTACTCTTATCTTTAACTCTTAAAATTCAAGCGTTAAGACAATTTGCCCGCTAAAAAAATCTCATAGACAAAATAGATATATTAAAATTGTTTAACACTTTTTGCTTTATCAATATCCCAATTTTAACCAAGAGTTGAGGCATTCTTTGCCTTAACTCTTCTTATTAGCCAAATTGCATAAACAACAAAACAATGTCAAGTGTTTGAGAGCAAGCGTTCTCAAATTCACTTGCACTTGACATTAGTTTTGTGCTTATGCAAAAAGGTTTAACGGGATTTCTCCCCAAGGGTCGAGGCGTTGAAGCCTGAGGTCGAAATGACACGAACAAGGTCGTAAAAAGAAAAAGGATTTGTCCCAAAATTGACAAATCCTCTTTTTATGACCGCGGTGAGTTGACCCCTTGCCCCGCTTCGCCAAGGGCGCTGAGGTTTGGGGCTTGCGTCGCCCCTGTCATCCTGCCATCGAGCACAAAGTGCGACATCCGGGTAGTGAAGCGGACCGCGTCGGACCCGCTTGACAGGCAATCTAAGGATCTAGGTTCTTTTTCGCATCTCGAAAAAGAACACCATTTTTTATTCAAGAAAGTATTTTGCAAAATGGTCAACATCTCCCGCACCAAGCACCAAAAGTGTATCTCCGTTCACCACTTCTTTTTGAATTGATTCTTTCATTTTTTCAAAACTCGAAAAATATAAGCATCTTTTGTGTTTTGAAATCTCTTTTGCCAGTGTCCGTGCATTAAAATCTTTATCATATTTTTCCCGAGCGGGATAGGTCTTGAACAAATACAATTTGTCCGCAAGGTCAAAACAAGGAACAAACTCTTCAAATAGTTTTTTTGTTCTTGAATATGTGTGAGGTTGAAAAACAACAAACAATTTTCCTTTTGTTATTTTTTTTGCACCAACGAGAGTTGACGAAATTTCTTTTGGATGATGAGCATAATCAATCACAACTTCAACGCCTTGCTTTAGTCCAACTTCTTCAAATCTTCGTTTCACACCCGCAAAATTTTCGAGCGCACTCACAATTATTTTGTTTGGCACACCATAGTATTTTGCCACTGCCACCGCAAAAAGTGCATTTGTGACATTATGTTTGTGATAAACTCCCAGATGTATTCGCCCAACAAACTCCCCGCAAAAGATTGCGTCAAAAGTGTGTTTGCCGTCCGCTTCAAGTTCAACATTTTCAGCCCAACAATATTTTGAACGCTCGCCAATCTGATAGATATTTTGCGAATTTTGTGCATTTTTTGGCAAAAAACCTTCAAAAACGATGCAAAACTCACTTTTTGACGCAAATTTTTCAAAACTGTGTCGCAAGTTGGTTGTCGTTTTGAAATAGTCCAAATGGTCATCATCAATGTTCAGCACAACACCAACTTCGGGCGAAATAGTCAAAAAGTTATCTTTATATTCGCACGCCTCTGTGATGAAATATTGTTTTTCGCCAACCAGAAAACTTGTTCCAAGATTTTTGCTTACACCACCGATATGAATTGTGGGTTTGTGCCCCGCAAGACAAAATATCTCGCCAACCATGGCAGTTGTTGTTGTCTTTCCGTGCGTTCCAGAAATTGCAATCACGTGTTCATGTTCGCGAGAAACAAATTTCAAGAGTTCACTGCGAGAAATGATTGTCAGCCCCAACTCTTTTGCGTGAACAAGTTCGGGATTGCCTTCATTTATTGCGCTGTTAAAAACAACCAGTTCGGCGTCTTGGATATGATTTTTTTTATGACCCAAAAACACTTTGATGCCGTGACTTTTGAGCATTTTGGTTTGTTCATTTTCAGTTATATCCGACCCACTCACATCAAACCCGTTTTTATTTAGATATAATGCAAGCCCACTCATGCTTATTCCGCCAATTCCAACAAAAAAAACTTTACGTCTTATATCCATATTGCAATATATGATTGCACATTTATTTTTGATAAGTTTTGTTATTATGTTTAGAAATAATATTTTTTGAAACAATAAAAACATGAAAAAAAATAATTTTTTTCTCGCATTCCCTGCACTATCCGGCATTGGGTTGATGCACGAAAATAATCGTGTGTTATCTTTTGTCAATGCATCCGGAGAAATCAAACTTCACTCAACAAAAACAAAGAAAAATCCATTTCGGTTTATGCGTATCCCATTTTTGCGGGGGATTATTATTTTCTTTTTTGGTTTTGTTCAATACTTTTATTTTTTGTCAGAAAGTGCAAGGTTTGGCGAAATTGAAAATCAAAAACTTCCAGCAGAAGAAAAAGTGTCAAAAAAACTCGGTGTGTCAAGTGCTTCAATATTTTGGTTTTTATTCACATTTTTGGTCGCTTTTGCTGGAATATTTGCGTTTAACATTGTGCCAAGCCTCATTGTCCGTGAAATTGTGGGCGTAAGTGCTGTCGCAAGAAATGCAATTCTTGGAGCGCTGAAAGTCGCAATTTTCTATTTGTTTGTGATTATGCTCAAAATCATTCCGTCATTTCGCGCCTACTATCGTTTTAACGGCGCAATCAACGCTTGCAAAAATCTTGAAAACACTGATGCAACAAAGAATGCAACAACAAAATCAACCGCAACTTCATCGCAAAATCTCTCAACAAATTTTTTGTGCTTTGCGATTTTTTGTTTCGCAATACACTTTTTTGTGGTATCATTGATTGGACTTGAAGCAAACTTCTTTTTGTTGATTTTGTTTAACATTGGAATGTTTGCTATTGCAACAAGTGTGTGCTATGAGTTTCTACAACTTTTCGAGAGCCGAAAACTTCTTGTTTCTCGCATTGTGGCAGCAGTGCTATGCTTTCCTGTCACAAACAGACCAACAAGAACCGAACTCGAAGTTTGTCTTGGAGCACGGGAGGAACTGGACACAATGACAAAAGACAAAACACGCATTGAAATTGACGGAAAAGACGAAAACATCGCCTTGTCTTCTGTGTTGTGTGAAACAAAAAACATTCTCGCTTCTCACGACATTGATGACCCAAGCGAAGCGGAATGGCTCATTGCAACCGTGCTTGGCAAAAACAGAACAGAGATGAAACTCACACCAACAATAACGCGTTTTCAACTTCAAAAAATCCGCGATGCAGTTTCACTTCGCATAAAGCATATTCCCCTATCAAAAATTTTTGGTTGGACAGAATTTTTTGGAATGAAGTTTTATGTTGACAAAAATGTTTTGTCGCCTCGTCCCGAAACCGAACTTGTGTGTGAACAAGCAATTTCATTGATTAATTCTCACAATTTCAAAAAAGTGTTGGACCTTTGCACTGGAAGTGGTGCGATTGCAATCACGCTTGCAAAAAACACAAAATCCAAAGTTGAAGCGTGCGACATTTCTCGTTCTGCTCTCAAAGTTGCCGAAAAAAACGCCAAAAATCTTGGCGCAAAAGTTAGTTTTTTTGAAAGCAACATGTTTTCTGGGTTGAAAAAAAATTCAAAGTTTGATATCATTGTGTCGAACCCTCCATATATTTCAACAAAGGAAATCCAACTGCTTGATGAAGAAGTCAAAAATCATGATCCACATATCAGTCTTGATGGAGGAGATGACGGGCTGGATTTCTATCGGATTATTTCCGAAAATGCCCCAACCTTCCTAAAAAACGACGGAATGTTGGTTTTGGAAATTGGAGAAGGTCAAGCAAATGCAGTCAAAAAACTTTTGAGTGCAAACTTCAAAAACATAAAAATCATAAAAGATTATAACAATATTCAAAGAATTGTTATTGCAACCGCAAAAGGAGCAACAAATGCTGGAAAAAACCAAAAAGATAAAACAAAGGTTTGATGAACTAACCGAACTCATTTCTCGTCCGGAAATTCTTTCTGACATGAATCAGTGGAAAAAACTTGTCAAAGAGCGCAGTGCGATTGAAGATATTGCTGCCGCTCACGACAAACTTGAAAAGGTTTTGAAAGAAAAGCAAGACCTCTCTGAACTCATTCCAAACGAAACCGATCACGAAATGAAAGCCATGATGGAAGAAGAACTTCAAAGCCTCAAAGAGCAAGAAGAAAAAATTAATGACGAAATAAAGATTCTTCTCCTTCCAAAAGACGAAAATGACGACAAAAACGTCATTATGGAAATCAGAGGCGGAGCTGGTGGAGAAGAAGCAGCCTTGTTTGGAATGGTTCTTCTCAACATGTATCGCAGATTTGCAGAAAGAAAACACTGGAACTTCGAAATCTCCGAACTCAACGAAACCGATATTGGTGGTGTGAAAGAAGCAGTGTTTACAATCAGCGGAAAAGGTGCATATTCAAAACTCAAATTTGAAAGCGGAGTGCACAGAGTCCAACGCGTTCCAGAAACCGAAAGCCAAGGCAGAATACATACTTCCACCACAACAGTTGCCGTTCTCCCCGAAGTCGAAGATGTTGATTTTGAAATCTTGGACAAAGATATTCGTGTTGACGTCTATCGTTCAAGTGGCGCCGGCGGACAAAAAGTTAATAAAACTGAAACCGCAATTCGCATCACTCACATTCCAACCGGCATTGTTGTTGCGTGCCAAGACGAACGCAGCCAACTCAAAAACAAAGAGCGCGCTTTCAGCATTCTCAAAAGCAAACTCTATGACCACTACAAAAGCATTGCCGACTCAGAATATGCAAGCAACCGCAAAAGTCAAGTTGGCACTGGCGACAGATGTGAAAGAATCAGGACCTATAACTATCCACAAGGCCGTGTGACAGACCACAGAATCAATCTCACCGTATATAATCTTGAAGACTTCCTTGACGGAAATATCGAGTTTATGTGCGACGAACTCAACCGCGCCGACCAAAAAGCAAAACTCGAAAGCCAAGCATAAAATTAAGCAACAAAAAAAACACATGAAATTCATGTGTTTTTTGTTTTAATCGATTATTCAACTGTGACAATCAAGTCAACTGTTGTTCCGTCTGTGAGTGCAAGTTGAATTTTTGCTGTCCCTGTTGCTTTTACTGTGATTTCAAGTTTTCCATCAGCAAGTGCTCCAAGTTCAATGCAATCGCCCTCGAGAAGTGATGCAGTTGGAACTTCATCTGTATTTTCTGCGCTAACCGTGAGTGTGAATTTTGCAACATCAACAAAACTTGTAAATTTGAGTTCTGTGCCTTCAAGAGTTATATTTGCTTCAGTTCCTTCAGCAAGTGAATATTTGATTACGGGTTCAGCAAATTCTTCGTCCATTGCTCCGCTAAGGTTAAGCCCAAAGAGTTTTGGTGTTTTGCCTGAGAAATCCCAAACAGTTGAGTCGAATTTACAGTTTGAAGTGAAATAACTTATAACGTTTCCATCAAGCAAACCTTCGCCTGAAATGTTGATTGATTTAAATTTCCAACCATCATCTTTCCAAGCTTTTGATGAGAACACAAGTTTTTCCATCGTTTCTTCCCACCAACCAATGCTGATTCCGCTCTTATTAATAACATTGTTGTTGATTGTTCCATACTTCTTGCCGCTAAGACCTTTCCACCAAGAAGCGATTTCAGATCTAATTACGCCATCAATATCAACCCAGAAATCGCCATTTGATGCAATACCTTGAGTTGTGCTTACATAACAATTTTGAATGAATCCACCTTTTGGGAAGTCAATTGCAAGCCCTGCAAAACGATTGTTGGTTTTGTCGCCTTCGGCAAATTGAATTTGACTTGTTGCATTGAAGTAGCAGTTTTTGATTGTCCCTTGAGCTCTGTATGCAAGACCACCAATCATATTGCTTGCAAGAATGCTTGCATTTGAATAGCATTTTTCGATTGTAGCGTTGTAGTTGATTCCAACAATTCCGCCAACATAATAACCTTCAAGTGTTCCGTCAAAATATGAAGAAGTGATTGTTCCTTGTTGTGTTTCGCCAACAATTCCGCCAACATATGAGCTATGGTTTTTTGCTGCAGAAATTGCTGAAAGTTCGCTATAACATCTATCAACTGAACCAGCGTTTGTTCCAACAACACCACCAAGTCTGATTGAATTTCCACCAGCTTGTGTGTTTCCACCAACTTTTGCTGAAAGAATTACATTTGCGCCTGCTGCGTTTTGTCCAACAACACCACCAACATAGCTTCCGTTCTCTGTTGAAACTCCTTCAACAATAATGTCTGCTTTGCAGCAGTAGATTGATTTTGCATTGTATCCAACAACACCACCAACAAATCTTGCAGATTTTCCATTTGCATAGATTTTTGTATCAAGTGTGACTTCTTCGTCTTGTCCTTCTGGTTTTTCTTTGAGTGTTTCGCCAGGTTTAACAACACTGTGTGATACTTCACCGCCATTATATCCAACAATTCCGCCAACATATTGACCATTTTTAATATTAAGGCTATTAATTGTAATGTTGTCAAAAACACCATAATTCTTTCCAACAATTCCGCCAACAGTTGTGCTGTCATCTGAATTGATGATTAGTTTTTCAACAACAACATCTGAAATCATAGCGGAATTTGATGTGCAGCCAAAAATTCCTGCTGTTTTTTCAAAGTTTCTTGTTCCTTTTTCCGCATATGCAATAATGTTTGAAGTTGGAATAACAACATTTTTGAGTGTGATTGTTGCGCCATTAACGCCATATACCACTCCACCGAATGGGCGTTCAACGTTTCCAATTGGAGTCCAACCTGCTGGGAAAGCTTCTTGAACATCAATTTCAACATTTTCGGAAATAACATAAGTGTAATTCAAAACTGAACTTGTTGAATCGCTCTTTCCCGCTTCCATGAGTTGTCCGATAACATCAGCAGCATTTGATTTATTGATTTCTGTTCCGTTTCTCAAAGGTCTGATTGTTTGACCAACTCCATCTTGAACGATGTATGGGCCCATTGAATCAGTCTCTGTTTTTCCATCAAAACTCCATGTGCCGGAGAAATCCCATGAAACAACTTTTGAGTATTTATTTGTATATTGATATTTGCTTTGATCGTCAATTTCTTGTCTTGTCAATTTTGTTGCATTTGTTGAATCAAATGCGTCTGAATAGAAGATGTTTCCAACATATTCAGTTTCAGAATCTCCCGAAAGAGAATCGTTTGCGATCAAAATGTCATTGTTTGTTGCATTATATGCTTCACCATCTTTGCCAAATGTTGCAACAACAAGATTTGTTTGAATGAGTGAATTATAGGTGAATGTTTTTGCTGTGCCAACATTTTGAGTGAAATTCTTTGCCGAAATTTCGCCAACCAAACCACCAGCATAATTTGGTTTGACATCTTTGTTGTTTGCAATTGTTGCACTAACTTTGCAGTTTGCGATAACGCCTGATTCAAATTTTCCAGCAATTCCGCCAACAACATTGCCTGAATTCAAAGCAACATTTTCAATTTGACACATTGCAATTTCGTTTTCTGTTTGAGTTCTTGTTGCAACACCAACAATTCCACCAACATATGCATCTGCACTTGTATTTGAAGATGTGACTTCACCATTGATTACTTTGCAACGTGTGATTGCACTTTCGCTATATCCAGCGATTGCACCAACATTTTTGCCTGTTGCTTTGATTTGAGGATTAACAAGTGTAACTTTTTCAATTTTTGCGCCGCTTTCAACATATCCGAAAAGTCCAACATAGTCTGATGAGCAGGTTTCGTCGATGATGAGGTTCGAAATTGTTTTTGTTCCGCCGTTGAAATTTCCTGTGAAGTGGTTATCTCTGTCGCCGATTGGTTTCCAGCTTGTTGCATTGCCATCAACCCAAGTTTCTTTGAAATCGATGTTTGAAACAACTTCATAACTGTCGCCAAGTGTCCAAAGTGTATCCATTGCTCCAATTCTGAGCATTTGTTCTGCTGAAGAAATAAAGTATGGGTTGTCAGTTGAGCCATCACCAATTCTCACCGTAAAAACAAATGGTCCAAAGTTTGCGTTTGAAGGAGTGATATTAATTGTCGCAGTTCCCCCTGCCTTTGCTTCGATTTTTCCAGACTCAGCATTGATTGAAGCGACATTTGAATTGTCACTTTTTGTTTCAATTGTTGTTCTTTTGTTTGGTTTTGTGTGGTTAATAGGAATGTCGAATGATTCCCCAACATTAAGATAGACCGTTTCACCTTGTGGAACAGTGCAAGTGATGTCTTCATTGTTCTTTGCGAACATATAGAAAGAAAGCCCAACAAAGAGTGTTCCGATGATAACGATGCAATACATAAAAAATCTTTTCATAAAAAACTCCTAAAACCTTGCATAGTTTATTGATATTATAGAAGAAAAGTTTTGTGTTGTCAATATCAACTTCAAACAAATTAAGTCTTATTTTGACAACAAACCCAACAATCGCATGGATTTGTCGATATAATCAAATCTTATTTTCGGAACAAACTTCGATAAGTAATAAAGTTTTATGAGTGTGGTGGTTATTATGCTGCACAGTTTTGGATTCTTCGCTACGCCATTGGCTTCCGCTCAGAATGACATAATACGAGAGGTTGATTTTTTTATAACTTTTAAAGAGTTGAGGCATTCTTTGCCTTAACTCTTCTTATTTGCAGACCCGCATGAAACAGAAAGGTTTGTCAAGAGTTTGTGTGCAACCGCACACAAATTCATTTACTCTTGACAAATTTTTCGTTTCATGCAACACAAAAAACAAAAGACAAAAGAAAAGGTTTTGAGCCAAAACTTCTCAAAACCCTTTTGTTTATTGTTTTTTGTTGTCCTCTTGCCCCGCTTCGCCAAGGGCGCACCGGGGTTTGGGGCTTGCGTCGCCCCTGTCATCCTGCCATCGAGCACGGAGTGCGACATCCGGGAAGCGAAGCGAACCGCGACAGACCCGCTTGACGTGCAATCTAAGGATCCCGTTCTTTTTGACTCCAAAAAAACGCTCACTTATGAATTTTTACCGCAGCAATTTTTGTATTTCTTGCCGCTACCACATGGGCAAAGACTGTTTCTTCCCGTTACCTTTTCTGAACTAAGTTGAGAAGATGGTTTTGACGCGCCGCTTTCACTTTGAACAACAATTTGTGGCTTTGGTGCAGGATTGTTCACTCTGATGTTTTCAACTTCAACATTAAGAAGCATTGAAGCGGTGTCTGTTCTGATTTTTTCAATCATTGTATCGAACAAATCAAAACCTTCACGCTTGAACACAACAATTGGATCGTGTTGACCGTAAGCGCGAAGTCCAACCTCGTTTTTCATGATTGACATTTGGTCGATATGATCCATCCACAAAGTGTCGACGACACGAAGAAGAACAAATCTTTCAAAATCGCGGAAATTAAATCCCAATTCTTCTGCATCAACAATCTTTTTGTCATAGCGTTCGTTGATTTCAGTGAGAATTTTTTCTGTAAGTTCGTCGACATCGGTTTCTTCAACCATTTCCGCCGTCACGAAATTCGTGCCTTTTGGAAGAAGTTTGTCTTCGAGTGCAGTGTTAAGCGTTTTCACATCCCATTCAAACGAATTTTTGTCATCATCAACATACTCGCGCACAAGTGGAACAACAATGTCTGGGAACATATCCAAAATTTGCTGATGAACATCTTCTCCGTCAAGAACCTTGTTTCTTTCAGAGTAAATAAGTTCACGTTGCCTGTTCATGACATCGTCAAACTGCAAAACTGTTCGGCGAGCGGCGTAGTTTTGAGCTTCAATTCTCTTTTGTGCTTTTTCAATTTGACGTGATAATATTTTGAGTTGGAAAGGAGTGTTTTCATCAACTTTGAAGAAGTTTGCAATGCTTTGCATCTTTTCTCCGCCAAATCTCACTGCAAGGTCATCTTCAAGCGAAATAAAGAACACGCTGCTTCCTGGGTCACCTTGACGTCCAGCACGACCTCTGAGCTGGTTGTCAATACGTCTGCTTTCGTGACGCTCTGTGCCAATGATATGGAGTCCGCCAAGAGATTTGACTTCTTCTTTCTCTTTATCTGTTATATCTTTATATTCTTTTAGATATTGAACATATTTATTATGCGCGTCCATAACTTCATCGCTTCCACCAACAATGTTTGATGTTGCGAGAGAAATTATAGCGTCCGTAATTCCCTCATCTTTGAGTTTTTTCTTTGCAAGCGCTTCCGCATTTCCGCCGAGCAAAATATCTGTTCCACGACCTGCCATGTTTGTTGCAATTGTGACCGCTCCGCGACGTCCTGCTTGAGCAACAATTTCACTTTCTTGTTCGTGGTTCTTCGCGTTAAGCACTGTGTGAGGGATTTTTTTCTTTTTAAGGAGTTTCGAAAGTTCCTCAGACTTGTCAATCGTGATTGTTCCAACAAGAACCGGTTGTCCCACTTCGTGTCGCCTTGTTATCTCTTCAACAATCGCATTATTCTTGCCGCGAACTGTCGTATAGATAATGTCTGGCTCATCTCTTCTTTGTGAAGGTCTGTTTGGTGGAATTGTGACAACGTCAAGATTATAAATATTGTTAAATTCAAGTTCTTCGGTCTTGGCTGTTCCAGTCATTCCAGAAAGTTTTTTATAAAGACGGAAATAGTTTTGGAATGTGACTGTCGCAAGCGTCTTGTTCTCGTCTTTGATTTGAACACCCTCTTTTGCTTCAATCGCTTGGTGCAAGCCTTCTGAAAAACGTCTGCCATTCATGAGACGACCAGTGAATTCGTCAACAATAACAATCTCGCCATCTTTGACGATATAGTTTTCATCACGCATCATAACAAAGTTTGCTTTCAGTGCATTTTGAATATGGTGGTTGATTTCAATGTTGTCAACATCGGAATAATTTTCCATGCCATAAAATCTTTCCGCTTTTTCAACACCTTTTTCAGTAAGCGTGATTGCTTTGTGTTTCTTTTCAATCTCAAAATCAACATCTTTTTTGAGGTTTTTGACAAATCTTTGTGCACGATAATATTCATCGCTCGATTTCATTCCACGTCCCGAAATAATGAGCGGAGTTCTCGCTTCATCAATGAGAATTGAGTCCACTTCGTCCACAATCGCATAGGCATGTCCGCGTTGAACACGGTCTTCTTTGCGAGTGACCATGTTGTCACGAAGATAATCAAATCCAAGTTCATTATTGGTTGCATAAGTGATGTCGCAAGCATAAGCCGCACGCTTTTGTTCTGGTGTCATGCCCGAGATTGCAACTCCAACCGTGAGCCCCAAAAAGCGAAAGATTTTTCCCATCCAGTCAGCATCACGTTTTGCCAAATATTCGTTAACTGTGACAATATGCACGCCTTTTCCTGTGAGTGCATTAAGATAGGCGGGAAGCGTTGCAACAAGTGTTTTTCCTTCACCTGTCCCCATTTCAGCAATTCTGCCTTGACTGAGCGCAATGCCACCAAGAATTTGAACGTAAAAATGTCGCATAGAAAGAACCCTGTCCGCCGCCTCTCTGCAACAAGCGAACGCCTCTGGCAAAACATCTGCAACCTTTTCGCCATTTCTCAATCTTTCTTGCAATGCTTTTGTTGTTTCGCGGAGTTCGTCATCTGTCTTTTTCTTGAATTCGTCTTCAAGTGCAACAACCTTGTCCGCAATCTTTTTTAATCTTTTGATATTTCTCGAATTTTCACTACCAAAAAGTCCCATAATTTCTCCTATTGTCTTTAATAATACAACACATCAACATTTTTTCAAAATATTTTTAATCTCTTTTGCCAAAAAGAGACCACACCAAATCCACATTCAACAAAAAGCGCAAAAAAAATGAAGTCTTGCGACTTCACTTTGTTTTGGTTGCGGGGGAAGGATTTGCAGTGGCATTGCATTGCCACTCCACAGACGGGCAAACAAAGACGGGTGCCACCTGCCGCTTCGTAGGACTCAACCCGAAGGTCAGTGGGTTATATGTTTTCGTGAACGAAAACATATATGTCCTCGGACGGACTTTCAAACCTTCCCTTCCGTCAACGCAAAAAAAATGAAGTCTTACGACTTCACTTTGTTTTGGTTGCGGGGGAAGGATTTGAACCTGCGACCTTCGGGTTATGAGCCCGACGAGCTACCTAGCTGCTCTACCCCGCGATATGTTGCCATTTTACAACATGTGCAAATTTATGTCAATATGTTTTTGTCGAAAAATTAAAAAAGTTTGAAAATATTTGTTGACAAGCACTCTTTTATAAGATATAATAACCCCGCTTGCTAGATTTGGCGGCGTAGCTCAGTTGGCTAGAGCGTGCGGTTCATACCCGCAAGGTCGAAGGTTCGAATCTTTCCGCCGCTACCAATAAAATTTCATATATGGCTCCGTGGTCAAGTGGTTAAGACACCGCCCTTTCACGGCGGTATCATGGGTTCGAGTCCCGTCGGAGTCACCAACAAAAACACCTTTGGGTGTTTTTTTGTTGCCCCGACTCGATTGCTATCGCATTCCCTCGCTTCGCTCGTGGGACTCTCCCCATGCAAGCCTTGTCGCACCTTGACAAATGCACTTCGTGCGCTTGTCCCTTCGCTCCGCGTTTTCATGAGTTCCTTTTTTATTCATTTGTCTTATTTCTTAAGACTGGACCGTGAAACTTCCTTCGCATGAGTCACCAAAGAAAATTCGCGTATGCGAATTTTTTTGTTTCTCCGACTTTGTTGCTTTGCAACTCACTCGCTTTGCTCGTGGACTCGAACCCATGGAAACTATGTCGAGCCAATTGTATAAGATAGATTGACAATAAAAAAGATAATATTTACAATAAAAACATAGAAAAAGGTATGGAGAAAGGTATGGAGGATAACGGAGTTGTTTTTGAAGATTTAGAAAAAATTAAATCTGGAAATCATAGAGCATATCCATTAAAATGGATTGCATGGATATATTTATCACTTAGCATTATTTCATTCATTGTATTAATTTGTTTTTCTGCTACAAATGTTATATATGCTATTTATGCTGTTATTTCTTTATTTCAGGGACTTGTAGTATTTTATTTTATTTCAGCATTGACTTGTTTGATAGAAAACACACATGCGACCAACAAATTATTAAACACGATTATAAATAATCAAAAAAAAGATAGTTTGCTAACAAAACTCAAAAATGACGATTAAATAATTCAATCGTATAAAATGACATTAATGTTTTTTTCTATAACTATGAATCAAATTTCAAAAAAACGAAGACTTGTTTGTCTTCGCTTTTTGTTATCTTGTGACGCCGATTGCTTTTTTGATTTTTGCAAGCATTGGTGTTGCGATTGCTCTCGCTTTTTTTGCACCCTCTTCAAGAATTGCATCAACTTCATCTCGGTGTGATTGATAATAATCAAATTTTTCGCGCATTGGAGAAATTGTTTGATTCATTTTTGCAAACAATTCTTTTTTTGCATCTCCCCAGCCAAGTCCTTCAAGCATTCTACGCTCAAAGTCTTGAACCTCATCAGGTGTTGCAAAAAGACGATATAGTTTGCATATTGTGTTATCAGTGTCCTTTGCCTCTCCTGGAAGTCGAGAATCGGTGACAATTCGGTTAACTGATTTTTGCAAGGTTTTTTCATCTGTAAAAAGTTGGATTGTATTGCCATAACTCTTGCTCATTTTTCGTCCATCAAGACCAACCAAAATGCTTGTTTCTTTTTCAACAAAACTTTCTGGCAATGTAAAAATATTTCCGTATCTATTATTGAAATAAATCGCAATATCTCTTGCAATCTCAACATGTTGAGTTTGGTCAAGTCCAACTGGGATACGTTTTGAATTAAACAAAAGAATGTCTGCCGCCATAAGAACTGGATAGTTATAAAGCCCCATATTCACACCAGCATCGCGGTCAACTCCTGCGGCTTCATTTTTTTCAACACATGCCTTGTATGCATGTGCCCTGTTCATTAGTCCTTTTGGTGTGAGATTGCAAAGTATCCAGCCAAGCTCCAAATCTTCTGGAATGTCAGATTGTTTATAAAAAATCACTTTGCTTGGATCAAGTCCGCAAGCAAGCCATGTGCAAGCAATATTATAGGTATATTCTTCCATTTCCTCGCGTGTTTTTACAGTTGTTAGCGCATGATAATCAGCAATAAAATACAAGCAGTCAATTCCCTCGTCTTTTGACATTTCGATTGCAGGTTTGATTGCTCCAAAATAATTACCAAGATGTGCGTATCCTGTTGGCTTGATGCCAGTCAAAACTCTTTCCTTCATAAGTCCTCTTAACAAAAGTGCGACCTTTTTGGTCGCAACTTGGCAGGGGTGGAAGGAATCGAACCCTCCTCTGGAGTTTTGGAGACTCTCATTCTACCGATGAACTACACCCCTAAACGCATATAATAATAACACAACCCAATCTCAAGGTCAACAAAAAAAGTATGGTTGATGTGCACAAATTTAATTGAA